>ERZ1090865.939-NODE-940-length-15388-cov-6.382052_pt1 | contig 15388 bp, 10 predicted proteins | sample MGYA00478478_ERZ1090865 | MGnify/ENA primary metagenome ERZ1090865 (study PRJEB33644, sample SAMEA5815715) | chicken gut metagenome | biome: Chicken; feature: Gastrointestinal Tract; material: Caecum | place: Ireland | collected 2019-01-01 | study: A study of the... | reverse complement strand
GTTGGCGGTCGTTTCTCCCGAGATAGTCGGAAAAATACCGAAATTGATATTCATCGGCTGAAAATTTTCAATATTCGTATCGTCGATTAAATGACTGAGCATTGAACCGAGAGCCGTTGTTCTGGGCGGCGGCAGCGGGTCTGTCCCTAACTGCTGTCCGGCGGCAAAATAACCGGCCATCAGGCCGACTGCGGCGCTTTCGATATATCCTTCGCAGCCAGTAATCTGTCCGGCAAACCGCAGGTGAGGTTTGCTTTTGAGCCGCAGATAAGCATCAAGCAGCAGCGGGCTTTTGATAAAAGTATTTTTATGAATGCCGCCGAAACGGGCAAACTCCGCCTTTTCCAGCCCGGGAATCATTTGAAAAATTCGTTTTTGTTCACCGTATTTCATCTTGGTTTGAAAACCGACCAGATTGCGCAGCGTGTCTTCCTTGTTGTCCTGCCGCAGCTGAACCACGGCATAAGGTTTTTCCGAACTGTGCGGATTGGTCAGTCCCACCGGTTTCATCGGGCCGAAAACCAAAGTTTCGATGCCTCTTTCCGCCATCACTTCAATCGGCAGGCAGCCGTCAAAATAGTGCACTTCTTCCCAGTCGTGAAATTCGGCCTTTTCCGCTTTCAGCAAAGCATCGACAAACTGATAATATTGTTCTTTGGAGAGCGGGCAGTTGATGTAATCAAGTTTGTCGCCTTTGTCATAGCGGGACTGATACCACGCTTTGCTGAAGTCAATGCTCTCCTTATAAACCACCGGAGCTATTGCATCGTAAAAGGAGAGGGACTGCCGGTCAACTTCCGTTAAAATGGCGTCTGCCAGTTTTTCGCTGGTCAGCGGTCCGGTGGCAATAATCGATTCGCCCCACGTTTCGGGAGGAAGTTCCGTCAGCTCGCCGGTTTCAAACCGAATAAGCGGATGCTCGCTGAGCTTTTCCGTTACCATGGCGGCAAAACCGTCGCGGTCAACCGCCAGCGCTCCTCCGGCCGGAACTTTGGTGGCGTCGGCACAGGCCATAATCAGGGAGCCGCAGCGTCGCATTTCTTCATGCAGCAGGCCGACGGCGTTATGTTCAAAATCATCTGACCGCAGCGAATTGGAGCAAACCAGTTCCGCGCAGTTCGGATTTTTGTGCGCGGCAGAGAATTTCTGCGGCTTCATCTCATGAATAATCGCCGGAATTCCGGCTTCGGCAATCTGCCAGGCGGCTTCCGAACCGGCCAGCCCGGCGCCGATAATATGAATAGCTTGTCGGGTCATTGTCTTTCCTTAATTTTGTTTTTTTATAGCAGTAATTTGCCAAAAGTAAACCCTGAAAAGATTTCTAACTTATTGATAACCTACGTATAGCGTTTGAATTATATTAAAAAAAAGCTATACTGGGAAAAATCTTAGATGAAGCGATTCTGTGATATGAAGCCAGTTTTAATCATTTGGGCAGCCGGTGCCCTGCTTTTTCCCGCTCTTTGCTTTGCCAGCGAAGAGTATGATCCGTTGTTGTATCCCGAAGCGGCTGCAGCGGAAGCCGATGCCGCGGCGATGCCTTCGTCGGGGAAAACGCTGCTTGCTTCGCCGAAATTGCTTGACGAAGAAGATATGAATTTTGAAAATCTGGACTTTGACGCTTTGGACGGTGAACCTCAGTCCACGCCGATGCCGGCCGCAGCTCCTTCGGCGGTCACGCCTCCTCCTCCGCCAGCCTCATCATCTCTTCCGGCGGCTCCGGCAGAAAAGGAAACCGCCCCGGTCGTTGATAAAAATAAAACCCTGACCGATAACCTGCAGGCCAATGCTCCGTCAACGGAAGATTCGGTCATTCCGCTGCCGAAAGTCGAAGAAACCTGGATTTCCAAAATCAAATCGCCGCTCGGAGAGGCCGATTCTGCCAAAGCGGCCGGTGATGAAGAAAAACAAACCGGAAAAGTCAATCTTGAAAATCTGGTTGAAAAGTCCAAAAAAACCGTGCGGCGTTCCAATGCCTCGGTTTTTGATATTTCCGGCGCCATGCTCCGCATGTCTTTCAAACAGATTGATGATATTCTTACCCGCCGCGGTTTCCGCCGCACGGTGCAAAAGCTGGATATTCCGAATTTTATCCGCTGGCGCAATGAAGACAAATGCCGCGCATCCGGCGTCGTCGGCTATGAGCGTTTGGAAAACTGCGTTATCCAAATGGCAAAGAAAAACGGCTATCAGTATGTGGAGCGCACCACTTATTCCAAGTTTGACACCCGAGAGGAAATAGAAGTCTATTTTACCAGCACTTTCACCAATAACAAAGCCTACCGCATTTCATACAAAAGCGAAGCGGCAACCGCAATCACCGGCAACAGCCAGAAGCAGATTTATCTGCGGAATATAAAAGTTTATGATTTTTGGAAAAAAATTAACCAAAAGTATGGTACACCCGACAATAAAGATGACGTCATCTGGGGATTGGGCGGCAACAAGCCTTATCTTCAGGCCGGCACCGGGCGCCTGATTCTGGAAGATCCGATGCTGCGGGAACTGGATTACACCCGGATGTCGCGTGAAGATCAGAAATTTATGAATACCGACTTGTATAGTTTTTAGAGGATATGATGAACGATATTTTATTAGAAACCGAATTGGCCGAATTGATTTGCACCCGTATCAGCCATGATGTCATCGGCAATGTCGGTGCCGTGTCCAATGCGGTGGAACTTCTTGAAGAAGGAGATATGGACTTTCTGGATGATATCCGTTCGATTCTCAAAGTCAGCTCTTCAGTTCTTTCTGCCCGTCTGAAGTTTTTCCGCCTGGCATTCGGCCTGAGCAACGCCAACCTTGAAGATTTCGGGCAGGTAAAGTCGGCTGCGGAAAATTATCTGAAAACGCTTGGCAGCCGCAATTATCCGCTGTCGCTGGAACTGGAGCTTCACTCGGCAGCTTTTGCCCGGCAGGCGCTGGTCGGAATTATGATTGCGGCGGATATGCTGATTAAAGGCGGCAAAATCGAAGCCCGCGAAGTCGGCGGCCGGCTGGCTGTCATAACCCATTGCGAAACGCCGCCGTCTGCGGAAAAAATCAGAAACATCAAAACGGTTTTGTCGGGCGGCCGCCCGGAAAATATGGCCCAGTATGCTCCGGTGTTCTATCTGAAAAGCCTTATGACTTCGCAGAAACAGGTAATAAGGCTTATTGAAACGCCGGCCTTCGGCCTGATGATGGAGCAGGGGGAATAAAATGGCAAAATGTTTGGTCGCCGATGACTCTAAAATAATCAGAATGCTTTTTGCCAAGATTATGGGAAATCTGGGCTTTGACGTGACCGAAGCCGAAGACGGCGAAGAAGTCGTCGAACAATGCCAGCTCAACGAGTTTGATTTGGTGATTATGGATTATCGTCTGCCTGTACTCGACGGTATTGATGCCATGTATAAAATCCGCAATTCCCGGCTTGAGAAACAGCCTAAAATAATTTTCTGTTCATCGCTGCTGGATATTGAAAAAATAGAAGAGGCTTTGGACGGCGGTGCTGACGACTATGTGCTGAAACCCTTTGACGAAGAAATCATTATCAGCAAATTGTCAATACTCGGCCTGGTTTAGGAAAAAACGATGAAAAAGAGCGATTTTGAATATGTGTTAAGCCTTCTCAGACAATATGCCGGTTGGGATTTGTCCAACGACAAATATTTCATCATCGATAAAAAACTTTATAATTTTATCTGTGAAAAGGGTTATGCTTCGGTTGAAGATTTGATTGCCGAGCTAAAAATCGGTCAGAAAGCCATGCTGTGGCAGGTTGTTGAGGCCTTGACCCTGTCGGACACTTATTTTTACCGTGACTATCCGGTATTTAAAGCTTTTGAGAATTATCTGCTGCCGCAGCTGCGGGAAATCAACCGCAGTTCCAAAAAGCTGCGGATATGGAGCCTCGGCTGTTCGACCGGACAGGAGGCATATTCGATTGCCATGGCGGTTAAGCACAAGCTTCTGGGCGTTAAAGACTGGAATGTAAACATTATCGGCACCGACATTTCCAGTTATTCGATCGGTAAGGCGCAAAAAGGGCTGTTCAGCCAGTTCGATGTCCAGATGGGGCTGAATATGCGCCAGATTCTGGAAAATTTTCATCAGGATCAGGGGCAGTGGCAGCTTAATGACGACATCCTTTCCATGGTGGAATTCCGCCGTTACAATCTGATGGACGAACTGACGCTCAGCGGCAGTTATGACGTAATTTTCTGCCGCTATGTCCTGCAGTATTTTTCACCCGAAATTCAGCGAAAAATCGTTGCGAAGATATACAGCCGTCAAAATCCGGCCGGCTTCCTTTATACCGGAATGCATGAAAATATCCGGGGATTGGATGAGTTCTACCAGCCCGTCAGCGGAATGGACTGTCTCTATCAGGCGAAAATGAATGTGCCGCTGCCAAATTTTGATGAAGATGTCAAAAGCGAAGTAATTGCCGGCCCCGCAGACAGCGACGATGACATTCCGAGCTTTGTTCGCCCGCGTAATCTGACTTATCGCGCGCCGCAGTCCGCTCAGGACTTTATGGAAGAACTTAAAAAGAAAAACTGACGGGAAAGCGGTCTAAACCGTAAGGTCCGGAAAATCAGCCGCGCTTTCGGGGTTGCTTTATTTCATTTAAATCGGGATAGGTGTTTTTTATCCGGCGCAGCAAATCGTCCAGTTTCAGCCGCAGTGCTGACGGCGGGTTTTTGCGCTGGGCATTTTCGGCCTGCCTTTTGGCAATATCGGCGGCACCGATTCGCAGCGAATATTCCGCAGCCGCATATTCGGCATAAGCCGTCTGCCCGTTTTGGTCATAAGCCTGAGACAGCAGCAGCCAGCCCATGGCCGAAGGGCGTTGCTGCAAAGAGCGGTTTAAGACCGCAATAATGTTTTTCAATTCTGCCGGCGACGGAGAAACCGCCAAAGCAGCCTGAGCCCAGTCAACCTGCAGCAGTGCGGCGTCGGGACGAAGTTTGAGAACCTTGCCGTAAGCTTCTTTGGCCGCTTTCAGATTGCCCTGTTCCATATAAATTTGCGCTTTCAGTTCATAAAAATAAGGATTGTCCGGTTCTTCGGCCGATAAGGCATCAATCATCCTCAGAGCTTTGCCGAAATTGAGCTGCTTAAAATAAGCAATGGCTTGGGCATAACGGGCGGCGATTGACGTATCGCTCAGCGGATAACGCTTAAATGTTTGTGCCGGTTCTTGCAGAAAGCCGTATAATTTGGCTTTTATGCGTTGAAATTCATTGTCCAGAGAATGATCCTGATGATAGGGTGATTGTTTGACCGCCTGCTCCAGAAAGCGGACACGTTCGCTCGTAACCGGGTGGGTTCTGAAATAGTCGCTTTCTTCAATCCCGTTTAACGCGTTTTGTTTTTGAATTTTTTTCATAAATTGCAGCAGTCCCTGCGGTGATGTCTGCCGTTTATAAAGAAGTTTCACTGCGGCATCGTCGGCGCTGCGTTCTTCTTCGACCCGGTAAGCCATATAATTGGAGAGCCGGGAGCTCTGTGACCCCAGCATGACGGCGACGGCCACGTCACCCCGGCCGCTGGCGGCGGCCGCGGCTCCGGCCAGAACCAGAGACGCCAGACTGGCTTCCTGCATACTCTGGTTTTTTATTTTCTGACGCAGAATATGCCCGCCGAGAATATGTCCGGTTTCATGCGCCAAAACGCCGCTGATTTGGTCGGTGTTATCTGCTTTCAGCAGCGTCCCCGTATGGATGAACAGATTGTTGCCGTCGCCGACAAAGGCATTCAGGCTGTTGTCATTGACAATATAAATTTTATTGCGGTTAAACGGAATACCGGCAGTTTGAAAAATCGGACGGATAACTTTGGCCAGATATTGTTCGGTCTCTTCATCGGAAATGATGCTCATCTGTCCCAAGGCATCTCTTAACGGCAAAAAGGCTAATATCAGCCAGAAGCCGATGATTAGCCTTGATACGGTGTTCTTTTTGCTGCCGGTCAGCTTTTGATTAATTTTCTCCACCAGGTTGTCTTTCCTTTCTGTTCGGCCTTCTCCGCGGAATTGTCTTCCGCAGCGGCAACATTGGGAGACTTAATATCTTCATGGCTGTTATACAAGATGACCGCTTCCGCTTTTTCTTTTTTTGTTTCGCCGTTGTTTTCGTTGTCACCGTTGTCATTATAGTTGCGGCGATCGCGGCGGCGGTTGTTGCGACGGTCAAATCTGTTGCGTCGGTCACGCCGGCGGTTGCTGCGGCGTCCCTCGTTTTCCTGCCCGTCTTCGCTCCTGTTTTCTTTGACGCTTTCGGAAGCTTCCGCCGTATCGGCTGCATCTTCCTGAACCGGTGTGTCTTCGGCAGCCGTTTCTTCTTTGATGCGCGGTTTCCGGTCACCTTTGTTCGGCTGACGGCGGCTGTTGCGCGGAGAACTGCTTTCTTCCGTTCCGTTTTCTTCCTTATCTTCTTCCTTATCCTGAGTTTTAACCGCTTTAATGCGTTCAATTCTCAGGTCGGCAATGTTCTTGATTGAGTCGTCGGCGCAGATAATCACTTCCATATTGTAACGCTGTTCCAAATCGCTGATGCATTTGCGCTTCTGATTCAGCAGATAAAGGGCAAACTCGCTGGGCAGATAGAGGTTAATCCGTGAACAGCGGTTTTTAATGCCTTCTTCCTCAATACAGCGCAGCACAAAAACCGCTCCCGATTCGATTGTGCGGACAATTCCTTTGCCGTGGCAGTGCGGGCAAACCTGATAATTGCTTTCAAAGAAAGAGGAATGCATCCGTTGGCGCGATATTTCCAGCAAGCCGAAACAGCTCATCTTGGCAATCTGAATCCGTGCCCGGTCTTTTTTCATGGCCTCTTTCATACGCTTTTCAACCGCCAGATTGTTTTTCTGTTCTTCCATATCAATAAAATCGACCACGACCAACCCGGCCAGATTTCTCATTCTCAGTTGTTTGGCAATTTCGTCGGCTGCTTCCAGATTGGTTTTGAGTGCGGTTTCCTCCAGGTCTTTTTCTTTGGTTGCCCGGCCGGAGTTGACATCAATTGAAACCAGCGCCTCCGTGGGGTTGATAACCAGATAACCGCCCGATTCCAGCTGAACATTGGTGTCATGCAGTTTGTCCAGCTGAGCTTCAACCTGAAATCTCTGGAACAAAGGCAGCTCGCCTTTTTTGTTTTCTTTAATTTTTTTCAGGTTATGCGGGGAAAGGATTTTCACAAAATCACGCGCGGCTTTGTAAGCCTGTTCGCCGTCCACGATAATTTCGGAAATGTCTTTGGTGTACATATCGCGCAGGGCGCGTCTGATCAGGTTGCCTTCCTCGTGAATTAAAGCCGGAGCTTTCCCTTTCAAAGCATCAAGGCGGATTTGATTCCAGCTGCGGATCAGATAATTGTAGTCGCGGACAATGTCTGCTTTGGTTTTTTCTTCGCCGGCGGTGCGGACAATCATAGACATTTCATTGTTGAGCGGCAATTCTTTAACGATGTTTTTCAGCCGTTTGCGGTCTGCAACATTGGTAATTTTGCGGGAAACGCCGCCGCTTTTGATGCGGTTCGGCATTAAAACGCAATAGCGTCCGGCCAGAGAAAGATAAGTCGTTAATGCCGCGCCTTTATTGCCGCGTTCTTCTTTAACCACCTGAACCAGCAAAATCTGTCCTTCTTTGATAACGTCCTGAATTTTGCTGCGGTGGAATAATTTGCGGATTTTCATCAGTTTGCGCTGAATTTCAAAATCGCATTCGCTGTCGTCTTCTTCATCGTCATCTTCTTCAACGACGTCTTCTTCGGCCATATTGTTATAGGTGCTTGACTTCCGGGGCGCGTCAACTTCTTCCTGAACGGTTTCTTCTTCCTCTTTGGTGCTTTCGGCCATAACCGTCAGTTTTTCTTCTTTTTCCGCTTTTTCTTGTTCCGGTGCGGCCGGTTCCGTTTCGGCAGCTTCCTCTTTGGGAGCCTGCTGGGCTTTGCGGGCACGCTTTTTCAAAATTCTTTTCTTGCGGGGATGCTTGTGTGAATCTGCCGCCGTTTCTTCCTGCGGAACCGTTTCGGTCGGTGTTTCTTCCGTCAGAGTGCCGTTTTCTGCGGCCGTTTCCGCGGCTTCCGGCAAAGATTCGTTCGGTGCGGAAGTTGTTTCTGCTACCGGAATTTTTTCTTCCGTTACGGCCTCTTCCTGAACCGGAGTTGAAGTTTCGCTGCCGTTTTCGGCTGCTTCTGCCGCTTTGGCTTCCGCTTCCGCGGCTTCACGGGCTTTGCGCTCTTCTTCGCGGGCGGCGTATTGGGCTGCTTTTTCGGCGCGGTGTCTTTCGCGCTCGGCTTCCCGTTCTTTAATCGCCTGTTTTTTGGCTTCGATAATCTCGTCTACTTCTTTGTCAATTGAGGCCAGCTCTTCTTCCGAAACATTGTAATAGTCCGGGTGAATTTCACCGAAAGCCAGAAAACCGTGCTTGTTTCCGCCGTAATCGACGAAAGCGGCCTGCAGCGAAGGCTCAACCCGCATGACTTTTGCCAAATAAATGTTGCCTTTGATTTGTTTGCGGCTGGCTGATTCGAATTCGACGTCTTCAACTTTGTTTCCGTTAACGATGACAACGCGGGTTTCTTCCGGACGGGTGTCATCAATCAGCATTCTTTTGGTCATAAATATAATTCTCCGTTTGGGTACCGAAACGCCGGGGCGCGGTACGGGTATTGTCACAAAACTGGAGGGAATCAGGCGAAAGCTATTATGTATCTAAGCACGAAATCTGCCGCTGCCGGTGTTTCGCACTCTATTTTAAGCCAGTCTTCGGGCTGTCAGTCGCAGCCTTACTTATCATATAAAACCTCTCTGTGTCCCCGGCACATTTGTTTGCTTTGTTTGTTTATCGGGCCCGGGACGTGAAACCGTCCAGTAAAAATCTTTTGTCTTTCTTGTCTGCAAGCACGCCTCTCGCTGTGAGCCGGCGGCGGTATCAGCGCGGCAGGTCTTGCATTTTATGGTAAACTCGTGTAATAAAGACCTGCTTCCGATACATTAAAAGCATACAATTGCACTCAGAATATACGATTTGATTTAAAACACAATATTATTTTTGAATCAGACGCAAAAAAGTGCGGTCGCCTTTGTCTGCCGTTTGTTTACAGCCGAAAAGACAGCTTGCGCTCCGGATAATTTTATGTTTTTAACCTATTGGTAAGAAGTGTTTATATATAATAACCTATATTGCGTAATTGTGTGGATTGAACGGATGCGAACCTTTTTGCAACAGATAGCCGTCGGTATGAAAGGCCTTGTCAGGCAGGTGCTGGCAACAGCCGTCATTTTCTGCTGCGCGTTTTCTGCTGCCGATTCTGCCGCAGCATCCGGAATTACGTCCATGCGCATCGGGCAGGGGGTCGGAAGCGTTCGCATCGTCTTTGATGCGGACCGGAAGTTTGACTATAAGGTTTTTCTGCTCAATGAGCCCAAGCGTTTGGTTATCGATACCTTTGATGTCAAAGTCAGTCCCGAAATCGAAAAATATGTCGATAAAAACAATCTGGTAACCAAAACCCGTTTGGGGAGTGTCGGGACGGACGGCATTCGTATCGTCTTCGATTTGCAGAAGCCGGCAATCGTCAAAAAAGCCTTTATGCTTGCGCCTCAGAGCAATTTCGGCTGGCGTTTTGTGATTGATGTTTCCATAGCTTCCGAACGGGAGTTTTCCTCCAAGGTCGGCAGCAAATACGCTCTCAGTAACGAAAATTCTTTTGCCGGAAGCTATTCGTCGTCTTCCTCCAAGTCGTCGTCTAAAGCCAAAACCGTCAATAAAAAGAAAATCATCGTCCTTGACCCCGGACACGGCGGCAAAGATCCGGGAGCCATCGGCTATTCCGGCGTTTATGAAAAAAATATCACTCTGGCCATGGCCAAAGAACTGAAAGTGATTTTGGAGAAAGAGGGGTACAAGGTTCATCTGACCCGCAGCACGGATATTTTTATCCCTCTGCGCGACCGGGTAAAGATTGCCCGCAAATATAATGCCGACCTGTTTATGTCCATTCATGCCGACAGCGCCGTCAACCGCAGTGCCAAAGGGCTTTCCGTCTATACATTGTCTGAAACCGCATCAGACAAAGAGGCTGCCGCTCTGGCCGAACGCGAAAATAAGGCCGATGTCGTTGCCGGGCTTAATCTGCTTGAACATTCCAAAGAGGTTTCGGATATTCTGATAAACCTGGCGCAGCGCGAAACCATGAACCGTTCTTCCGAATTTGCATCTTTTATGGTTCAGGAAATGCGCAAATCGGTAAAACTGCGCGACAATACGCACCGTTTCGCCGGTTTTGCGGTTTTGAAAGCGCCTGATGTTCCGTCCGTTCTGCTGGAAATGGGCTACCTTTCCAACCGCACGGAAGAACGTTTGCTCAAACAAAAGGACTATCGCCGCAAGCTGGCTGTTTCGACCAGCAAGGCCGTTGAAAAATATTTTGACAACATGCAGCATGCTTCCGTCTTCTGAAGACGGAGATTGTAAATGCCGGTATTTCTCGGAATAGCGGTATATTTTTGGCGTGGAAAAGGCATTTTTCTTTTGCATTTTTAGTAAATTGTAATAGATTGAACAAAAATAACTTTAAGGTTTTTGAATTTTGGTGGAATTGTAATGCTTAAGACCCTGTCTTCCCTGCTGAGTACGTTTTTTTTCTTTGCCGTCATCGCCGTCGTGCTGGTTATCAGTTCGCTGTGGAAATATGCCGGCGAGCTGCCGGATTACCACCAGCTGGCCAAATATGAACCGGCCGTCACCACGCGGCTTTACGCCGGCGACGGTCAGCTGCTGATGGAGTATGCGGTTGAAAAACGTATTTTCGTTCCGGTTGACAAGATTCCCGATCAGGTCAAAAATGCCTTTATCGCCGCAGAAGACAAAAAGTTTTACAGCCATTCGGGGATTGATTACGTCGGTATCATTCGCGCCGTTCTCGGCAATTTGAAAAACATCGGCACCGGACGCCGTCCGGCCGGTGCTTCGACCATTACCCAGCAGGTGGCTAAAAACTTTCTGCTGACTTCCGAATTGTCCTATATCCGCAAAATCAAAGAAGCTATTTTGGCCACGCGAATGGAACAGGCCTTTACCAAAGACCATATTCTGGAACTTTATTTGAATGAGATTTATCTCGGCAATCGTTCTTACGGAGTGGCTGCCGCGGCATTGAACTATTTCGGTAAGTCGCTGAACGAGCTGACGATTGAAGAGGCTGCCTATCTGGCGGCCCTGCCCAAAGGACCGAACAACTATAATCCCAAGACCAAATATGAAGCGGCCGTCGGCCGCCGCAATTGGGTAATCGACCGGATGATCGAAGACGGATACGTCGATCCCGACAGCGGTGAAGCGGCCAAGCAAAAGCCGCTGGTAACGATTGACCGCAGCAGCGCTTTTGTAAAAGATGCCCAATATTTCAGCGAAGAAGTGCGCCGTGAAATCAGTCAGAAATTCGGCAAGGATTCGGTCAACGAAGGCGGACTGATTGTCAGAACCACGCTTGACCCGAAACTGCAGGAAATTGCCAGCAATGTATTTCATCGGGAAATTCAAAATTATGACCGCCGCCACGGTTGGCGCGGTCCCCTCGGGAATATTCCCTTAACTGCGGATTATCGGGAAGCCCTGAAAAAGGCCGAAGTCCCGGCCGGAGCGGACGATGGCTGGGTTAAAGCCGTTGTGTTGCAGGTTTCTCCCGATCATGCCGTTATTGAGACCGAGGACGGCAGTCAGGGAAATATTCCGTTGGCTTTGCTTTCCTGGGCACGAAAATCGCTGGCTAAACAGGATGTCGGCGGAATGCCCAAATCGGTTGCCGAAGTATTGAAAGAAGGCGATATCATTTTCGCCGAACCGGCTTCCGAAAAAACGATTAAATCAAAAAATCTGACTGCCGATGCTTATGAACTGCGGCAGCTTCCCAATGTCGAAGGCGCTTTGATTGTGATGGATCCGCACACCGGAAAAGTGCTGGCTGTCGTCGGCGGCTATTCTTTCCGCAAATCTCAGTTTAATCGGGCCACCCAGGCTTATCGTCAAACCGGCTCTTCCTTTAAGCCGTTTGTTTATCTGACCGCGCTGGAAAACGGTTATTCTCCGACGGATCTGATTCTGGACGCACCGTTTGTGCTTGACCAGGGAGCCGGACAGAAACGCTGGAAACCGGAAAACTATTCCAAAAAGTTTTACGGGTTGATGACGCTGCGCGAGGGAATTGAAAAATCCCGCAACCTGATGACCGTTCGTCTGGCGCAGGACGTCGGCATGGATAAAATTTCCGAAATGTCCCGCCGCATCGGAGTTAATAAAAATCTGCCGGAACTGCTTTCAATGTCGCTCGGTGCCGGCGACACCCGTTTGATTGACATGGCCAGCGCCTATTCGGTTATTGTCAACGGCGGTAAAAAGGTTGAACCTTACTTTATTGAGCGCATACAGGATCGCAACGGCAAAACGATTTACAAACGTGACCGCCGCGATTGCCCTGACTGCAATGCCGCCAAATGGGACAATCAGGATATTCCGCAGCTGGCTGACGGCCGTGAGCAGATAGTTGATCCGATGTCGGCTTACCAGATGACTTCTATTTTGGAGGGGGTGGCCGTTCGCGGCACCGGCGCCCGCCTGCGGGCTCTGAAACGCCATCTGGCCGGCAAAACCGGAACCACCAACGATAACAAGGACGGATGGTTTATGGGCTTTTCGCCTGACCTGGTCGTCGGAACCTATGTCGGCTTTGATGAACCGCGTACGCTGGGCCGCCGGGAAACCGGTGCGGCGGTGGCTCTGCCGATTTTCTATAATTTCATGGAACAGGCGCTGAAAAACCAGCCGGATATTCCTTTCCGCATTCCGAAGGGAATCAAGCTTGTCCGCATTAACAACAAGACCGGCAAACCGGCCACGCCGAATGACACTTCCGTTATTTTTGAGGCTCTCAAGCCGGATTTTGACTTTAATAAAAACAAACAGCGGATTATCGGAGAGGAGGCCAAGCCGGCTCATTCCCTTGAAGATACCGCCAAAGTCTTCGGCGTTGACGAAGATAATGATTTTCAGCTCGGAACCGAATATTAAGGAGAAGACATGCGTGCCGAATTGGTTGAAATAATTGACGAAATCAAGCAGTCCCTTGAGCTGCTGAGGAGGTCTCTTTGACTATGACAATGCCCTTGTCCGTTTGGATGAATTGACGGCTCTCAGTGCCGATCCCGGTTTGTGGAACGATGCCGAAAAAGCGCAAAAGCTGATGAGCGAGAAAACAAATCTCGAAACCTCCCTGAACAACTTTCAGGAAATGCAGACGGCTCTGAACGATTTGTGTGATCTGGCCGAACTGGCCGAGGCCGAAGGCGATGAAACCGTTGTGGCCGACTGTCTGGAACAGTTGGCACAGCTCAGGGAACAGACCAAAAGGGGCGAATTGGAAGCTTTGCTTTCCGGTGAAGTCGACGGCAATGATGCTTTCCTTGAGGTGCATTCCGGCAGCGGCGGCACCGAGGCTCAGGACTGGGCGGAAATGCTGCTGCGTATGTACAGCCGCTGGGCCGAAGACCATAAATATAAAGTCGAATATGTGGAAGAAACCGAAGGCGACGTTGCCGGACTGAAGTCGGCCACGATTAAAATCTGCGGTCATAATGCTTATGGCTGGCTGAAGTCGGAAAGCGGCGTTCACCGCCTGGTGCGTATTTCTCCGTTTGACAGCAATGCCCGCCGTCACACCAGCTTTGCCTCTGTTTGGGTCTATCCGGTTATTGACGATGAAATCAATATTGAAATTAATGAATCAGACTGCCGCATTGATACTTATCGCGCTTCCGGCGCCGGCGGACAGCACATTAACAAAACGGATTCCGCGGTGCGGATTACCCATATTCCGACCGGCATTGTCGTGTCTTGCCAGACGCAGCGGTCGCAGTTTCAAAACCGAGATGCCGCCTGGAAAATGCTGAAAGCCCGTCTCTATGACATTGAATTGCAGAAACGTGAAGCCGAGGCTCAGGGAATTCGCGATTCTCAGGGGGACAACGGCTGGGGCAACCAGATTCGCTCTTATGTGCTGCAACCCTATAAAATGGTGAAAGATTTGCGTACGGAAGCTGAAACTTCCGATACCAAAGCCGTATTGGACGGTGATATCGATTTGTTTTTGTCGGCCGCTCTGGCCTCTAAAGTAGGTGCAAAATGAACTTGTCTCAAAAAATAGCAACTTGGGTTGCCTGTGTTTTAGCCGCTATTTACGGTATTTTCTGCGTATTGGTTTTTGTTTATCCGAAACCGTTCTTTTATAATCCGACCACGGTTCGTTCCGATATCAACCATGCTCATAAATATGGATATAAGGCGCGTGAAGTAACTTATAATTCAAAAGACGGAACCCCTCTGCTGGCCTGGTACACCGAACCGCATAACGGGCAGAAGAAAATTGTCGTTTTTATGCACGGAAACTCTTATAATATTGAAGAATTTTATTATAAGCTGAAAACTTTCGCCAATGCCGGATACGGAACTTTTCTGCCCGAATACCGCGGCTATGGCGACGTTGCCGGTGAAATTACCCAGGAAAATCTGGAAGCCGACGCAATTGCCGCCGTGGAATATTTGCATTCTCAGGGTTATAAAAACAAAGACATTTATGTTTACGGCATGTCGCTCGGGTCTCACATGGCCACCAACAGCGTCTATCAGCTGCAGAAAAAGGAAGCTTTTGCCGGTCTGATTCTGGAAGTTCCCTTTGATAATCTGATGAATGTCGTGCGGCTGGTGGTGCCGGTTCCTCTGCCGTTGGAAGTTATTATGCGCGATAAATATGACAATCTGGCCATGATTGAAAATATCAAATCGCCGATTTTGATAATGGGCGGCAGCATTGACACGACGGTTCCCGTCGAATTGGCGCAGAATTTGTATAACTATGCTCCGGAACCCAAAAAAATAATCATCTATGAAAACGGAAAGCACAGCAACCTCTTTAATTTCCGCAATGATTTGGATATTTTGGACTGGATGAAGGCAAATGAAAACGGCTGGTTGAAAAGCGAATGAAAAAAGTTTCCAACAGGCTATATCTTACCCAGAAGATCATCGATTATATCGGTGTGGTCTTTCTCGGGCTGTTGCTCCTTTTTATCTGGCAGCTTTACCGCGGTCCGATTGAACTGCCGTTTTTAAAACCATATATGGTGCGGGCCCTCAATCATGACGATGCCGAATATCAGGTTACGGTCGATTCGGTTAATATTGAGCTGGTTCGTTCGATACAGCCGATTAAAATTATTGCCAACAATGTCGTTTACCGCAAAAACGACGGCAGCTTTATCATAAATGCGCCCAAAACGTCCGTTTCTTTCAGCATTAAGGCTCTGCTGCGCGGCGTAATTGCTCCCAGCTCAATGG
>ERZ1090865.938-NODE-939-length-15398-cov-5.970801_pt1 | contig 15398 bp, 8 predicted proteins | sample MGYA00478478_ERZ1090865 | MGnify/ENA primary metagenome ERZ1090865 (study PRJEB33644, sample SAMEA5815715) | chicken gut metagenome | biome: Chicken; feature: Gastrointestinal Tract; material: Caecum | place: Ireland | collected 2019-01-01 | study: A study of the... | reverse complement strand
CAAATGCAGGTGCCGTTTCAAAAGGGCATTGCCGTCGCCGTCAGCAACCCGACGCAGTGGACGCGCCGCGACGCGGTCGCCTGCAAAGTGGATTTGCCCGAGGGGACGCAGTTTGTCCGCGTGAAAAATGCCGCGGGGAAAGCCGTTCCGGCGCAGATTTCCGGCGGCGAGGTGGTTTTCACCGCCGAAGTGCCGGCAAACGGGATTGCAATCTATTGCATTACCTCCGCCGACAAGCCTTATGCAAAGAATACGGGGCTTTCGGTGACCGCGCGCACACTCGAAAACAAGCAGTACCGCGTTACGCTTGACGACAACGGCGATATTGTTTCGGTTTTTGCAAAAACACTCGACCAAGAATTGCTCAGCGCGCCGATTCGTATGGAGCTTCGCAAATACAACGGCAGCCGTATGTGGCCGGCGTGGGAGCTGGATTACAGAGAAGTTATGGCGCCGCCGCACGATTACGCCAAAAATCCGACCTTCCGCATTGTCGAAGAAGGACCGGCACGGGTCGTTTTGGAAACCCGGCGCACCGCCGGCGAGTCCGTATTTGTGCAGCGCCTTGTTTTGGGCGAAGCGAGCGACAGCGTGCGTGTCGAAAATGAAATCGAGTGGCGAAGCCTTCGAACGCTTTTGAAAACGCCGTTTACACTGACGGTGGAAAACGAGCAAGCGTCTTATGATTTAGGGCTCGGCGTTATCCGGCGCGGCTTGAACACTAAAAAACTTTACGAAGTCCCGGCGCAGAATTTTGCCGACATCAGCGGCACGGACTACGGCGTGACAATTTTAAGCGACTGCAAATACGGCTGGGACCACCCCGACAAAAAAACGCTGCGCCTGACCGGGATTCACACACCGCGCGGCAATTTCCGCAAGGAAAGCCAACAAAGCCAAATGGACCTCGGGCGCAACCGCTATGCATTCGGCATTTTTGCCCACGTGGGCGCGGATTTGACCGAAAGCCAGCGCGCCGGCGTGCAGTTCAGTCAACCGATGCGCGTGTTTTACGCGCCGCTCGGCAACGACGGCATTTTGCCGAGCGCCTATTCCTTTGCCTCGGTTTCCGACGACGCGGTGCTTTTGCGCGCGATGAAACAGGAATCGGACGGCAGCCGGTGGATTGTCCGTGTCAACGAGGGCGCGGGAAAAGCGCACACCGGCGTGCGCTTGAAAATCGGGAACGGCATTGCCGCCGCTTACGAATGCAACGCGAGCGAAGAAGTGCTCGGCGACGCGAAAATAGAGAACGGCGAACTGGTGTTTGATATTACGCCCTATGCGCCGAAGACTTTTGCGTTGGAGTTAGTCGCCCCCGCCGAAAAAGCAACCGTGCTTGCAAGTACACCTGTGCGGCTTGCCTACAATGCGGTGACCGCGACCCCGAACCACAAACGTGCGCGCGGGATTTTGGGCGGCTACACGCTTCCGAAAGAACAGTTCCCCGAAACCGTCGCCTGCCGCGACGCGGTGTTTGCCCTTTCCAAAGAAGAACAAAACGCGGTAACCTGCTGCGGACAAGTGCTGCCTTTGCCCGCAGGCACAAAATCGGTCGCGCTGTTGCTCACTTCCCGAAACGGCGACAAAACCGTGTCGATTCGCTGCGGCGATAAGACAGAAGAAGTGTTCGTGCCGGATTGCTTCGAGGCAATCGGCGCTTGGGATTTATACAGTATGGGCGAAAAAGGGTATGTGAAACCCTGCCGCCTTGCGCAGGAATTTACCCATATGCACATAGATGCCGGCGACGAAATCGCGAAGCAGTGCTACCTGTTCTATGCGGAAATGCCGACCGAAGCCGACACGCTGACGCTGCCGATTGACGAGGACATTTTGGTGTTTGCCGTTACCGCCAACGCCTATGCAAAAACAGAAGGCGCGCTTTGCCCGCTTTACGACACGCTCAAAAAAGAGCCATTCACCTACCGCGCGCCGGCAAAGAAGTTTCAAGGCTTAAACACGCTTTTGCAAAAACTCGGCCGCGAAGCGGATGAAGAAGACCTGTAAGTTTATTTTAAGCAATAAAAAATCCCTTTCCGAAAAGGAAAGGGATTTTTTTCATTTCCGTATTTTACGCGGCGACCTTTTCAAAAGTCATCGGATACGCGGCGAGATCTTCCTCGTCCAAATCCGGCCCTGTGGCGTTGGTCAGCACAAGCTGATTGTCGGTCAGTTCATAGGCTTCGTAGGTGTTTGGGTCGGGCATATAGTCCACGCCGTCAGAAGTGAACAAATTGCCGTCCTCGGCTTCAAAGTTGCCTTCGCTGAAAAGGTCTTCCTTCATCTCCGCAATCAGTTCTTCGTTGTAAGATTCCTCAACGATTTCGTCAACGCTCGTGCCGCTTAAAGCAAACATGGTTTCCGGAGATATATTCAGCCCGTTTTGCCGGATAACTTCTTCGGCATAGGCGTAAATGGCGTTTTTCATATCGCCTTTTATATTTTCAATGGCCCGGTCAAGACTATCCTCGTCCACGGTTCTCGAATAGGTGAAATCATCGTTAAACTTATAGGTCACATCAAAAGAAAAGTCCGTAACCTCAATGTAGGTTCCGAATTCCGGAATAGAATTTAATTTCTCCTGCAAATAGTCGGTCATATCGACAGTCGCTTTCCACTCGCCGACCAACGCACGTTCGTCGGCGGTACTGACATAAACTGCGACCACAAGCAGTACAATCGCCAAAACGACAACGCCGGCAATGACCCCGCCGACAATCAAAGCGGTTTTCTTCTTCTTTTTGGGCGCGGGCTGCGGCTGCCCGTAAACCGGCGCCGCAAAGGGCGGCTGCTGTGGATTGACCGGTGGTTGATTATACACCGGCGGCTGAGGGGGTTGGTTATAAACCGGGGCGCCGGGCGCAGCCGGCTGCTCCGGCGACGGTGCATTCGCTAAAGGCGCGCCGCAGGCGGCGCAAAAATTAACGCCGTCGGGGTTTTGCGTACCACATTTTGAACAAATCATATCTATCTCCTCCTTGGTTAATCATTATACAGAAACAAAGGAGAAAAAGCAACCTTTTTTGTGCAATTTGTTTATAAATTGACGGTCTCTTTCGGCGGCAGGTAATATTTTGCCTGCGCGTCCCAAAGCTGTTTGTATTCGCCGTCGGTCTCTTGTAACAGCGCATCGTGCGTGCCGCATTGAACAAGCTCGCCTTTTCGGAACACCGCAATCGTATCGCAGAACCGGCACGAGGAAAGCCGGTGGGAAATGTAAATTGCGGTTTTGCCTTCGACAAAATTGTTGAACTGCTGATAAATGCGGTGTTCGGCAACCGGGTCAAGCGCCGCCGTCGGTTCGTCTAAAACCACAATCGGCGCGTCTTTGTAAAGCGCGCGGGCAAGCGCCAGCTTCTGCGCTTCGCCGCCTGAAACCTCAACGCCGTCTTTATCCATATCTTTGTAAAGCGTGGTTTTTTCCCGCTTCGCCATGCGTTCGACGCGCTTTGCGACGTCCGCTTCGGTAAGGCATTGCCAAAGCCGTTCGCTCTCTGCGGTTTCGCCGGCGGTCATGTTGTCCTCGACCGAAAGGGAAAACAGCTTGAAATCCTGGAACACGACCGAGAACAAGCGCAAACAGCAGTCTTTCGAAAGCGTGCGCAAATCGACGCCGTTGACGAGGATTTCGCCGCGGTCGGGGTCGTAAAGCCGGCACAACAGCTTAATAAACGTCGTTTTGCCCGAGCCGTTCCGCCCGACAACCGCCAGCCGTTCGCCTTTGCCGATTTTTAAAGAAATGTCTTTAAGCGTGTAGTTTTCGGCGCCGGGGTAACGAAACCACACATGCCGAAACTCGATTTCCACTTTCTCAAGGTCGACTTCCTTTGTGCCGTATTCCATTTTGCTTTCCGTTTCGGCAATGCGGAAAAAGTATTCGAGGTTCGGCAAAATTTCCGCGCTTTTGCCGAGCGTGACGGCAATCGAGGTGACGCCGGAAATAATCTGCATAAACGCGCCGGTGTAGCGCACAAGCGCCTCAATCGTGAACAGCCCCAAAAGGCCTTTGACACCGATGAAAACATAAACCCCGAAGCCGACCAGCGCGCCGAGAATGGCAATGTAAGAACTTGCCGTGGCGGATTTCTGCGACGTTTCGCGCAAAATGGTTTCGCCTTTGGTTAAAAGCGCTTCGGTTGCTTCTCTTTCAATCAGCGGCTGTTCTTTATAAAGCCGGACTTCCTTGCCGGAATTGTAATTTGAAAGAATGTCGCGGTAACAGCGGAACAGCCGGTTAAGCTTCCCGTAGCGCTCCATGGAAGAAAACCAAATGCGGCTGGTTTGGTTGCTCAACAGTAAAATGATGACTACGCTCACCGCGAGGAACAAAAGAAGCGCGATAAAAAACCAGGGGGAGTGCACAAACCCTTCGCCGGTTTTGGTAAAGCCGATACGCACAAGCGGCGCCAAAAGGATAAACGCGCAGACAAGCGTTGAAACGCCGGTCACAAAATCCCGAAGCATCCAGCACAGCTGTGCAAACGCGGAAAACACTTTTTCCATGGACTCGGAATGCAGGTGCACAAGTTCCTGAAAATCGCTGTTTTCGAGTTTTGCGAAATCTAAAGTAAACAGCTTGTGTTCAATCTCCATGCGCTCTTTTTCATACATCCGGCTGCGAATCATCGAAAACGTCGGCATCAGCCATTCGGTCAAAATCTGTAACGCGAAGTTAAGCCCGAGGCACAAAAGCACAAGCGTCGTCAGCGTCGAAACCGAACGCGTGCCCGAAAGTTCCGAAACCACGCGGGCGGAAAAATAAATGTTGACAAACGGCTTTGCGCCGGTCGCCACCGCGAGCACCAGCGTCAAAGGAATGAGCATTGGCTCAAAGGCGGCGATTTTGCGAAAGGCCTTGCAGTAATAACGAATTGTGCGCATCATATAAGCTTGGCCTCCTCTTTGTAGTAATAGCTTTGCAGCTGATACATACGGTAATATTTCCCGCCGAGCGCCATCAGCTCGTCGTGCGTGCCCGCCTCCGCAATCCGGCCGTCCGACAAAAACAGGATTTTGTCACAAAACCGCGTGGAGGAAAGGCGGTGCGAAATGAAAAACGAGGTCTTGTTTAGAGACAGGCTGTTGTATTTTAAATAGAGCTCGTTTTCGGCAATCGGGTCGAGCGCCGCCGTAGGCTCGTCCAAAATCAAAATCGGCGCGTCTTTGTAAAGCGCGCGGGCAAGCAAAAGCTTTTGCTTTTCCCCGCCGGAAAAATCCACCGCCGTTTTATAGACGGTTTTGTTCATCAGCGTGTTTTCCTTTTGGGGGAGCGACTCGATTTTTTCGGCGATGCCGGCTTTTCTAAGACAGTCGTAAAGCCGCTCGCGGTCAATTTTGTCGTCCTCACAAAGCGCGACGTTTTTCGCCACGCTTACGGGCAGAAAGTGATAATCCTGAAACACGACGGAAAAGAGGTCAAAATAGCTGTCGAGCGAAAAATCGTTGATGTTTTTCCCGTTGACGCGGATTTCGCCGTCGGTGACACCGTAAAGCCCGCAAAGCAGCTTAATCGCGGTGGTTTTGCCCGCGCCGTTTTCACCGACAATGGCGATATTTTCCCCGGCGCGCACCTGAAACGACATCCCTTTAATCGTCTCCTGTTCGCTGTCACGGTAGCGAAAATGCACGTCGCGAAATTCCACGCTGTACCCGTCATTTTTGGGAAGCGCAGGCTTTTCTTCGTCACGCGCTTCGGGGCGTTCGACATATTCGCGGAATTTCCCGCATTCCAACGAACAGCGAATCAGCTGATTGTACTGCGTGGTCAAAAGCGCAACATAACCCGAAAAGCCGGTGACAATGCCGTAATAGAAAATGAAATCCGAAACGGAAATGCTGTCGGTGAGCACGGCGCGAATTAAGAAAAGATACGCCACGCCGTCGCGCACGGCGGAAATGAGCGCGCGCCCCGCCGAAACGGAATAGGTGACGCGCAAAAACCGCCCGATGATTTTGGTGTAAGCCTTGAGAAAATCGGCGGTGATTTTAATAAACCAGTCGCTAAGGCCGTAAAGCCGAATGTCTTTTCCGGCGCCGAACTCGTGGCTTGTGCGGAAGAAATAATCCAGTTTTAAATAAACGCTGTTGCGGTCCTCGCGGGATTTTCGGTCGGCGCGGTATTCGAGCCGATGAAGCCCAAACTCACACGCGCAAGTGGCGAGAATGAGCAAAAGCATCAAAGCGGGCAGTTTGTAAAGCAGGGCGACCGAAGAAAGAATACCGAATACGCTTTGCGCAAGCTGACAAATGACGTCGCAAAACTGTTCGGCGCCGCTGTAATTGCCGTTGATAAAGGTCTTGCTGCGCTCCAGGCGTTCGCGCCCCGCAAGGCTTTCGAGGTCGACATAATCCGCCGACATGGTTTTGCGGAAAGACATCACCGCGTAGCGCATCCGTAAAATCTGCGCCGCGCCAATCATTTTTTGCTGCATGAACGGCGCGACCCACGAAGCGAGAGCAATGCCGAGGCTTAACAGCGCCACTTTCCACACAAGTTCCGAAATCGGGGCGTGGTTGGTCATGCAGTCCATCATAGCTTTCGGCACGAACGCCGCGAGCATCGGCACGGCAATCAGCGCCGGAATGCGCGCCGCAAGATACAGAAAACTGCGCCGGTGCCAGCGGTACCAGTTTCGAAGCATATAGGAAAGATTTTGGAAAAGCGCATTTTTGTCGCGTGTGCGCATAAGTTTCCCCCGCTTAAATAAGATGTTTACAGTATAAGGCTTTTTGTGTGTTGTGGCAAGCCGAAATTTCTTTCGGAAAACCCATTTATAAAGAAAGACGCGAAATCTACTCTTTTTGTCTGCTTTTTTAGAAGTGCGCTTGTGACAGACGGCAAAACCGGCGCAAAGAACAGCCGTTGAAAAGAACCTGCAAGAAAAATGAAAATTCCTCTTGCTTTTCGCCGGCTTCTCATATATAATAATAGGGCTGTAACCCGCCGCGGCGAAAACAGGTTTCAGCCGATTAAATTTATATGCTACTGTGGCTCAGTTGGTAGAGCAGCTGATTCGTAATCAGCAGGTCGGCGGTTCGAGTCCGCCCAGTAGCTCCATACAAATAAAATCCGAACTTTTTCCTATCTGGGAAAAGTTCGGGTTTTTTGTTTTTACCCCTCTGTGAATACCTTTTTTAAGCTTGAATATACTGATACAGAAAAAGAAGCCTCTTTTCTAAGGAAGAAAAGCGCTTCTTCATTTTATCTGTGGGGTGTTTTTATGTGTGGAATTGCCGGATTTTGTGATTTCAACGCAGACTTTCTGAAAGATGCAGAAAAGTGGAAACAGGTATTAGTCGATATGCGGACTGCGATTGCGCACCGCGGGCACGACCAGACCGGGGAATATCTTAATCGCCGTATAGGCCTTGCCCATACACGGCTTTCGATTCGGGATTTGGTCGGCGGCACACAGCCGATGCTGCGCAAACGCGACGGAAAGACATTCGGCATTGTCTATAACGGGGAAATTTATAACGCCGAAGAGCTGAAAGCGGATTTGCTTCGGCGCGGCTGTCGCTTTGAAACCACCTGTGACACCGAGGTAATTCTCTGCGGCTATATGGAATACGGCATGGAGGTGGCGAAAAAGCTTAACGGTATTTTTGCTTTCGCTATCTGGGACGAAAGCCGCGACGCCTTGTTCCTCTGCCGCGACCGAATGGGGGTTAAGCCCCTGTTTTATGCCATAAAAGGGGACGCGCTTGTATTCGGGTCCGAGCCGAAGGCGCTGTTTGCGCACCCGCAAATTCAACCGAAAGCAGATTTAGACAGCTTCCGCGAGATTTTCGGTTTGGGACCGGCGCGAACCCCGGGCTGCGGCGTATTTTGCGGACTTCGTGAGGTAAAGCCCGGCTGTATTCTGGAATTTTCAAGGGAGCGTGTGCAAGAAGCACCCTATTGGACGCTCGAGGCAAAGCCCCATACGGACAGCTACGAAGAAACGGTGGAAAAAGTGTCGTGGCTGTTGCGCGACGCGGTGAAACGGCAGCTTGTGTCCGACGTGCCGGTGTGCAGTTTTTTGTCCGGCGGCGTGGATTCGAGCGTGGTCACCGCCATTGCCGCGCGGGAATTGGCGAAACAGGGCGTGACGCTCAACACCTTTTCGTTTGATTTCACCCACAACAACACCTGTTTTCAGTCGAACGCCTTTCAGCCGACTAGGGACCGCCCTTATGTCGATAAGGTGCTCGCGATTTATCCGCTTAACCACACCTATCTTGAATGTGACGAGACGACGTTAGCCGATATGCTCAAAGACGCGGTCCGCATGAAAGATTTACCGGGCATGACCGACGTGGACGCGTCGCTGCTTTATTTTTGCGGGCTTGTCAAACAACATAACAAAGTCGCCTTAACCGGCGAGTGCGCGGACGAAATTTTCGGCGGCTACCCCTGGTTTTACCGCGAGGAACTCCTGCACGCCGACGGCTTCCCGTGGTCGTCCGACATGTCGGCGCGAACCGTTCTGCTTTCGGACGAGACAATCCGGGAACTGGATTTAGAAAGTTATGCGCAAGCGCAGTACCGCAATTCTTTGGCGCGCGTGCCGGCGCTGCCGGGGGAAGCGGGGGCGGTTTTGCGCCGGCGGCAAATGAGCTTTCTCAATCTGCGATGGTTCATGCAGACGCTGTTAGACCGAATGGACCGCACCAGCATGGCGTGGGGGTTGGAAGCCCGCGTGCCGTTTGCGGACCACCGGATTGTGGAATATGTTTACAACGTGCCGTGGGAAATGAAATATCAGGACGGCATGGAAAAGAAGCTGCTGCGCGACGCCTGCAAAGACCTTTTGCCGCCGGAACTTTTATACCGCAAGAAAAGCCCTTACCCGAAAACCTATTCGCCGGTATATGAAGCGCTGCTTTCCGAACGCTTTGAGCAAATGCTCCAAAACAAACAAGCGCCCATTCACCGCTTTTTGGACAACAAAAAGGCCGAGCGGTTTCTCGCCCAGCCGAAAGATTACGGCAAGCCTTGGTTCGGCCAGCTGATGGCCGGCCCGCAAATGCTCGCCTATTTTTTACAGGTCAACGATTGGATGGAAATGTACGGAATTTCGTAAGGCGGGAAAGCAGAATTTAATTCAGCAACTTGTTTGAAATCGAATCGCAATACAGAAAACCAGCCCTGCCGAAAAACGGTCGGGGCTGGTTTCTTTGCAAAGAAAAGAAAAATATGGTATACTCAAAACACATGGAAAATGGACTTCTGCGCACCAAATATCGGCGCGGCGACTTTCGGTGATGGGGCTGATTTTTCTTGGTATGGTATAATTGCGTTCGGCTTCCGTGAGAGGTCTGTCAAATTGTAGTTCCCTAATTTTTCTTGGTATGGTATAATGATTACCCCGATTTTGTGGACGAAGTATACATTGTAGTTCCCTAATTTTTCTTGGTATGGTATAATAAAAGGCAAAAAAAGAAGCGCTCAAAGAAGATTGTAGTTCCCTAATTTTTCTTGGTATGGTATAATTTTTGAAACCCAAACACCGTTGAGTAACTTATTGTAGTTCCCTAATTTTTCTTGGTATGGTATAATAGTAAAAAAGCCGCTTATACGGTCACCGAGATTGTAGTTCCCTAATTTTTCTTGGTATGGTATAATAAGACCCGACAAATTTGTCCATGCTCGTGTATTGTAGTTCCCTAATTTTTCTTGGTATGGTATAATCGCATAGCCGTTTGTGTTTTTCGTGTTGTAATTGTAGTTCCCTAATTTTTCTTGGTATGGTATAATATGGGGACACAAAAAGCATGAAGAATCGGAGAGCTTCGGCGTTTTTCGCCGAAAAAAAGAACCGAAAACAAGCTCAAAAGCGGGCTGTTTACGGTTCTTTTTTTGTTACAGCAAGGTCAGTTGTTCGTAAGCGACGGGGGTGTCCGCTTGGCGGCGTTCCCCCAACAAAATTTGAATGGATTCATATTGCCGTTCGGTAATCACCAAAAGCCGCACCGAGCCGTTGGCGACAAAAATATTGCGGTAAGGCATTTTTCGCCTCCTTTACCGAAACCGCTGACGCGGTTCTTTGCCGACTTTGCTGCAATTGCCCAGCGGGTCTACGGTGTATTTTTCAAGAGATAATAGGGTCTTAATACCGAGACCTTCTAAACGATACGAATTATCATGCAGTAAAACTAAAATAGAGGCTGTATGTATGTTGGCGCTATTGTAATACACCAAAACATCATTGCGTAAAATTTCTTTGGGCAGGGAACTGTCTTTGTTGGAAACGGTGAATTTTATGTCTTTTTTCGCATTTATGCGCAGTAAATCGTTCGGATAAACCGAAAAGAGAAAATCCGCTTCCTGCATTTCTTTCCACTCGGAGGCATTTTTAAAAGCAACACACGCTTTGTTGGGCAGTTCGGGTTTTACGGTGTCGGAAACATAAATCGGCACGAAATAATAACCGTCGTTTTCCGGCTTGAAAACGTCAATTCGCACCATATCGCCGTTTGCCGCCACGCCGTTTCCGTCGCGCACCGGCACGTTCAAAGAGGATTTTTCAATGATTTTTACCTTTTTGACCAACGGACCGGGTTCGCCGGACGCGGTCGGTTTATACATCGGGCCGTTTTCCGGCGCAAACGCCTTTTCGCCGCTGCCGCCGTAAGCCGCAAGCCGCGCTTTCAGCGCGTTATAAAGCAGGGTGTCGCTTTCAGGGTTGTAATAATTTTGAATTTCGCCGTCTTTGTCGAGTTTCAATTTTGCAAGCGGGACTTTGGAAATCACAAAGCCCGGTTCGCGCCCGGAACGAATGGTGTCCAAATGCGCGGCGCCCGTCACTTTGTGCATCGGCATGCGCGACACAAAACAGCTTTGCACGGCTTCTTCCTGCGCGGCGGAATAGTGGGGGAAGCGGCAGTCTTTCACCGCGCGCTTGGCGTCGGCCATGGTGCGCGCGTCAAGTTCTTTGCGGAAATACGGATACGGCTGGGGGAACTCGTCAATCACTTCGCCGTTAAAATCCACCGCAAACGATTTCTCGTCGTCTGACACATAATAGATTTCGTGATATTTGGAATAGGTCGAGACTTTCTGAATCATGCGCTCGGTGACACAGGCAATCACGGCGGCGTCCACCGCGTGGTGCAAATCGCCGTCCGCGCGGATTTTCGCAATCCCCCAGCGTTTGCGCATATAAGAAGTGACCTTGCCGTTGACGGCGCGGACGTGTTTTTTCCTGTCGCTTGCAAAATCCGCAAACAAAAGGGTGTCGTTGATAAAGTTATATAAAACGCGGCTTAAATATTTTGTGTCGTTCAAATTGCGCGTTTTAAAGCCTTCGGTGTCTTCGGGTTTCAGCTCCGTTTTCAAAAGCCGCTGGCGTTTGACGCGGTTGTGAATGGTGTTTGCAACCCAAATTTCAAAATCGTCCCGTGCTTTGCCTGTCAGATACTGCATCGGGATTTTGTTCCCTTTCTGCCGGTTTTCCTTGCTGAATGTCAGCACTTTGTTGTTGTAACTGTCATCAAAACAAATGCTGTAAGGAATAATGTGGTCCACGTCCACATAGCCCGGGGCAAACAGCTTTTCGAGCAAAATCGGTTTTTGCGAATACGGGCAAATGCCGTCCTGCTCCTGCCACAGCTTGAATTTGACAATATCCAGCCCCGTCGGGCTGACAATTCCGAATTCGGTTTGCAGGCGTTCCACAACGCGGCTGTTCAGCGCGGCGTTGTCTTTCATGCTTTTTTCGGCTTTTTTGCGCTCGTCAAAGGTTTTGGAAAGCTCCCGCGCAAGTTCAATGTTTAAATAGGTCGGGCTACACCCCTGTTCGCGGATAATCGCGTTGACGACTTTAATTGTTTGCGAGACTGCCCGGCGCACGACCGGGTTCACAATATCACAAAGATAGTCGCTGTTTGCCGAAAGATACAGGCTTTTTTCCGTTTTGCTGTGCGCGCGAAAATCCAGACCCGCCGCGTCGCAGGCTTTGTCATAGGTCATGCCTTTTTCAAGATACGGGATCAGCATTTGACACGCTTTCACCGAAATGTGACCGAATTTTGAAAATGACCCGCAGGAAAGCAGTGCGTCAATGACTTCGGGCGCAAAACCTTTTTCTTCAAGCGCCGGGCGAATCGAATCGTCTGTTTTTTGCACCGTGAGAATATAGCCGATGTCGTCGAGTTCGTCGGCGGAAAGATTGCGGATATAATCTTTTCCCAACTTGTTTAAAGCGGTTTTGATTTGATGATAAGGCTTTAAAAAGTTAAACGCCGCTTTTTCGACTTCGGCGGCCTCTTTCGCGCCGTAAGAAAGAATCGAGAAAAATTCATCGTCGCGAAGCGCCAGAAGTTTGCGAAGCGCGGTGTATTTCACATCTTTCTTTTGGTGGCAAAGCTCAAAAACCGCCCATCGTTGTTCATCCGTAAGCCCGTGTGCTTCTTTGCCGGGCGCGGCGATACGCAAATGGTTGATATTTTGCCAAAGGGTAAACACCTGGAAAGAATAGGACGCTTTCGGCGCGCGCTTTTCTTCCGGCAAAAGGGTGCAAGGGCCGATCATGCGGCCGATTTGGTCGCCGGCATAGCGGCTCGGCGCGTTTTTAGGCCCTGCGCCCGGACCTAAATCAAACGGCCGTTGGGAAAGCGCAATTTCCGTGTATTGCGTTTCTAAAGCTTTACTTGCAAACGACATGCCGAAGCGCCTTTGCGCTTCAAAAATTTTGTGCATTTCGTCTTCAACCATGCTCCGCGCCACCGTGGCGGCATAATCATCGCCTTTGTTGCGTTTGTATTGCCGGAATTTCTCGTCCTTATAAAACATTTCACCGACGGTTCGATAGCCGCCGCGTTCCATTTCTTCCGTGTTTTCCGAAACAGCGCTCAAAATTTTTCCGGCTTCTTTATCTTGTGCGTCGGTTTTGCGGTTCGAGCGAAACCCGCGGCGCTGCGCCAAATGAATGAGCACGCGCGAAAACTCCGCGGCGGTCAGCGGCTCGTCCAACGCTTTGGCGCGCAGCATATAAATATCGCTGAGCTGCCCGCAAAACAGATTGTCCAGCTCCGTCTTTGACAACACGCCGGACGAAACCAACAAATAGCGAATGCGCTCGAGCCTGTGCTGATGACGGCGAATGCGCCGGCGCATACCGCGCGCTTCCCGGCGAGGGGCTGCAAGCGAGGCGCCGTCTTGTGGATTTTCCGCCTTGTTGAAAACACGGCTTCCGAGCCGAATAATCCGACAGGGGTCGTCGTTTTCGTCCAACTGCATGACTGCGTAGCCGACCGAGGCGATGCCGCAATCCAGACCGATTCCGTATTTCATATGTATCCTCCTCATAAAAAAGATGACGGCCCACCAAAAAAGTGAACCGTCAGAGCTTTTCGGTTTTCTACCTTGTTGTAGTAACCTAATTGTTCTTGGTATGGTATAAGAACAACTGTATTATATCACGGCTGCACTTTTTTGTAAATTGGGAATGTTGCGTAACTTTTTCGTTCGGGCTTTGTGCATTTAGTATATCGGTCTGCAAAAGCTACGTCAATCTTGTGCCGCTGAAAGAGTCCAAAAATACGGACTTAACGAAAAGCAAGACCCAATTCACAGACAACCTTTTCACTTAATAGCGCAATTTTCGGAATTTGCTTGGGGAAACACCGGCGTTTTTGGTGAAAAAATAAATAAAATTCGACTCGCTGTTAAAGCCGGTCTCCTCTGCGATTTGAGCAATGGGGAGGTCGGTTTTTTGCAAATAATTTTTAGCGTGGGTCAGGCGCGCAAGAAGCACATAGTCATAAGGCGAAAAGCCGGTTTGCTGTTTAAACACGACCGAAAAATGCGACGGGCTCATGTGAATGAAATCGGCAATCTGCTGCACGGTGAGATTAGTTTTTAAGTTTTCGTGGATAAACCGTTTGGCTGCCTGTATGCTTTCTTCATAACTTGCCTTGGTTTTCCGGCTGACGTGCAGCGGGTGAAACAGCTCCCCCAACACACTGTAAATATCCATTGAAAGCGAAAACTCCGACGGGCGATTTTCCGAATGCAAAGCGTCAAAAATGTGAAACAGAAGGTCTTCCATGCGCTGCGGGTTGCTGCACGTAATGATATTCCCTTCCTTTTTTACAATCTCTTCATACATTTCCAGACTGTTTAACCCGTTAAATTGCACCCAAACGGATTCGAACATATCGTTTGTGTAGTATTCGTGCGGACGACAGCAGTTTAAAAAAATGGTTTCTCCCTCGTGCGCAGTGTGTGCTTCACCGTCGTAAACAAAGGTGAAATTGCCGCTGATCATGTGCTGCACCAAAAAGCTGTTTTCACTTTCACAGGCAAAATGATAGCCTTTGCGGCAATAAAAATGGCCGGCAATCACCGGGCAGTAAAACAGCCGCCGCGCCGTCGGAGACGGAGAGGAAAAATAAAAATCGGATTTCTTTAATACACCGCTTCCCGTGGATTTCATCGGTTTCCTCCTAAACCATAGGATTTCTAAAAACAATATTTCTTTTTTTCTGTTTCTTAAGGATTTTTATTATATAATAAGGAAAAGGATGTGTCAATTTTATGGCGTATCCGCGACCGCTCGACTAGTCGTCGGCAGCGTCAGATGTGTATAAGAGACAGAAGCGTCACTTGTGCGTGACGCGGGAGCAAGGCCGGTATCGGAACCGGTCATTTTGCAGATAAAAATTTAAAAACCTCGGATGTTTTTTTACACCCGAGGCTCAATTTGTATATAATTATTTTTCATTTTATCATAGGAAAATGTGATTTTCTATATTCTGTCGGCATACACCGTGCAAAATATGTTTTTCGCACGTTTTCCCTTGACAATCAAGGGCTCAGCGTATATTCTATATGTGTATATTTCGACAGTTTTTTACGGATTTACAGCGGATATAACATTTTGAACCCGGAGGGAGGAATGGGGGCTTGCGGAAAAATTGTCCGTTTTGCGGCGCAGAAATGCCGGAGGAAGCGAATCTGTGTTTAACCTGTTTTTCCATGTGTTTTACACAGAGTGAGGCGCACGCAAAACCTTTGCGGCTTTTCGGCAAATCTGCGTTTCGACCGAAGGTTAGACGTCGAACCGAACGCTGGGTTTCAGCCGTGTTGACATTGTTTTTGTTATCCGGTGTGCTTTTGACGGCCTTTTCCTCTTTGGAAAAAGTATCTGAAGCGCCGCAAACACCGAATACTTACGAGCAAATCGCGGGGACGAGTACAAACGCAGGTGAAAATACAAATACCGTTTCCAATCTGTCAACCGGCGCGGCAACAGACGGTGAGGCAGCTGTCGGGGAACCCGTCCGGCTTTCCGGTATGGCGGAAGGCGTTTTCGGTAAGGTGACCGGTCTCGGAACCCCGGCGGGAACAACGTCTTTGGGGGGCTTCGGCACGGTCGGAACACAAACACAGCCAGTGCTCGGCACACGAC
>ERZ1090865.935-NODE-936-length-15414-cov-22.330165_pt1 | contig 15414 bp, 15 predicted proteins | sample MGYA00478478_ERZ1090865 | MGnify/ENA primary metagenome ERZ1090865 (study PRJEB33644, sample SAMEA5815715) | chicken gut metagenome | biome: Chicken; feature: Gastrointestinal Tract; material: Caecum | place: Ireland | collected 2019-01-01 | study: A study of the... | reverse complement strand
TCTGCAAATTAACACAATGAGTCATCAAACCGGTCTTTTTGCCACGGCAAATGTCACGAGCGTTCAGTTCGGCGCCAATGTGGTCGCAATCCCTGCAATGATGTTTAACAACAATACTGCTTTGACCTCAATCGTATTGCCGGATACGATCACAAAGATTGGTGAAAGAGCGTTTATGGGGTGCACGAATCTTGAAAGCATCAACATCCCTGATGGTGTTACCGAAATTCCTTACGCGACTTTCAAAAATTGCGCGAAATTGACGGGCACACTGACCATTGGCGAAAACATAACAGCGTTGGGGAACAATGCCTTCGCCGGCACAGGCTATACAAAGCTCGTGTACAATGCAAAATCTGCGTCGAGTGTTTCTACCAGGCCAAACAATCCGCTTTTCCCTGCGACGATAGCGGAAGTGGAATTCGGCGCGGGCGTGACGAAAATTCCCAATTCCTTTATGGAAAGTAACACCTCGCTAACGAGCATTGTCATTCCCGAAGGGGTTACGGAAATCGGTTTGTATGCTTTCCGTATGGCTTCTGCATTGGTAGAAGTTTCGTTGCCGTCAACGCTTGAATCATTTGGAAATGCCACTGACAATGCACAAACATTTATGGGTACAAAAATAAAAAATCTTATCATTCCAGATAAGGTGACTGAACTCCCGATCTATTTAATAGATATGTGCGATAATTTAGAGTCAATTACGATTGGCAAAGGTGTAACAAGTATAGGGCAACTCATTTATAAAGGGGATGCGAATGATAAATTGGCGGAGATAATAATATCTTGCGAAACTCCGCCCGCTATTGCAGCAGATTGTTTTACCTTTAATACTACGCTATCTGTGCAAATCAAAGTACCTGCGGCTGCGGTGGATGCGTACAAAGCGGCGGAGAACTGGTCTGCGTATGCAAACTACATTGTAGCGAACACGGAAGCGGCGGCGACCTCTGCGGCAATGCCCGAAGCGCTGCCCGCGCCCTCTTCGAAGGACGAACTGTAATCAGGCAATTCCAAACTGTCCCCGCCCGCAAGGGCGGGGATGGAAAGGAGGCAGACAATGAAAAAATTATTCAAGACGATCTTATGTACAACGCTTGCACTCTGCCTTTGCAGCGGGTTTGCCGCCTGCGGCGGGGGAGAGGGCGAGGAAGTCGTCATCTGGTGCGGCGAAACGGAAAAGACGCTCGTCGAATCGCTGGTTTCCGATTTCAAAACGGCAAATCCCGACGTAGAGGAAAGCATTCGCGTGGAGGTGCAGGACGCATGGAACGCGCAGAACGTCGTTTCCAAAGATCCCGACGCCGCGGCGGACGTGATCCTCGTGCAGAACGACCATATCGGCATTCTGGCGCAATCGGGACTTCTGGCGGAGATACGCGACGGCACGAGCGCGACGTTCGCATCGGACATTGCAAACAACAATCACCCGTCCACGGTCAGCCAAGCCAAGTACGACGGCAAAACGTATGGTTTTCCGCTGACGATGGACACCTATATTCTGTACTATGACCGTACGATTTTCCCCGATAACACCGAGGCGCAGCGCGAACTTTTAACAAGCGTGGACGCCATGCTCGCACTCGAAATGGCGAATATTCCCGGCACCAAGGAAAAAGCAACGGCATTCGGATTCAATATCGGAGACGGGTTCTATCTGAATATGGGATTTTTCGCCATGGGCTGCACGCTGTACGGCGAGGACGGCACACAGGCGGGCGTATGCGACTGGAACAACGAAAACGGTTTGAAATTCATGCAGTATGCCTGCGAGAATTTCCGCCAGAGCGGGAAGAAATTCAAATCGGACGATGCGAAGAATCTCGCCACGCAGGTGCTCGATCACCGCATGGGCGCGTGCATTTCCGGCGGTTGGGAAATGCAGGATACGTTCAAAAATGCCGAGCATATCGGCTATACCGTTTTGCCGTCCATTACCGTAGACGGGGAAGAAAAGCGGCTCGTATCTTTCTCCAACAGCAAAATGTACGTCGTCAACAACAAGTCGGAACATAAAGCAACGGCATCGCGTCTGGCGGCATACGTCACGAGTGAGGCAAGTCAACTGAAATATGCCGAAGAACGCGGATATTATCCGTCCAACATCAATGCGCAGTCGAACAGCGCGGTGGCGGACGATCCGTTCTTCCAGACGATAAAGGCACAACTTGAACTGTCCGTTCCCGTGCCGGTCATACCCGAGATTTCGCGGTATTGGGAGCCGGCAAAGGCGCTCGGTTCATCTGTTTACAACGGTTCGCTTGCGGGCGATACGGCAAGTATTCAGGCGGCATTGGATAACTTTGTAAACAGCTTAAAGAGTAGCATATAACAGCCTATCACGAAAGTTCGGGGCGCGGGTTGTCCCGCGCCCCGAACTTTTTGTCGGTAAAGGAAAGAACGGCGTGTCTGCTTATATGAAAACTTTATGTTCAGGAACTTCCTCTTTGGAAACAGCTTTTTGAAAACAGTTAATGACAGCCTGAATGCGTTTATCTGTCAGCGCCGGAACAAGAAGGAAGTTTCTGTCCGAAAGCAAGGGGATTTCTGTCAAAACGCGATTCACGGTGACGACATTTCCTTTCGGAACATCTGACAAACCGTTACTGACAACGAAATGAACGTTTCCGAAAACGGAACGGATTTCTTCTTTGAGAGATTCATTGTAGGTATCTACGAATACAGCAGTATAATTCCCATGACCGAAGGCTTTATCTGCCTGACGCTTAACGTTTTCAAAATCCTGCGATACCTGAAAAAACAATTCGTCATGAATACGAGCATCAACGGTAAGCAGGGGGACGTAATTCTCTTGAGCGAGTCGTAAAAACATATCTTCTTCTGTTCCGAGGCAAACAATGGCGTCGGCCGTATCAAAACGAGTCGTTTCGAGATGGGATTTTACGAGCAGGTTGTATTGCATTTTTTCGAGCGAATCGCCAAGCATACGAATGAAGTCGAGGTATTCCGATTTCTGAAACACAGTATTCTGCTTGTCAAGCGCAACGATGATGTTATGACTTTTGGACGAGGCAAACGCCTGCGCCAAGCGGGAGGGTTTGTAGTCATACAGGTTGATGATCTGCAAAACCTTTTTCTTTGTTTCAGGTGTGTATTTTTCCGTATTTCTATTGTTGATGATATAGGAAACAGTGGCAACGGAAACGCCGGCTTTTTTTGCTATATCCCGAATGGTCATTTTTTTCATGTAAATAGTATAGCACAAATAGGTAGATGCAGGCAATTAAAAAGTGGTTACGTTAAACAGTTAACGGGAGAGAAATGATGAAAAATTACGCGATATTTCACAAACCGGAATCGGAATATGCCTTTGCGAAAGATGACCATACATTACGTATCTTGCTGCGTTTAGCAAGGGACGAAGAATATGAGAGCGTAAGTATTTTATACAACAACAAATATGACTTTACGCGATACAGATACAGCGGAGAAATGAGCAAAGAGTTTTCGGACGAACTATTTGATTATTACGCTTTTGAAATAAAATTGAATGATGTGCGTTTTGCCTATATATTTGTTTTAAGAAAGGGGAGAAAGGTCTGGTATTATTCGGAAGAAGGCATCTCGGAGGAATATGATTTCGAGCGGGCATATTACACATTTTATCAATATCCTTATATCAATTCAGCTGATGTAGTGCGTGTTACCGAATGGGCATACAAAGCGATATTTTATCAAATATTTGTGGACAGGTTTTACCGTGGCGATTATAAAAAGGACGATTCGTATATCACGCAAGAATGGCGAGATCGGATCGGTGCCAAAAGTTATGCCGGCGGCGACTTAAAAGGTATTACCCAAAAACTTCCGTATCTGAAAGATCTCGGTGTAAACGCCCTGTATCTGACTCCCGTTTTCAAGGCGAACAGTAATCACAAATATAATACGACCGATTACAGGACTGTCGATCCGCAGTTCGGAAGCAACGCAGACCTTGTTGAACTCGTTACAAGAGCGCATGACATGGGTATGCGCGTAATGCTCGATATTGTGTTTAATCATTGCGATGCGAGTCATCCTTTTTTTCAGGACGTATTGAAATACGGGAAACAAAGCAGATATTATTCGTACTTTATTATAGACGGGGATAAACCGGACTTGCAAAGCGGAAATTATGCGCGGTTCGCCGATTGCAAGTATATGCCGAAATGGAACACGAACGACGCGGAGGCAAGGCAATATCTCATTCAAATCGGAACGGAATATCTGCGCGTGTACAATGTGGACGGTCTGCGTCTGGATGTGGCCGACGAGGTTTCGCATACGTTTTGGCAAGATTTCCGCCGTGCCGTCAAAGAGGTAAATCCGGATGCGCTTTTAATTGGTGAAGTCTGGCATGACAACACGCATTATTTACGTGGAGATCAATTTGACGGGGTGATGAATTATAAGTTGCAAAAGATTTTGTTAGATTATTTTGCGAGCGGAGAAGCGACGGCAGAGCAAGTGGCAGAACGCATGAGCCGTCTGTGGGTTCAGAACATAGAGCAGGTCAATTATATGGCCCTGAATTTTTTGGACAACCATGATACGGCACGCTTTTACCGCAGCGCAAACGGAAATACAGATCTTCTTTTGGGCGCGATAGCCTGTATGATTGTCTGTCCGGGCATGCCCTGTATATTTTACGGCACGGAACTTCCTCTTGACGGAGCGAGCGATCCCGATTGCCGTCGGACATTCGATTGGTCATTCACATCGCAAGACAAGGGGTATGCGGAAAAACTCAAAGAGTTGTTGTCGCTTCGGGCACGCGAAACGCTGCAAAGCGGAAAATTCCGCGTCCGAGCGGAGAACGGATTGTTGGTCGTAGAAAGAGCAGGCAAGGGTGAAATCGTTACGGCGTATTTTAACCGCAGCGATAGACCTTCCGCCGCTGTTGGCGGGAAAGTCCTCTTTGAAAATCAATGTAAAATGTCAGCCAAAGGCAGCGTACTTTTGCCGAACGGTACACTGGTCGTGACAAAGGAGTAGAAATGAAAAAAAACGAATTCTTGAAAGAACTGAAAGATTTGCAAACGGAAAATAAAGATGTAAAAGAACTGTATATGGAAGTTTCCGCGCTGGCGATGAAATACTTGTCGTCGCAATGGAGGCCATATACAGGGCGCGCGGCATATTACTTTTCCATAGAATACCTAATGGGCAGAATGTTTTATAACAATCTGATGGAATTGGGCGTAGCGGAGCAAGTAAAAGAGATATTCGCAAAAAAGGGCGTGGACATGAATATTTTTGAGGAGGTCGAAGATGCTGCGCTCGGCAACGGCGGCCTCGGACGGCTTGCCGCGTGTTTTCTCGATTCTGCTGCCGGGCTGTCCATTCCTTTGTACGGATACGGAATCCGTTATAAGTACGGTCTTTTCAAACAACAGTTCATTAACGGCTATCAGGTAGAAGAACCGGACGATTGGCTCGCTTGGGGCGATCCGTGGAGTGTGCGGAAGGAGCGGGAAAGCCGCGTCATACATTTTGCCGATTTCGACGTGACCGCCGTACCTTACGATATGCCGATTATCGGTAAGAGGATCAATACGTTGCGGCTGTATCAGGCAGAAGGAAGCGACGAGGCGACAAAAATCAGCGAATACTTATATCCCGCAGACGATACGGAAGAAGGGAAGATTTTGCGTATCAGGCAGGAGTACTTTTTCTCGGCGGCTGCGATCGGCGAGCTTGTAGACAAGTTCGTGCAGGCACATGGTACATATTTCAAACGCTTTCCGAACTACCATTCGATACAGCTCAACGACACGCATCCCGTCATGGCGATAGCAGAACTTATCCGTATTTTAACGAAAGAATATGCCGTCGGATTTTCAGATGCCGTGCGCATTGCCAAACGCACATTTAATTATACGAATCACACGATTTTACCCGAAGCTCTCGAATGCTGGGATTATCAACTGCTTGAACGCATTCTGCCCGATATAGCGGCGGTTTTCAAGCGCCTGCAATCGTGTGCGGGAAGGGAATGGAAAAAACTCGGCTGTACGGAAAGTGAATCAGAAAAAATGGCGATTGTACAGGACGGCCGCATCCGAATGGCAAACGCGGCGGTATATGTCGCAAGTTCGGTCAATGGCGTAGCGGAGATACATTCGGATATTCTTAAAAAAGAAGTATTTGCCGCGGCATATCGTTATTATCCCGATAAGTTCCAAAACAAGACGAACGGCGTCACCCAGCGGCGGTGGCTGATGCTGTGTAACGGCGAACTTTCTTCCATGTTTGACAGGTATGCAGCCGGCTGGCGCAGCGATATGAAAAAGATCGAGAAGATCGACACGTCCGATCAGGTTGTATTGCATGAGTTCATTGCTGTGAAGGAGACAAAGAAAAAAGAACTTTTACAATATATCCGCGATCGTGAAGGGATCGAACTGCCAAAGGATTGCATGGTATATTCGCAGATCAAGCGGCTGCATGAGTACAAGCGACAGCTCATGACGGCGTTTGCGATACTGCGTATCTACTTTGATTTGAAAGACGGGAAACTGCCTGATTTTTACCCGTCGGTATTTCTGTTTGGGGCAAAAGCTGCCTCGTGCTATTATCGCGCAAAGGGAATAATCAAGTATATCAATGAAATTGCAAACCTCGTCAATCACGATCCGCAGACGCGCGACAAACTGCGTGTGGTTTTTGTGCAGAACTATAATGTTTCGTATGCGGAAAAAATCGTGGCGGGGAGCAATGTATCGTTGCAGGTTTCCACGGCGGGATTGGAAGCAAGCGGCACCGGAAACATGAAGTTTATGATGAACGGCGCCGTTACGGTCGGAACGATGGACGGCGCGAATATTGAAATCGTGGAAAAAGCGGGTAGGGAGAATAATTATATTTTCGGGGCAACAGTTGAAGAATTGACGGCTATCCGTGATCGGTATGATCCGAATGTAATCCTAACGAAGGATCTCGAAGCGCGTCGCGTCGTCGAAACTTTAACTGACGGAACATTTCAGGACGACGGAAACGGATATTTTTCGGAACTGTATCGCTCTTTGACGGAAGGTGCTCCCTGGCATAAAGCAGATAATTATTTTGTACTTTATGATTTGCCCGAATATGTAAATGCACTTCTGAAAGCAAACTCCGAATATGGCAATAAAGAGTTGTTTTCACAAAAGGCATTATATAATGCGACACATTCCTCGTATTTCTCGTCGGACAGAACAATCGCAGAGTACGCGGCAGATATTTGGAAGGTGAACGAAATATGAAACGCTGCGGCATTCTCCTGCCCGTGTTTTCTTTGCCGGGAAAATACGGAATAGGAAGTATGGGAGAGGAGGCATATCGCTTTATAGATTTTCTCTCCGATACGGGGCAGAACTATTGGCAGATTTTACCGCTGAATCCTACCTCATACGGAGATTCTCCTTATCAGTCACCATCTGCATTTGCCGGAAATCCATATTTTATAGATTTGGATATTTTGCTTTCCGATGGCCTGTTGACGCTGGAAGAATGTGAGGGCGAACGGGCGGAGACGATTGACTATGGCAAACTGTATCGGATGCGTTATGCTGTGTTGCGGAAAGCCTATAAGCGTTTCTGCGGGCGGATTCCGAGTTCGTTTTATAAATTTTCGGTTACAAATGAAAGATGGCTGAAACCATATTGTCTGTTTATGGAACAAAAGGAAAAAAACGGCGGAGTGGCTTGGACGGAGTGGAAAGACAGGTCATACTCCGAGCAGGAGTATGAGGAAGTAAACTTTTACGCTTTTTTGCAATTCACCTTTTTTATGCAGTGGAAGGCTCTAAAAAGTTATGCGAATGCTCATGACGTCAAAATTATCGGGGATATGCCGATTTATGTCGCTCCCGATTCTGCCGATGTGTGGTCGTTGCCGCAAAATTTTCAGTTGACGGAAACGCTTTTGCCTGCAAGGGTAGCTGGCGTGCCTCCGGATGCGTTTTCGGAGACAGGGCAACTTTGGGGCAATCCGCTCTATGATTGGCAGAAAATGCAGGAGGATGGTTTCTCTTGGTGGTTGGAACGGTTTCGCTATTCCTTTGAACTGTATGATGCCGTGCGAATCGACCACTTCCGCGGTTTTGCGGCGTATTACAGTATCCCTTACGGAGATACGACTGCTGTCAATGGTGAGTGGATTGAGGCGCCGGGCGAAGAACTTTTCAAAGCTGTCAATGAATCCTTTCCCGATGCAGAGATCATCGCAGAGGATTTAGGTTTTTTAGACGAGCGTTCACGTTCACTTCTGAAAAGCACCGGATATCCCGGGATTAAAGTGGCACAGTTTGGCTTTGATGAGGACGGGAGCGAGTATTTGCCCGCACACTATCCCCGAAATTGTACAGCATATACAGGAACCCACGATAATACAACCGCGAAGGCATGGGCAAAGCAGTTGCCGAAAGACAGGAAACGCTATTTTCGGAGCGAGGTCGGCAAAAGTTTTTGGGAAACAGACGCGCATGCACTTGTGCGAAGCGTATTGGAAAGCGACGCCTCGCTCGCCGTTGTGCCGATACAGGATTATATGGAAATCGGAACGGAGGGGCGCATCAATGTTCCGTCTACGCTCGGTGGAAACTGGACGTGGAAATTGCCCCGTCAGTACGAAAGGTTCGCAAAACATATTGCCGCATTTCGCGCAGCGAGAGTTTGAAGGAGGGAATTTATGAGACCGAAAGAAGATTATCTTGGCGCACACCCTTTGAAGCGGGCGTTGATTGCCGTTGCATACTTTTTTATCGGAGTATGGAACGGAATAGTAGGCTTTTTTATTGCCCTGCCTGGAAAGTTGAAAAATGCCGCCATCGGGTTTGCAAAAGCCGTTAAAAATTATATTTTCGGATTCATTCATGGACATTGGAGCGTAAAACTGTCTTATGTGATAATGGGAGCAGGAAATTTCTTTGCCGGGCAAAGAATAAAAGGCCTTTTATTCTTCATCATAGAAGCTGCTTTCATTGTCGTAATGGTATTGTTTGGTGGGGAGGCTCTCGTCGGGCTCGTCACGCTCGGAACCGTCACCCAGCAGAACGGCTATGATGAATTCGGCAATCCGATAGTGGACGAATGGGGGAATCCCCTCGTCATTCACGGCGATAATTCTTTGCTGATGCTTTTATGTGGCGTTTGCGCAGTACTTATCGTCATAGCGTTCCTCGCGATATATTTTTCAACGGTTAAATCCGCAAGAGCGGTACGCGAAAGTATCGAAAGAGGGCAAAAACCCTTGACTTTCCGACAAGATATTATGTCTTTGCTGGACAAGAAATTATACCGCACGATTTTGTTCATTCCGATTCTGTGCGTGCTTGCTCTCACGGTCATTCCACTTATTTATATGATTCTCATGGCTTTCACGAGTTATGACCATGAGCATTTGCCGCCGGCGTCATTGTTCGATTGGATCGGCTTTGAAATGTTCGGTAAAGTCTTTACGAGCGCACAGATTGCAGGAACGTTTTTCCCTGTTCTCGGCTGGACGCTTGTTTGGGCATTCTGTGCTACAATAAGTTGTTATTTCGCAGGGATATTGCTGGCATTGCTCATCAATAAAAAGGGGATTGTAGGACGGCCGATATTCAGAACCATATTTGTATTGACGATAGCAATTCCGCAATTTATAACGCTATTGACAATGAATAACTTCCTGCATATTGACGGCCCTCTCAATACACTTTTATTGGAGTGGGGAATCATTGACGAACGAATAGGATTTTTAACGGATGTATCAAATAATGCAATCTTACCGCGTATCAGTGTGCTTGTCGTAAATCTTTGGATCGGTGTTCCGTACACCATGTTGATCACAACAGGAATATTGATGAACATTCCGAAAGATTTATTTGAGGCAGCGAAAATCGACGGGGCAAGTCCTGTTCGGCTGTTTGCAAGTATAACGCTGCCATATGTACTATTTGTAACGGGGCCGTACCTTATCCAACAGTTCATCGGGAATATAAATAACTTCAACATTATATATCTTTTGACTTCCGGAGGGCCGTCTGTACCGAATTACCACATTGCCGGAAAGACAGACTTGCTTATCACATGGCTGTATAAACTGACGGTGGAACAGAATGATTATAACCTCGGTTCCGTAATAGGGATCTATACCTTTATTTGTTGTGCGGTGTTTTCGCTGCTCGCATATTCGCGTTCGAGTGCGGTAAAAAAAGAGGAGGATTTCCAATGAAAAAGAGTATGAAAAGACGGCGGATTGCGGGAAATGTTATCGCTGAAATTACGCTCATTCTCTTATCTGTCATATGGCTGGTACCGATCGTATGGATAATTTTACAGGCGTTCCGTAAAGAACCCGGCGCAATTACCTATACATTTTTCCCGGAAGAACTGACGCTGGATAATTTCAAACGATTGTTTCAGGAAACGATGTTTGGTCGTTGGTTTGGGAATACCTTGCTTGTGGCGGTGCTGTCTTGTGTTCTTTCTACAATCCTTGTTTTAATGGTCGCCTATTCGATGAGCCGATTTCGATTTAAGGCGAGAAAACCGTTTATGCGAATAGCACTCATCCTCAATATGTTCCCTGGATTTATGTCGATGATAGCCGTCTATTACATATTGAAAGCATTCGGGCTGGATGGGCAGCTCATCTCTCTCGTGCTTGTCTATGCGGGCGGATCAGGGCTTGGTTTCTATGTCGCCAAAGGTTTCTTTGATACGATTTCAAAAACGTTGGATGAGGCTGCAAGGCTGGACGGGGCTACGAATTGGCAGGTGTTTTGGAAGATTATTTTCCCACTGTCAAAGCCGATTATTGTATATACCGCTCTAATGGCCTTTATCTCGCCGTGGTCAGATTTTATCTTCGCAAAAGTGATCATGGGAACGAATCGCGAAAATTATACCGTGGCGATAGGGCTGTTTGAACTGCTGGAACCGAGCCGTAAGAGTACCTATTTTACGTCATTCGCAGCCGGTTCTATACTTGTCGCCGTGCCGATTGTATTGCTTTTTATGTTCATGCAGAAATATTATGTGGAAGGCGTGACCGGCGGAGCCGTTAAAGGTTAAAATGAGAGGAGAATACAGATGAAATACTATGCAAATTGTCCTGTTTGCGCGCACAAACTGATAAAAGGTGAAAACGGAACGCAGGCGGACATTCGTTGCGCACGGTGTAAGAATTTAGTACATATTCAAATTGTCAACGATATTGTAACTGTTAATCTAATAGAAACAATACGTACAACAACGGAAAACAAAGGAAGGCACTGCCCCATAAAGGGCAGTGCTTTTCTTATGTTTCCATAAATGTGGAAATTGTGAATTGCATAGGTTGATATAATTCCGCTTTTGTTGAAGTAAACTATATACAGAGGTGGAATGCTATGCTGAATTCAAAGGAACTGTACAGCAAAATAAGCGTTTGGCGAGAAGAAAAGGGCTGGACGGAAAATAAATTGTGCGATATGGCAGGAGTGTCACATAGTATGTTTCATTCCTGGGTATCGCGTGGCACAATGCCAAAGTTGGATACTTTGGAGAGTTTGTGCTATGCGTTGGACAAGCCGCTTGCCGCGCTTTTGTTTGACGTGGATGAAAATAAACTTACAGGCGAAGAAATTCAGCTGCTTTCCCGATGGAAACAACTCGATATACGACAGAAGAAGGTAATTATGGATACGATAGAGGCATTCGGGAAAACTGAATAATTTTTGTCGTGAGAGAAGTTGAAAACCGCAGCAGACATCTCGGACGGTTATGAGCCTGACAGAGAATAAGACCTTGTAAAAGGGGTTTGTTCTTTGTCGGGCTTTTTTGTTTTACTCGCACTATAAACAAAACATCCTCTTTGAAAGCGTTTTGTTCAAACGCGGTCAAGGAGGATTTTATATAAAAGGGCAATGCCCGGTGGACGCTTGGCCATCGGGCAATTTTTTTGCCGATTGTGCCGGCTACCCGATTGCTCGGTGGCGATTCAAAAAAATCGTTACGGAGGATCGGAACAATGGCAACAATCAGGTACACATTTGCAGACGGACATTCGGAAGAAGTGGAGGTCACGGAGGAATTCAAACGCGAGTATGAGCGAATTGAACGGCAATCTCACAGCAATGACGAAAAATTTCGCTGGCGAGCGAGGAAAAGGGAAACGTCTTTGGAAAAATTGCGGGAGGAAGTGGGCTTGGATATCCCGGACGATGCCCCCGCAATAGACGAACAGGCTATCGATGCGGATTTTATAGAACGGTTTACAAACGTACTAACGAAGCCGCAGAAGGAAGTATTCAAGAAAGCGTACATAGAAAATAAACCGATCAGACAGATATCCAGGGAGATGGATATGCGTTTGAGTACGGTGCAAAAACATATCTCATTGATCCAAAAAAAATTTCTGAAAAAATTTTTGCAAAAGGGGGGTCAAAAGTAGGTGTCCCACTCCTTTATAGTGAAAGGTTCATTAGCAAAGCGATGGCCTTAAACTCGTTAAAAGGAGGAACGGGAGCTTGGAAGCGGTAAAAGAGCGCCGCCGTGCCATAATGGAGATTCTGTGTGTCAGGCGTCATGAAACGCGGGGGAATCTCGCGTTTGAGTTCGGCGTGAGCAAGCGAACGATCGAGTGCGATATACAGAGCCTTTCGCTGGAATACCCGATATATACAACGCAGGGCAAGGGCGGTGGTATTTATGTCGTAGAGGGGTTTGAGTTAACGCAAAAGAAAGGCTTCCTTACGGATAAACAAAGTTCTGTTTTAACACGGCTGGCGTCGGAACTTGACGAAGAGGAAAGGAAAATTGTGGAAAGTATTCTCTATGCGTTTTCTCTTCCGAAACGAGAGGGGCGGAGATGACGGCGAGACAGATAAGGAAAGATTTACAGGATATCCGTTACTACTATATGCACAAAGAAATGTTCACCAAAGCCGAAAATACGGGTTTTAAGAGCGAAGTGGAGCGGAAGACAGAACAATACGTGCAGCTCATATCCAAAGCTCCGCCGAGGTTATATGTACTCTATTATCTACTATATGTAGATGGGAAAACACAATATGCGGCGGCGCAGGATTTGAATGTTACCGACGGGCATATCCGGAATATGGCAAGACAGTTACAGCAGTTTTTGCTGGACGAAATAAACCGAGAAGGAGGCAAGGTCAATGGGGATTATTACGGTACCGGACTTTCTTAAGAATGCGACGAATGTGTACCGAACGCGAGGCTATATCGTGAAGCAGCACATCATGTATAAAGATGATGTTAGGCTTGGAACATATCTGTTCAGTTGCGATACTTATTACCGTTGTACGGAAAAACGTGACCGGGAATACGAAGAAGCGTTTGCAGACCGGATCAGTATCAACGGCAAGCGTATTCCGGCAATGGCCTATGTGCGCAAGTATGTAGATTAACTGCACGGCGTAATCGGACGCGGAGGAAAATAGAGGCGAGGAACTCGTGCGGTACTTGCAAGTGTAAGAGCGGCCGCTCACCGTAAAAGCATTGCGCGGGGGCAGATAACCCGAATAACACCCGTTCGTTACTATATTTACAATTTCATATTTTTTAATTCGCTTAGCTAACGGCAACACGGGCAAAAGGCTGCGCTATCGGCGGTACGGGCAACACGTTTAATAATGGAGGAACAAGCAATCATGCCGGATAAGGCAAACACGAAGGTACAGGCGGAACAGCCTGCCGAACCGAAACAGAACAAATATCAGCGCGACGGAAGATGGTTCCGTCCTCGTCTCCGCGCGAAAGGGTATGCGGAAGAACGGAAAGCCAAAGTGCATCAGCGCGGCGAAAAGGAGGGGCAGGAACTGACCGAATACGAAAAGGGCCTGCGCTCCGGGTATCTGCTTTCGCAGGCGGATCATGCTGGGCAGTACAAGTACGGACAGGCGCGCGACGCCGGATTCTCGAAGCAGGAAGCGGGGGAACTGTCGAAAAAGCCCTGGAAAGAGATCAAGCCGATCATCGCAAAGAAAAGAAAAAATAAAGGAGGCGACGAAGCATGACGGAAGGAAAGATCATGGTAGAGAGGGAGCCGTATGAAAAGGACGGCAAGACGTTTCAGTCGTATTTCATCAGGGGCACAGTGCGCGGGGTGGATTTCCGCGTGAGGATCGTGCCGCCCGATTACGGCGGGTACACGGTATTGGATATCGTATATGCCGGCGAGCAGGAGGCGGAACTTGTACTCGTGCCGTATGAGATCACGGACGAAAAGACGGGCAGAGTGACGAAAGGCAACAGCTATGCCGTGCATTCGGAGGACGAGGACGGCACGGTGTATGAGTGCAAGATTATTCCGTTCCGCAAATCGGACAAAGACCTTTTGCAGATGCTGCTGAATAAGAAAGCCGCATAGAAAGCGGGCGGGAAACTGCGGCTCGGAGCGTTTCGAGCCGCAGTTTTCTCTACTATAAAAAACGGAGGTAACAATGAAAGAAAAAACATATTCCGGATATTCGCATTCGGAACGGATACGTTGGATCGTGGCGTTCAGCCTTATTGCGGTGTTGTTCATCGGTATGGCGGTATCATTCTCTCTCATTTTTTCTTTGAAAAAGGAAGAGAGCCGTCCGCAGAACGATTTTGCCGCCGAAACGGTGAACTCGGAGCATATCAAGCTGACTATGAGTACATATGCAGCGGTCGCGGCGGATAATTCGGTGAGCAAGACTATTATTGCAACGGTCTTACCCGAAACGGCAGAAAACAAGCTCGTGGACTGGTCTGTGGAATGGGGCGACGAAGAAGCCGAAGACGACGTGTCGCAGTATGTGACGGTGACGCCGGATTCGGACGGAAGCACAAATGCGACCGTGACCTGCAAGCAGGCGTTTACGGGTACGATCCTCGTAATAGCGACGACGCGGGAGAGCGGGTATCAGGCGAGCTGTATTTTAACGTTCGTCGGTATCCCTACGGATATCATCGTCAGCGGCGGGGTATCTCCCGTTAGCGGGGCATATAAGCTCGGCATCGGGCAGGACTATGTGTTCGATGTAGCGCTTACAAACCCGTTCGATTCCGTGGGAGCGGAGTTCAACGATTTTGAGTGCGGGGTAATCGGCGTCGGTTCGGTCGTGCTCGGGTATCTGGAACGGACGGAAGGCGTCGAGAATTGGTACGACGAGGAAAACGAAACGGTGACGCTGGATTCCCTGAAAGACAACTTCATCTCGGCAAGCTACGCAGACGGGCAGATTACCGTAACGACGAAGAAGTCTATCGAGAGCTATTACAGCAAGACGCAGCGAGGCGACAGAGGGCGGACGGTGTTTTACTGGGATAAGTTCCGTTCCTATGTAGACGACTGCTACTTTAAGGTGTATATCCGGGAAAAGACATCGAAGCTCTATAAAGAGCTGGAGATTCGTTTCGACGATACCATCGTAACGGGCGTGAACGTCAATCAGACGGAAATGCAATTTT
>ERZ1090865.930-NODE-931-length-15466-cov-5.874570_pt1 | contig 15466 bp, 14 predicted proteins | sample MGYA00478478_ERZ1090865 | MGnify/ENA primary metagenome ERZ1090865 (study PRJEB33644, sample SAMEA5815715) | chicken gut metagenome | biome: Chicken; feature: Gastrointestinal Tract; material: Caecum | place: Ireland | collected 2019-01-01 | study: A study of the... | reverse complement strand
GCCTGGGGAGCCTGATGGCCTTCCCCGGCAGCATGATCGGCGCCCTGCTGGCCGGCATCACCTACTGGAAAACCCGTTCCCTCTTCCTCACCCTGGTGGCCGAAGTGTTCGGCACCGGGATCCTGGGCGGCCTGTGCGCCTACCCGGTGGCGGTGGTGCTGATGGGCCAGAGCGCCGGCAGCATCGCCTTTTACGCCTACATCATCCCCTTCCTGGTGTCCACGGTGGGCGGGTCCATCCTGTCGGGGGTGATTCTGTACGCCCTGCGGGACACCGGCGCCTGGCGCCGGGCCAAAGCTGCCCTCCAGAGCAAGCCGTAAAGGAGAACGCCCCATGTTTGGAACCCTGCTGAAAACCCTCCGGGCCCAGACCCCCCTGATCCACTGCATCACCAACTACGTCACCGCCAACGACTGCGCCAACCTGCTGCTGGCCTGCGGGGCCCGGCCCATCATGGCCGATGACCCCGGGGAGGTGGAGGAAATCACCGCCCTGGCCGCCGGGCTGGTGCTGAACATCGGCACCCTCCACCAGCAGACCCTGCCCGCCATGGAGGCGGCCGGCCGCCGGGCCAAAGCCCTGGGCCATCCGGTGGTGCTGGACCCGGTGGGGGCGGGGGCCTCGGCCCTCCGCATATCGGCGGCCCTCCGGCTGCTGGAACAGGTGCGCCCCACCCTGATCCGGGGCAACGCCTCCGAGCTGAAAACCCTGGCCCGTGGCAGCGGTTCCACCCAGGGGGTGGACGCGGCGGCGGCCGACCGGGTCACCCCCGAAAACCTGGACCAGATGGCCGCCTTTGTGAAAGCCCTCGCGGCCCGCACCGGGGCGGTGGTGGCCATGACCGGGGCCATCGACCTGGTGTCGGACGCCGAAAAGACCTGGTGCATCTACAACGGCCGCCCCGAGATGGGCCGGGTCACCGGCACCGGCTGCCAGCTGTCGGCCCTGGCGGGGGCCTTCCTGGCCGCCAGCCCCGACACCCCTCTGGAGGCTGCGGCGGCTGCCGTCTGCGCCATGGGGCTGTGCGGGGAGATCGCCTACAGCCGCCTCGGGCCGCTGGACGGCAACGCCGCCTGCCGCACCTACATCATCGACGCCATGGACCGCCTGGCGCCCGACACACTGGAACAAGGAGCCCGCTATGAAATGCGATAAACACACCATGCTGCTGTACGCCGTCACCGACCGGGCCTGGACCGGCCCCATGACTTTGCTGCAGCAGGCGGAAGCCGCCCTGCAGGGGGGCGTCACCTGCCTGCAGCTGCGGGAAAAGCACCTGGAGGACGACGCCTTCCTGGCCGAAGCCCGGGAGATGGCCGCCCTCTGCAGGCGGTACCGCGTCCCCTTCATCGTCAACGACCGGGTGGACATCGCCCTGGCCTGCGGCGCCGCCGGCGACCACGGGGGCCAGGAGGACATGCAAGTGTCGGCCGTCGGCCGGATGGCGGGGGACATCCTGATGGGGGGCGTCTCGGCCCACACGGTGGAAGAGGCGGTCCGGGCCGCCCGGGGCGGCGCCGACTACCTGGGGCTGGGGGCGGTGTTCTCCACCTCCACCAAGGCCGACGCCGGGGCCATGTCCCGGGACACCCTGAAGGCCATTTGCCAGGCGGTGGACCTCCCCAAGGTGGCCATCGGGGGCATCTCGGCAAAGAACATCCTGGAGCTGTCCGGCTCGGGGGTGGACGGGGTGGCGGTGGTGTCCGCCATCTTCGGCGCCCCGGACCCCCGCCGGGCCGCCCAGGACCTGGCAGAACTTTCCCGCCGGATGGTGTCCGGCCAATAACACAGATTCCCAGCGGCATATTGGGGGCACCACCTTCTGCCGCTTTACAAAACGATGCTGAACCGAAAGGAGACTCATTCCATGAAACTGCACACAGCATTGACCATTGCAGGCAGCGACTGCAGCGGAGGCGCCGGCATTCAGGCTGATCTCAAAACCATGACCATGAACGGGGTGTACGCCATGAGCGCCATCACCGCCCTCACCGCCCAGAACACCACCGGGGTGGCCGCCATCTCGGAGGTGACCCCGGCCTTCCTGGGCCAGCAGCTGGACGCCGTCTTTACCGACATCCGCCCCGACGCGGTGAAGATCGGGATGGTGTCCTCGGCGGACCTGATCCAGGTCATCGGCCAAAAGCTGCACCAGTACCAGGCCCAACAGATTGTGGTGGACCCGGTGATGGTGGCCACCAGCGGCTCGGCCCTGCTGGAAACCGACGCCGTGGCCGCCCTCAAGGAGGTCCTGCTGCCCATGGCCGCCCTCATCACCCCCAACATCCCCGAGGCCCAGGTGCTGTCGGGGCTGGAAATCCACAACGAGGCGGACATGGAGGCCGCGGGCCGCAAGCTGTATGACAGCTGCGGCTGCGCCGTCCTGGTGAAGGGGGGCCACCGGGTCAGCGACGCCAACGACCTGCTGTACGGCCCCGAGGGGCCGGTGTGGTTCCGGGGTAGGCGGATCGACAACCCCAACACCCACGGCACCGGCTGCACCCTCTCCTCTGCCATCGCCGCCAACCTGGCCAAGGGCTATTCGATGGAGGATTCCATCCGCCGGGCCAAGGACTATCTGTCCGGCGCCCTGGCCGCCATGCTGGACCTGGGCCGCGGCAGCGGCCCCATGCACCACGGTTTTGCTTTGCAGGGTGTCTTCGCCCAGAGCCCCGACACCCCGGAATAAATACAGTCTGACGGTCAGAAAGGAAGTTTTTCCCATGCGAACCTATGCAACCCAAATGGAAGCCGCCCGCAAGGGCATCATCACCCCCGAGATGGAGGCAGTGGCCGCCAAGGAATACCGCACCCCCGAAGAGATCCGGGACTGGGTGGCCAAAGGCCAGGTGGTCATCTGCGCCAACCGTCTCCACACCTGCATTGACCCCAACGGCGTGGGCTCGATGCTGCGCACCAAGATCAACGTCAACCTGGGCGTCTCCCGGGACTGCAAGGACTACGACGTGGAGATGCAGAAGGTGATGGCCGCCGTCAGGATGGGCGGCGAGGCCATCATGGACCTGTCCAGCCACGGCAACACCCAGCCTTTCCGCCAGAAGCTCACCCACGAGTGCCCCGCCATGATCGGCACCGTGCCGGTGTACGACAGTGTCATCCACTACCAGCGGGACCTGGACACCCTGACCGCCAAGGACTTCATCGACGTGATCCGGCTCCATGCCGAGGACGGCGTGGACTTCGTGACGCTGCACTGCGGCATCACCCGCAAGACCATCGACCAGATCCGCAAGCACAAGCGGAAGATGAACATCGTCTCCCGGGGCGGGTCGCTGGTCTTCGCCTGGATGTGTATGACCGGCGAGGAAAATCCGTTCTACCAGTATTATGACGAGATTCTCGACATCTGCCGGGAATACGATGTGACCATCTCGCTGGGCGACGCCTGCCGTCCCGGTTGCCTGGCCGATGCCACCGATGTCTGCCAGATCGAGGAGCTGGTGCGGCTGGGCGAGCTGACCAAGCGCGCCTGGGAGAAGGACGTGCAGGTCATGGTGGAGGGCCCCGGCCACGTGCCCATGGACCAGATCGCCGCCAACATGAAGGTGCAGCAGTCCATCTGCATGGGCGCGCCCTTCTATGTGCTGGGCCCCCTGGTCACCGACATTGCCCCCGGCTACGACCACATCACGGCGGCCATCGGCGGTGCCATCGCGGCCATGAACGGCGCGGCGTTCCTGTGCTATGTGACCCCCGCCGAGCACCTGGCCCTGCCCAACCTGGAGGACGTGAAACAGGGCATCATCGCTTCCAAGATCGCGGCCCACGCCGCCGACATCGCCAAGAAGATCCCCCACGCCCGGGACCGTGACGATGCCATGGCCGACGCCCGCCGTACCTTCGACTGGGAAAAACAGTGGGAGTGCGCCATCGACCCCGAGACCGCCAGGGCCATCCGGGCCGACCGCTCCCCCGAGGAAGAGGACAGCTGCTCGATGTGCGGCAAGTTCTGCGCCGTCCGCAGCATGAACAAGGCCCTGAAGGGTGAGTACATCGACATCCTGTAACGGGCCCCGCTTCCCTTTCTGCCATCCGATCCCCATCGCCCGCCGCCTCCCGGAACCATCTCGGGGCGGCGGGCTTTTTGTTTTCGCCGCAGCATCGCGGTTCCACCGCCGGCCGGCTGACGTCCCGCCGCCGGCGGGGTTTCATCCCCTGCACCGGCAGCCTTTGTCCAGGCCCTCCGGATGGCCTGGTTTTCTGCATCCGGTTGAAAAGCAAAAGGCTGACAGCCTGTGCACAAGCTGTCAGCCTTTTGATCTGTTTTCTGCCGGGCAGCCCTCAGCCGCCGGTCACAATCCGGGTGAGCTCGCCGAAGGAATCCATATTGTAGTCACCGGCGCCGGCCTTGGAGGCATCCCCCACGCAGGCCACATCAAAGCCGCCGGCATGGCCGGCCTGGGCGCCCGACACGGCGTCCTCCACCACCAGGCAGTCCGCCGGGGCCAGGCCCACCATCTGGGCGGCCTTCAAAAAGACCTCGGGGTCGGGCTTCGACCTGGTGATGTTGTTGCCGTCGCTCACCGCGTCAAAGTAATCCCCCAGGCCCAGCTGGCCCAGGATGAACTTGGTGTTCTTGCTGGAAGAGCCGATGGCCAGTTTCAGCCCGTCAGCCCGCAGGGTGTCCAGGGTGTTCTTGACCTCTGCCGACAGATCCGCCGGGGACAGCTGATGGAGGCTCTCCCGGTAGATGTCATTCTTCATGGTGGCCAGCTCCACCTTCCGCTCCTCGCTCAGGGCCGGGCCGTGGTACTGCTCCAGGATGATCTCCAGGCTCTCCATCCGGGACACCCCCCGCAGCCGGTTGTTGATGGTGCGGTCAAAGTAGATGCCCATGCTGTCGGCCATCTTTTTCCAGGCTTGATAGTGGTATTCGTCGGTGGTGCAGATGACGCCGTCCAGGTCAAAAATAACTGCTTTGTACTTCATGATTGGTCTCTCCTTATGCATTCTTTTCGTTTGTTTGGAGCAGGGCAAACCCATCCCAGGGGGCCAGGGTGACCCGGCGGCCCCGGGGCGGCTGATCCACAGCGATCAGCACCTGTGCGCCCTCCCATTTTGCCGGCAGGTCGAAGGATGCCGGGCGGCCGGTGAGGTTGCAGACACACAGCAGCTTTTCCCTGCCCAGGGTCCGGGTGTAGGCGTAGAGCTGGGGGTCATCGGGCAGCAGCAGGTCATAGCTGCCGTAGACGATGATCTCGTGGGTGTGGCGCAGCCGGATCAGTTTCTGGTAGAAATGGAACACCGAGTCGGGCCGGGCCAGCTGGTCCGCCGCGTTGATCCGGGTGTAATTGGGGTTCACCATGATCCAGGGATTGCCGGCGGTGAAGCCGGCGCTGGGGGTATCGTCCCACTGCATGGGGGTACGGGCGTTGTCCCGGCTCTTGTACCGCAGGCATTCCAGCATCCGCCCGGGCTCCATGACGCCGGTCTGGGTCAGCTCCCGGTAGGCGTTGATGCTCTCGATGTCCCGGAAGTCCGAAAGTTCCCCGAAGGGGGCGTTGGTCATCCCCAGCTCCTCCCCCTGGTAGACGTAGGGGGTGCCCTGCATCATGTGGAGGCACAGGGCCAGTGCCTTGGCGCTCTTTTCCCGCAGTTCGGGGGTGGTGTCGTCCCCCATCCGGCTGACAATCCGGGGCTGGTCGTGGTTGCACCAGTACAGGCTGTTCCAGGCCCGGCCCTCCAGCCCCTTCTGCCACTTGGTCAGCAGGGCTTTCAGCTCCACAATGTCAATCTTGCGGGTGTTCCACTTGAAGCTCTCCCCGCCGTCCAGATCCATGTGCTCAAACTGGAACGCCATGCTCAGCTCGGTGCCCTCCTCGTTGGCGTAGCGGCAGGCCTGGTCCACCGTCAGCCCCGAGCACTCCCCCACCGTCAGCAGGTTGTAGCGGGACAGCACTTCCCGGTTCATCTGCTGCAGATAGTCGTGGACATGGGGGCCGTTGACCACATAGGGGCCGAAATTGCCGTACCGGCTGCCGGGCTTCAGCTGGCCGTCCGGCATCTCGGGGGTCTTGGAAATCATGCTGATGACGTCCATCCGGAAGCCGTCCACCCCTTTGTCGCACCACCAGCGCATCATCCGGAACACTTCCTCCCGGACCGCCGGGTTGTCCCAGTTCAGGTCGGGCTGGAAATCCCCGAAGGTGTGGAGGTAGTACTGGCCGGTGGCCTCATCCAGCTTCCAGGCGCTGCCCGAGAAGTTGGAGCCCCAGTTGTTGGGGGGCCCGCCGTTTTTGCCGTCCCGCCAGATGTAGTAATCCCGCCTGGGGCTGCTGCGTCCCGACCGGCTCTCGATGAACCAGGGGTGCTGGTCCGAGGTGTGGTTCACCACCAGGTCGATCACCACCCGCAGGCCCCGGGCATGGGCCTGGGCCAGCAGCTGGTCAAAATCGGCCATGGTGCCAAACTCGGCCTGGATGGCCTGGTAATCGCTGATGTCATAGCCGTTGTCCCGGCCGGGGGACTTGTAAAAGGGGGAGATCCACAGCACATCCACCCCCAGCTCTTTCAGGTAGTCCAGCCGGCGGATGATGCCCGGCAGATCGCCGATGCCGTCGCCGTTTGAATCCTGAAAGCTGCGGGGATAGATCTGGTAGACCACGCTTTCTTTCCACCATGCTTTTTTCATAGCGTCTCCTTGCAAAAAGGCATAAAAAGAGGGACCGGCGTCAGGAAGATACACCGTATATCCAGAACCGGTCCCCGTGATTTACTTTTCGCCGTCCATACGGAGGCCAACCATAAAGAATTTGTTAAAGATCAGATACAGGAGAATGATGGGCAAAACTGAGATGCAGGCCGCCGCCATGACTTCGTTCCACATGGTGCCGGCGTTCTGGGACTGGAAGCTCTGCAGGCCCAAGGTCAGGGTATACTTGGACGCTGTCTTGATGTAGAGCATGGGCGCCGTGAAGGCGTTCCAGAAGCCCATGAAGCCGAAGATGGCAGTGGTAGCGATGGTGGGCCGTGCCAGGGGCATGGCCACCCGGAAGAACACGCCGTAGCGGCTCAGGCCGTCGATCTCAGCAGCTTCACAGACATCCTTGGGGAAGTTGATGAAGAACTGCCGCATCAGGAAGATGTTGCCGATGTTGGCGGCCAAGGGCAGGATCAGGGCCGTGAAGGAATCCAGCATCCCGAACTCTTTCAGCAGCAGGTAGTTGGGGATCAGCAGCACCTGGCCGGGGATCATCATCAGCAGCAGAAGGCCGTGGTAGATCTTGTCCCGCCCGGGGAAGCTCAGGCGGCTGAGGGAATAGCCGGCCATCGAGTTGATGTAGACGTTGATCACAGTGCCCACAACCGACACAAACAGGGAGTTCAGGAACCACCGGGGGAACAGGGAGCTGTGGCCGAAGATGGTGGCGTAGTTGTCAAGGGTCATGTTCTCCGAGATGAGAGCCATGTTGCCGCCCACAATCTCCCGCAGGGGTTTGAAGGAGGCTGCCACCATCCACAGGAAGGGATACAGGGTGATGACCGCGTAAATAATCAGGATGATGTACATAACGGCGCGGCCAACGGTCATTTTGGGTTTCATGATTCCGCCTCCTTAATACCACCGCTCGGAGCTGTTGAGCTTTTCGGCCAGCATGGACACCGCCATGATCACCAGCGCCAGGATGATGGCGATGCAGGCCGCGTAGCCCATGGCGTTGTTGGTGCCGAAGGCGTAGCGGTAAACCATCAGCGAGACAGTCAGGGTGCTGTTGGCCGGGCCGCCCGAGCCGTTGGAGAAGATGTAGGCCTGGTCGAACATCTGCAGGGTGCCGATGATGCCGGTCAGCAGCACATAGGTGGTGATGGGCTTCAGATAGGGTACCGTGATGTTGATGAACCGCTGCACCACGTTGGCGCCGTCGATCTCGGCCGCCTCGTACAGGGAGACGGGCAGATCCTGCAGGCTGGCCAGGTACATGGTGGTGTACTGGGGCACGGTGGACCAGATGTTCATGACCATGATGACCTTCAGGGCAAAGCTGGGGTTGTCCAGGAAGTTGATTCCCCCGCCCTCAGGCAGGATCCCCGCCTGGATCAGCATCATATTGATGGGGCCGGTGACGCTGAACATGAACATGAAGATGATGGTCAGCGCCGAGCTGGAGGTCAGGGTGGGCAGGAAGTAAACGGTGCGGAAGAAGTATTTGCCGCGGATCTTGCTGTTCAGCACCGTGGCGATGATCAGTGCAATGATGGTCTGGCAGGGCACCACCACCACCGAGAAAGACAGGGTATTGGTCAGCGCCTTGAGGGCCATGCTGTCGGTCAGAAGCCGGGTGTAGTTTTCCAGCCCCACAAAGGTGTAGCTGTTGGTAAACAGGTTCACCTTGTGGAAGGACAGGTACACCACAAAGACGGCAGCAATCCCGATGAAGATTCCCAGGACAATCAGGGCCGGGGTCAAAAACAGATAACCCTGGCGCCATTCCTGCAGCCTGCGCTTGCTGGGGCGCCTGCTGAACTGGATGGCAGCGGCGCCGGGCGGCTCCCCATGCATTGCTTTTGGCATAGTGCGATTCCTCCCTTTACATCTTTCTGCGGTTTCAGATTACCAGCACCGGGCGCATCAGCCTGCGTTGGTGATTTCCTGGTTGGCCTGGTCCTGTGCGGCCTGCAGGAACTCCTGGGTGGTCATCTCGCCGCTGACGGCCAGGGGGAAGTAGTTCTGATAGGCAGTGTTGATCAGAGAGGCGTTGTTGCCCAGCTGCCAGGGCAGCGAGCACTCGGTCATCTCAGAGTGGACCTTCCAGACGGGATCGCTCTCCACGTCCATGGCCTCGGCGGCGTCGGCACGAGGAGGCAGGCAGCCTGCGGTGGAGCACCAGATGTCCTCGCCTTCCACGCTGGTGACATACTTGATCCAGGCAGAAGCCATGTCCTTGTTCTGGCTCAGGCTGTAGATGCCGTAGCCCACGGTGTAGCTCATGGAGTACTGGGTGCCGTTGTAGCTGGGCATGGCCTTGACGCCGAAGTTGATGTCGCTGTAGTCGTTCTTCAGGGTGCCGTAAACCCAGTTGCCTTCCTCCATGATGGCCACCTTGCCGGTGCCGAAGGCCTCGCCGTTCCAGCCCAGGCCCAGGTCGCTGGGGGTCTTCCAGACGCCTGCATTGACAAAGTCCAGGATGAACTGCATGTTCTTGACCACGCCCTCGCCGGTCAGGGTTGCATAGCCTTCGTCGTCGATCAGGCTGTTGCCGCCGTCCTGCAGGATGCACAGGTTGCGGGACAGATCCTGGTTGTAGGTCATGGCGGCAATCTGGTTCTTGCCGTAGGCCTCGTCCAGCTTGGCCTGCAGGTCGGTCAGGAAGGCCATGTAGTCATCGTAGCTGTCGGGGATGTCGTCGCCGGTGTAGCCGCAGGCAGCCAGCAGGTCAATGTTGTAGTAGGTGGCCAGGGTGGAAACGTCCTTGGGAATGCACAGGGTTCCCTCGTCGTTGGTGAATGCCTCGATCAGGTTGGGATAGAAGGCATCCATCTCATACGCTTCGGGGTCCAGCACATCCATCACGCCCAGAGAGCCGTAGAAGGGGAACATGCTGCCGTCCACATAGAAGGTGTCGGGAGCGGTCTGGCCGATCAGGTCGGCCTGGAACTGGGTGTTGAAGTCGGTGTACACCTTCAGCTCCACGGTGCAGTTGTGGGCTGCCTCAAAGTTCTCCTTCAGCTGGTTGATGCCGGCGGTCTCCTGGTCGTTGCCGCCCCAGATGCCCACCGTCAGGGTCCGGCCCGAGAAGTCCCCGCTGCCGGATGCAGCAGAACCGGCAGAGGAACCGGCGGTGCTGGCTGCGGTGGACGAGGAGCCGCCGCAGGCGGTGAGGGCAGCGGCGGCAGCAGTCACACCGCAGCCAACCAGGAACGAACGACGATTGATCTTTTTCATGGAAAAAAGCCTCCTTCAAATTTTTTCGCTTCATCTGCTTTTGCACCTTGCAAAAACGTTTTCGACTGCATTTATTGTATACGAAAACGTTTTTGTATGCAATTCGCTTTTTAAACAAACATCCGCTTTTTCTTTTGGACAACTTGACCGATGATTTTACAGTTCTACGCGGATCTGGTCCTTCACCTGGCAGGTTTTGCCATAGACCGTCAGCTCCACAGCCTGGGTGCCGGTGAGGTTTTGGATCTGGAGAGCGGTGTGGTCCACCGTGACGTGGAGTTTCTGGCCGTGCCAGTAGAGGTAGAAGTCCAGCGCAGACCATGCGTCGGGCAGAGCGGGGTTGATCCGCAGCTTGCCGTCCAGCATCCGCACGCCGCCGAAGCCGTAGACCACCGACTGCCAGATGCCGGCCAGGGAGGCGGCATGGATGCCGGCGTCACTGGTCTTCATGTTGGGGCCCACGTCGATGGCGGCAGCGCTGGAGAACAGGCGGTAAGCCATATCCCGGTTGCCCATGTCGTTGGCCAGGATGCAGTGGGTGGACAGGGACAGAGAAGAATCGTGGAGGGTGCGGGGCTCGTAATAATTCCAGTTGGCCCGCTTGACGTCGGCGCTGAACTGGTTTTCCAGCAGCAGGAACATAATCAGGATGTCGGCCTGCTTGGACACCTGCATGTGGGTGATCTGCTCCTGGTTGTAGTCCCGGTAGATGCTGCCCACGTTGGTCTGGTTCTTGTACTTGGTCAGGTCGATGTCCTTCAGGGTCAGGTAGGTGCGGTCCTGGGGGATCACCAGGTCCTCACGGGGCTGGGGCAGGTAGATCCGCTCCAGCTTGCTCTCCCACTGGGGCTCCAGGGCAGCCAGGCCCAGCTTCTGATCCAGGGCCTGGTACAGCTCGGGCCGCTCTGCCTTGAGCTGGCGGCTGTACTCCAGGGCCTTGCGGATGTTCCAGGCTGCCATATAATTGGTGAAGGCGTTGTCGTCCACGTGCTCCTTGTACTCGTCGGGGCCCACCACGTCGTTGATGTGGAGCAGGCCGTCGGTGCCCTCTTCCAGGCGGCTGGCCCAGAACTTGCCGGTGTCCAGGATCAGCTCATAGCCGCAGCGGTCCATGAAGTCCTGGTCCCCGGTCACCTGATAGTATTCCCAGGCGCCGTAGGCCACGTCGGCGGTGATGTGCTGCTCAATGAAGCCGGACCAGATCTTGATGGGCAGACCGGTGACGATGTCGGCAGCGCCCCAGACAGGGGTCACCTCGCCGTCGTCGATCCAGGCCGACTCCCAGGGGAACTGGGCGCCCTGGTAGTGGTTGCCGGCGGCCTTCTTGTGGGCGCCGGGCAGGCTGAGCCAGCGGTACTCCTCCAGGCTGCGGGCGATCTCGGGGGCGCTGTAGATGAAGTAGGGCAGGATGAACATTTCGGTATCCCAGAAGGTGTGGCCCTTGTAGCCCTCGCCCGACAGGCCCTTGGCGCCGATGTTCATCCGGTTGTCGTGCCGGGGGGTCATGATGTACAGGTGATACTGGGCGAAGCGGATGGCCAGCTGGTCAAAGGGATTGGAGGACCGGATGGTCACCGGCACATTGTTCCACACCTTGTCGGCCCAGGCTTTTGCGCTCTCGGCCAGCAGGGCGTCATAGCCCAGGGCGCAGACCTCCTGGTGGCCGGCCAGAGCCTTGCTCTGGAGGCCGGCCAGGTCCAGCCCCTCGCTGTCCCGGTCGCGGGAGGTGTAGACGGTGGACAGCTTCTGGACGGTGAGGGTCTTGCCGGCGGGGATGGCGACCTTGAACTCCTGCTTGATGATCCGGCGGTCCATCACGATGAAGCCCTTTTCCTCCTGGGGCACACCGTCCATGGCAAAGGAGAAGGTGGTGTGGAACACAAAGTGGATCCCCGACTGCTCGGTGGTCTGGTTGTACTGCATGTGGCGGCCCTCAAACAGCCGCTTGTCCCCTTCCGAGAAGTGCTGGCTGCCGCCGTTGTTCATCTGGCCGTTGATGCCGCCGGCCAGGTCCAGCTCCATCTCCCCGTCCAGGGGGGTGACCTCCAGCTTCTGGGCGATCAGATGCAGCCGGTTGAGGGAGACAAAGCGGCTGAACACCAGCTGGTACCGCTTGCCGTTGGGGGCGGCCCAGACCACCCGGCGCACCGTCTCGCCGGTTTTCAGGTTGAGGGCCCGGTCATAGGACTCCACCTTGCCGGTGAGCAGATTGAACCGCAGCCCGTCCAGCCGCAGGTCCAGCCGGGACACATCGGCGGCGTTGGGCAGCTCAGTGACCTCGTTGTCGTCGAACTTGTTGAAGGTGCCGGCCACAAACAGGTCCCGCTGCTCCCCTGCGTTGAACTCGTCGGTTGCATTGCGCAGGCACAGGTAGCCGTTGCCCTGGCACATGATGGACTCAGCCTTGCCCAGATACTCGGGCTCAAAGCTGTTCTCTGCCACAATCCACTGGTCGGCACGCGAATAATCCATAGCCATAAGAAAAATCCTCCTAAATGATGTTTCCGGGGATCGAAAACGTTTTTGATATCAGGTTGAAAAATAGCCCGGATTCCGGGCACTTACACGGGTTTTCCCCGCAAAGTCAATGATAAAAATAGTAGTTGGAGATCCACACCATCACCACCAGGCCGCACAGCTGGCAGCCCGCCGCAAACAGCAGCGGCAGCCCCAGCAGCCAGAACACCAGGCAGCAGACCACCGCCAGAGGCAGGTAGAGCCGGATGCTCTTTTGGATGTCGTTGGTGTCGGCGTACCGCCGGGCGCAGAACCATCCCAGCAGGATGGCGGCCAGGATGCAGCCCCCCAGCATCAGGGGGCTGAACTGCACCAGGGGGTCTGTGGGTTCGATCTGAAAGATGTCGTCCAGGTTCACGGTTTGGCCTCCTGTTCAGGGGCGGGTTCTTCTTCCCAGCGGAAGATCACCCGGGTATTGCCGGCCATGTCGTGGAGGGTGGTGCCCGCTGCAAAGAGCATCACGACGCTCACCAGGCCGGCGATCCATCCCGCCACCGGGATCAGGTACATGGCCCGGATCAGCTCCCGCAGGCCCACATAGAGGATGGGCGGCTTGCCGCCGGCCCGGTCCACCACCTTAAGGCGGCCGATCTTTTTGCCCAGGGTGGCGCCGTTGTTGTACTCCACCATCAGCACCCCGTACACCGCGAAGAGCAGCCGGAACAAAAAGTCGGCCGACAGGGCGTTGGTCTGGATCCAGGCCAGCAGCACAAACTGCACCGGCACCATCAGGATCAGATAGTCGATGGATGCGCACAGCAGCCGCATGATCCCCCGCACCATTTTGTGGTTTTTCATGAACCTGACCCCTCCTGCCCGGTTGCGAAAACGTTTTTGTAATCTTTCGTGGATAGAATAACACACTCCCCGGCATTTGTACATTCTCAGAATCCACAAAGATGCCGGGGAGGTTTTGTATACTCTATCCAGTTTTATAGTTTGCCGCGGGCGCTGCCCCGCACCACCAGCTCATACATCATGTGATCCACATGGACGTCGGGCTGGCCCTCGATTTTCTGGTAGATGGCCTTGCCCGCCATATAGCCCATCAGGTAAAAATCCTGGCGGATGGTGGTGAGGCCGCCGTGGAGGTAGCGGGCCACCGGGATGTCGTCGAAGCCGATCACCGCAATCTCCTCACCGACGGTGAGGCCCCGTTCCTCAATGGCCCGGCAGACCCCCAGGGCCATCAGGTCGCTGGCGCAGAAAAAGGCGTCCACCTGGGGGTACTGTTCCAGGAAGGCCCTGGTTTTCTGATAGGCGATGTTCTCGTCGAAGTTGGCGGTGATCATCCAGTCGGGGCGGACGGCCAGCCCTGCATCCTCCAGGGCCCACCGGTAGCCGCTGCCACGCAGGATGGACACATCGGCGTCGGGGCCGCCGTTCACCAGGGCGATGTTTTTGCGCCCGTTCTTGATCAGGAAGGACACCGCCTCCCGGGCGGCCCGCTCGTTGTCCATGGTGATATCCAGCACATCGGGTTTGTCGGTGCGGATATCGATGAAAGCGCAGGGGATGTCGATCTCCTCCAGCTGCTGCAGATAGGGGTCGTGGAGCCGGAAACCGGCGCAGACCAGCCCTGTGAGCTGCTTGCGCAGGCACAGCACCTTGAGGGGGCGCTGGGTCTGCTGTTTGCCGTCGGTGGTCATCAGGATGAACTCGATGTTGTTGTCCTGGCAGGCATGGCAAACGCCGCTGAGAATGCCATACACCGAACCGGACGGGTCGATGGGGCGCAGATCGTTGATCAGCAGGCCGATGACCTTGTCCACCCGGCCCCCCATGCTGCGCCCTGCCACATTGGGCACATAGTTCATCTGGCGTGCAATCTCCTGGATTCGTTTGCGGGTTTCGGGGTTGACATCGGTGTAATCGTTCAGCGCCTTGGACACCGTCGTGATTGACACCCCCGCCTTTTTGGCCACATCCCGAATCGTTGCTCGTTCCATCCTATCACCTTTCCTCCACTGGATCAGCACGTTTTCTCTGCCGCAAGATTTCAGCTGACGCATGTCTTTCTTTTTTCAAAGAAAAGCATAACACAGACTGTCTTTTTTTCCAAGAGGATCCGCAAAAAACAAACGAAAATATTTAGAAAACGTTTTTGGGCAGTTTGTCGAAATTATCCCTGCCCCATCCAAATAAAGAGCTGCCCTGCCGGGATCCTCCCCCGGCTGCGGCATCCCTTTTCTCTCACCATCCTGCCGGAAGCGTCAAACCCCTTCTGCATGGACAGCATCACTCCTGCATGTTCCCCTGTCTTTTCAATCTCTTCTGCGGTCTGCGTCAGCTCACGCAGCCGGGCCAGCTGTTTGCGGTGTCAGGGCCCCGCCTTTTGCATGATCCCGGCTCCCAATTTACGGTTGCTGCAGCAAATATAATCGCTAACCGCAATGGATGTCAAGCACTCCCTGCATTTTCAGCAATCCCACCGGCTGGCAAAAACCCAGCCTGTGAGATGGCTTTTCGCAACCCATGATTTGGAATGTGAAAAGGCCGGGGTGATTTCAAAACGGGGTGTCCCCTCTTTGGCTCCGGGTTTCTATGGGGCGGGCAGCATCCCTGCTGGCACACAACTTTGGAATCAAAGCCTGGTGTTTATGCCTTTGTGCAGCAGACAGCAGCGGGGTAGTTCCACCCTGTTTTCCCGCCGCGCCTTCGACTCGAAAAAGCAGCGGGAGTGCGCCATCAATCCCGAGACCGCCGCCTCCCGGAACCATCCCGGGGCGGCGGGCTTTTTTCATCGCAGCATCGCAATTCTACCGCCAGTCGGTTGACGTCCGGCCGCCGCCCGGGTACACTGAAACCACCAGAACAGCAAAAACGAGGTGATCCCATGTACGATCTGGACAAAGAATCCTTTGGCAAGTTTCTTGCCGCCCTCCGCAAAGAGAAGGGCCTGACCCAGCGCCAGCTGGCCGAAATCCTTTTCGTGTCGGACAAAGCGGTGAGCAAATGGGAGCGGGGGCTCAGCATCCCGGACACAGCCCTGTTGATCCCCCTGGCGGACCTGCTGGGTGTGACGGTGACCGAGCTGGTGTTGTG
>ERZ1090865.925-NODE-926-length-15531-cov-11.481455_pt1 | contig 15531 bp, 13 predicted proteins | sample MGYA00478478_ERZ1090865 | MGnify/ENA primary metagenome ERZ1090865 (study PRJEB33644, sample SAMEA5815715) | chicken gut metagenome | biome: Chicken; feature: Gastrointestinal Tract; material: Caecum | place: Ireland | collected 2019-01-01 | study: A study of the... | reverse complement strand
TTCCGGGGCATCCTAGCCAAAACGGAAGGGGAGAGATACCGATGATTCAGGAGGATACCATCCAGCTGCTGCGGGAGTGTGATGCCGGGGTGGCCATGGGCATTTCGGCCATTGATCAGGTGATGGACGCGGCCAAAAGTCAGTCCCTGCGGGACGCGCTGGCCCGCTGCCGCACCGAACACGAGCAGCTGCAAAAAGAGGTCGTGGAGGCGCTCCACCGCTTCCACGACGAGGGCAAGGAGCCCAACCCCATCGCCCAGGGCATGTCCTGGATGAAGACGGGGGCCATGCTGACCATGAAGGAGAGCGATGCCACCATCGCCGACCTCATCACCGACGGCTGCAACATGGGGGTCAAGTCGCTGAACCGCTACCTCAACCAGTACGAGGCCGCCAGCGAGGACGCCAAGGACATCACCAAGCGGCTCATCGCCCTGGAGGAAAAACTGGCCGAGGATATCCGCCGGTTCCTGTAAAAGGCAAACCGCCCGCCCGGGACTTCCCGGACGGGCGGTTTTTGCATGTTGTTCAAAAGGCAGGCCTCGCCGTGCGGGCCTGTTCCCCTCTTTGATTGAGCGCGGTCAGCCCGCCTGATAGAGGATATCCGCCACCTTCTGGTAGGCTTCGCCCCAGCGGGCGTTGGGCTTCAGGTGGTAGAGCTCCTTCTCCATGATGTAGAACCGGCCGTTCTGCACGGCGGAAAGGGTCTCCCACGCCGGGTTGGAGGTCAGTGCCGCGTCCAGCGTCTTCTGGGCGGCGGCCTGGTCGCTGCCCTGGAACACCACAAAAATGTAGTCGGGGTCATCGGCGATGATCCGCTCCAGGCTCAGGTCCTCCAGCAGGCCGGTGTCGCTGTCGGCGATGTTCACCGCCCCCAGGTCAGCCAGGATCTCGCCCAGCACGGTGCCCTTGCTGTTCTTCACCTTGCAGCTGGTGCTGGCCGACCGCAGCAGCAGCACCGTGGGGGCGCTGCCGTCGTTCTGCTCCTTGGCCTTGTCCACCTGGGCCTGCACGTCCAGGCCGTAGGTCTGGTAGTTCTCGGGATGGCCGGTGATCCGGGTGCAGACATCCAGCATCTCGAGATAATCATTGAAGCTGTTCACCCCAAAGTAGGCCACCGGCACCCCCAGCTGTTCGAGACTGGGCAGCAGCTCCACGTTGGAGGTGGTGTTGCTGCTGGCGATGACCAGGTCGGGTTGGGCGGCGATGAGCTCCTCCAGGTTGGGCTCCATCAGGCTGCCCAGGTTGGCCACATCGTCGCCCAGGTTCAGGTCAAAATCCGTCCAGGCGTCCGAGGCGGCGGCCACCAGGGAATCCTGGCCGCCCGCCAGGCACCACACGTCGGCGTAGCTGCCCAGCAGCACGGCCACCCGCTCAGGGTTTGCCGGCACCGTGACCTCCCGGTCCAGATCGTCGGTGAAGGTCAGGGCGGTGGCAGCCGTCTCGGGGCTGGCCGGGGCGGATTCCGCCGTTTCGCTGCCGGGGGCCGGGGCGGAACTCTCCGCCACCGTGGAGGCTCCGCAGCCCGTCAGCAGCAGCGCCGCGCACAGGACAGGAAAAATACGATTTATCATGGTTTTGTTTCCTTTCGGTTATTTGTCTGCCCAGTATACCCTGCCCGGAGGGCGGTGTCAAGTCAACCAAAAGCCCCGCAGGGCAAAAGGCGCTTGCCTTTTACACCGCGGGGCTTGCTGTTTGATGATTACAGGTACTTGGCCAGGATTTCCTTCATCTCGTCGGCGTGGGCGGTGTGCCAGGTCTCCCAGTTCTCACCGGCCGCAGCCGCCGCGCGGCCCAGCTCCACCAGCAGGTCGGGCAGGTCGCTCTCATAGACCACACCCTGCACGTCGCCGAACTTCTCGGCGCCCAGGGCGTCGCTGCCGCCCAGGAACATCCGGAAGGCGGGGGCGGGGGTGCTGCCCGGCACCGGCTTGACGCAGCCCTGGAAGCCAATGGCCGCGGCCTGATGGCCGGAGCAGCTGGAGGGGCAGCCCGAGATGCAGATTTTGGGCAGGGCCCCGTCGGGGATGCCGGCCTCCCGCACGGCCTCCACGCAGGCATGCAGCGCACCCTGGCTGTCCCGCACGCCCTGCTGGCAGATGGACGCGCCGATGCAGGCCACGCTGGTCTCAAAGACCGTCTTGGCGCCGTCGGCGGTGGCAGCCAGCACGCGGCGGGCCTCGTCGGCGGTCAGGTTGATGACGTAGAGCGTCTCATTGGGGGCCACGCGGCACTCGGCAGCGGGCATATCGCCCAGCAGCGCCGCCAGTTCGGCCGGCTTGTCGGTGGGCAGGATGCCGCCGATGGGATGGTACACCACGGCGTAGAGGCCGGCCTGCTTCTGGGGGATGGCCCGGGCGTCGGTGAGGCTGCCCTCGCCGGTCTTGGTGACGGCGGCGGGGGTCAGGTTGAGGTCCAGGCCGCCCTCGGCCTTGCGGGCCGCCAGAGCCTCGTTGAACAGGCGGCAGAGTTCCTCGGCGCCCAGCGTCTCCTGCAGGTAGCGGGTACGGGACTTGGCGCGGTTCTCGTAGTTGCCGTGGGCGCAGAAGACATCGATCATCGCCCGGATGGCGTAGAGCACATCGGAGGCGGGCAGGCTCTCCACGGCCAGCACGCCCATGCGGTGGTTGTTGCCCAGGCCGCCGGCGATATACAGCCGGAAGGTGCCGTCCGGCTGGGCGATGAAGCCCATATCCCGGAAGGTGGCATGGACGCAGTCGTCCACGCCGTTGCAGAAGGCCACCTTCAGCTTGCGGGGCATGTGGATGTCCCGGCAGATGGACAGCAGATAGTTGCTGGCCGCCTCGGCCCAGGGCAGCACGTCGAAGGCCTCGCCGGGCTGCACGCCGGTCAGCGGGCTGGCCATGACGTTGCGGGGGTTGTCGCCGCCGCCGCCGCGGGTGATGATGTCGCAGTCGATGGCGCCCTCCATCAGGATGGGGATCAGCTCGGGGGCCAGGTTGTGCAGCTGGATGGTCTGGCAGGTGGCCAGCTTCAGGGGGGCGATGCGGTACTGGCTGGCGATGCGGGCCAGGAACTGCAGCCGGGGGCCGGTCAGGCGGCCGCCGGGCATGCGCAGGCGCAGCATGTGTTTGGTGCCGTCCCGCTGGGCGTAGGTGCCGAAGCCGCCCGAAGCGCCCTTGTAGTCCTTGCGGGACATTTCGCCCGCGGCGAAAGCCCGGGTCTTCTGGGTGAATTCCTGAATCTCGTTGCGGAAGAGATCAAGCCACTGTTCGTTCATGAAAGATTGCTCCTTTGGTCGTACCTGTTTTGACAATTGTACACAGGGTAGTATACCACGCTGATCCACACAAAACAACGGAGGAACTTTACAAAGTTCCTCCGTTGGCTCAATTTTTTTGGGGGAATGTGACCCGGATGGTGGTGCCGGTGCCCACCTGGCTCTGCAGGTCGATGCGCGCCTCGTGGAGCAGGGCGATATGCTTGACGATGGCCAGGCCCAGTCCGGTGCCGCCGGTGGCCTTGGACCGGCTCCTGTCCACCCGGTAGAACCGCTCGAACACCCGGGACTGGCTGTCCTGGGGGATGCCGATGCCGTTGTCCTCCACTTCCAGGTAGGGGCAGCCGTCCGGCCCCACGCCGCACCGCAGGTCCACGTGGCCGCCGGGGCGGTTGTAGCGGATGGCGTTGTCGCACAGGTTGGTGGTCAGCTCCACCAGCTGGTCCCGGCAGCCCTCCACCGTGGCGGGGCGGGCGTCGTACTGCAGCGTCACATAGGCCTTGCGGGCGTTCACCGTCATGGTCTGGGCAATCTCCTTCACCAGCGCCGCCAGGTCCACCGGCCCCATGTCGGGCGGGGTGCCCCGGGCCGCCTGGGTGCTGTCCAGCTCGCTGAGCTGCAATATATCGCTCACCAGGGCGATCATCCGCTTGGCTTCCTTGTGGATGCGGGCCGCAAAGGCCGGCACATCCTCGCTCTTGGCCATGCCGGTCTCGATGAGCTCGGCGTAGCCCGAAATGCTGGTCAGCGGCGTCTTCAGCTCGTGGCTCACGTTGGCGGTGAATTCCCTGCGCATGGTCTCGTTATTTTCCCGCAGCTTGCGGTCGGTCTGCACTGTGCGGGCCAGGGGGATCAGTTCCTCGTAGGGCACGTCCGCCTCGATGGTGTCCAGGTTCTCGGCCAGCCGGTTGATGGGCTGGACCAGCAGCCTTGTCAGCCAGGCGGAGAGCAGCCCAGCGCCCAGCAGGATCACCACCAGCGCCCCGATGAGCAGCGGCAGCGTGTCGGCGCTCAGGCCCCAGAGGTTATCCACCTCTTCGCCCACCCGCAGGATCTGCGTCCCGGCGGGGGTGTCCAGCCGCAGGGCGTAGTAGTGGGTCTCCCGGCCCATCGTCTGGCTCTGGCGGGTGGAGCTGCCGGCGCCGCTCTCCAGCGCCTGGCGCACCTCCGGCCGGTCGGCGTGGTTGGTCAGGGGGGCGGTGCTCTCACTGTCGTAGAGCACCGTGCCGTCCCCGTCGATGAGGGTGCACCGCACGCCGGTGTCCCCGGCAAGATCCGCCAGGGCGTCGGCGTTCCCGTCCCCCGCCAGTTGGTAGGCGTCCGACAGGGTGGTGCACAGCGCCTGGAGGTAGCGGTCCACGTGCCCGGTGTAGCTGCGCTGGAACAGCAAGGTGGCCGCCGTAAGGGTGGCCACCACGCAGAGAACTCCCACCAGGATCAGCCCCCGCCGGTAGCGCCGGGTCATGCTGCGGGGCCGGATCTGCCGGCGTTCCTCGTCACTCATCGGCGCCCTCCGTGCTCAGCTTGTAGCCCACCTTGCGCACCGTGCGGATGGATTCCCCCGCGGCGCCCAGTTTCTGGCGCAGGGTACGCACATGCATGTCGATGGTGCGGGATTCCAGCAGATCGTCGGTGTCCCACACCTCCTTCATGATGCGATCCCGGGCCAGCACCTGCTCGGGGTGTTCCAGAAACAGATGGAGCAGGGCGTATTCCTTGAAGGTGAGCTCCACCGGGGCGCCGTCCACCCGGACGGTGCGGGCCACGTCGTCCATGACGATGGGCCCGAAGTGCAGCGTCTTGGGGGCCGGGGCGGGGGCGGCCGCCTGGGCCCGGCGCAGCACCGCCTTCACCCGGGAAATGAACTCCATGATGCCGAAGGGTTTGCACAGATAGTCGTCGGCCCCGTGGTCCAGCCCCTTCACCACATCGATCTCGCTGGTCTTGGCCGTCACCATGATGACCGGGATGGTCCGGGTGGCGGGGTCGGCCCGCAGCTTGTTGAGGATCTGGTAGCCGTCCTCGTCGGGCAGCATCACGTCCAGGATCACCAGGTCGGGGGCGGAATCCCGCAGCGCGGCCCAGAAGCTGGCGCCGTCCTCGCAGCCGGCGGCCTCGTAGCCGTTGGTCTGCAGGGCGTACTGTTCCAGCTCGCGGATGCTGGCGTCATCTTCGACGATATAGATCATGAAAATTCCAAACTCCTTTTACGCCCGCCCGGCCTCGGCAGCGGCGGGAACAGGCTCAGATTCGGCGGACCCCTCCGGGGGGAAGGTGTAGCGGCCGCGGTACTTCTCGTACCGCTGCTCGAACTTCACGCTGCCGCCGTTTTTGATGCTGTTGAGGTATTCGTGGGTGTCGAACTTGTCGTCCGCCACCTCGATCATGGCCACCGCAATGTTGGAGCAGTGGTCGGCAATGCGCTCGTAATCGGTGAGCAGGTCATCCAGCACGAAGCCGTACTCGATGGTGCAGGTGCCCGCCTGCAGACGGGCGATATGCCGGGTCTTGACCTCCCGCACCAGGCCGTCCACCACTTCCTCCAGCGGTTCGATCTTGCCTGCCGCGTAGCAGTCGTGCTTCTGGAAGGCGTCCACCGTGCGGTTGACGATGTCCTGCAGCGCCGCTTCCAGCACGCTCAGATCGTCCAGGGCCTCGTCGCTGAAGCGGATGTTCTTGTCCCGGATCTCCTCGGCGGTCTCCAGCAGGTTCACCGAGTGGTCGGAGATGCGCTCGAAGTCGCCGATGGTGTGCAGCAGCGTGTTGGTGGCGCGGGTGTCCTCCTTGCTTAAGGCGCGGCTGGACAGCTGTACCAGGTAGGTGCCCAGGGCGTCCTCGTAGTGGTCCACGGCGTCCTCCTTGCGGCGGACCTCGTCGGCCAGGGCGTCATCCCACTTGCGGGTGGTGGACATGGCCTGCAACAGGGAAGTGCGGCAGATCTCGGCCATGTCGCTGCCCACCAGGATGGCCCGGTTGACCGCCACCGAGGGGGTGGTCAGCAGGCGCTGGTCCAGCAGGGCGTGCTCTTCGGGGCCGCGGTCGGCGGCGGTGTCGGGCACCGTCATGACGGCCAGACGCTCCAGCAGCCGGTTGAAGGGCAGCAGGATGGCGGTGGTCACCACGTTGAAGACGGTGTGGACGATGGCGATGCCGAAGGTGTTGGCGTTTTCGTTAAAGAAGCTGAAGCCGATGAGGGCGTTCAGGCCGTAGAAACCGCACAGGAAGACGATGGCGCCGATGACGTTGAAATACAGATGCACAAAGGCGGTGCGCTTGGCGTTCTTGTTGGCGCCCGCCGAGGAGATCAGCGCCGTGACGGTGGTGCCGATGTTCTGGCCCATGATGATGGGCACGGCGGCGGAGTAGGTGACGGCACCGGTGCTGCTCAGCGCCTGCAGGATACCCACCGAGGCGGAGGAGGACTGCAGGATGGCGGTGAGCACCGCGCCGGCCACCACGCCCAGGATCGGGTTGGAGAAGCTGAGGAAGAGGTCCATGAACCACTGCTCGTCGGCCAGGGGAGCCATGGCGGTGGACATGGTGTTCATGCCGGCCATGAGGATGGCGAAGCCCAGCATGATCTGGCCGATGCCCCGCTTGCGGTCCTTGCCGATCATGAACATCCAGATGCCGATGAAGCCCAGGATGGGACTCCAGGCGTTGGGGTTGAGCATGTTGATGAAGAAGCTCTCACCTTCCAGGCCGGACAGGGAGAGCAGCCACCCGGTGACGGTGGTGCCGATGTTGGCGCCCATGATGACGCCGATGGCCTGGTGCAGTTCCATCAGGCCGGAGTTGACAAAGCCCACGGCCATGACGGTGGTGGCACCGCTGGACTGAATGACGGCGGTGACCGCCATGCCCAGCAGCAGGCCCCGGATGGGGCTGGAGGTCATCGAGGACAGGATCCCCTGCAGCTTGCTGCCGGCGGTCTGTTCCAGAGCTTTCCCCATCAGGTCCATGCCATACAGGAACATGGCAATGCCGCCCATGAGGGTGAACACGTTGAAAATGCTCATCTCGTAGTACACATCCATTTCTCTTATTCAGGTTTTTGTAAAACCGCGCGGACCCAACCCGCGCCCTATACCGTTCTCTATTATAATGGATGGATTCGCCGCTGCACCAGCAGGGAATGGTAAAGGTTTTGTAAAATCCATGTAAAATGTGCCGGTTATCGTCGTTTTTGCGCTTCCCACGGGCCTGACTTTGCAAAAATTTTACCTATTTTACAATTTCTTTGCATAGAAACTGTGCACTTTGCGCATTCTTTACGCCGATTGTACCTCACTATGGTCGATTCAAGAAAATCTTCGCGGTACAATAAACCTGCTCCCGGACGAAAGGGAGCAGCAAAACCACCAAAGATACATTGAGAGATTTGGTAAAAAGGGAGAAGAAACAGTTATGAAACGTACTTCTGTAGTTGCCTCCGTGCTGGCCGCCAGCATGGCACTGAGCCTGGCTGCCTGCGGCAGCACCGCCTCCGAGAGCACCGCTGCCTCCTCGGAGAGCACCGCTGTCTCCTCGGAGAGCACCGCCGCCTCCACCAGCGAGACCGCTTCCGAATCCGCCGAGGCCACCGAGGCTTCCGACTTCGACACTGACCAGGACATCACGGTGATCACCCGTGAGGATGGTTCCGGCACCCGCGGCGCCTTCATCGAGCTGACCGGCGTGGAGGAAAAGAACGACGCCGGCGAGAAGGAGGACATGACCACCCAGGCCGCTGCCACCCAGAACTCCACCAACGGCGTCATGACCGCCGTGGCCAACGATGAGACCGCCATCGGCTACATCAGCCTGGGTTCCCTGAACGATACCGTCAAGGCCGTCACGGTGGGCGGCGTGGAAGCCACCGCCGAGAACGTCTCCAACGGCACCTACACCCTGGCCCGTCCCTTCAACATCGTCACCAACGGTGAGCCCACCGACCCCGTGGCCGTGGACTTCATCGCCTACTGCATGAGCCCCGACGGCCAGGCCCTGGCCACCGAGGATGGCTACATCGGCGGTGAGGGCACCGAGTACACCTCCACCCAGCCCAGCGGCAGCATCACGGTGGGCGGTTCCACCTCCGTCTCTCCGCTGATGGAGAAGCTCATCGAGGCCTACAAGACCGTCAACCCCAACGCCACCGTGGAACTGCTCACCACCGACTCCACCACCGGTGTCACCGGTGCGCTGGACGGCACCTACACCGTGGGCATGGCCAGCCGTGAGCTGAAGGACACCGAGACCGCCGAGGGCGCCCAGGCCACCGTGCTGGCCATGGACGGCATCGCGGTGGTGGTCAACCCCGCCAACTCCGTCTCCGATCTGAGCGTTGACCAGATCAAGAGCATCTACACCGGGGAAGCCACCGTCTGGTCTGATCTGCAGTAAAACCCGCATCCAACGGCTGTTGCAGCTCCGGCAGCGACAGCCGCTTTTTCTGGTAGAACCCAAGGAGCGTGTATAGGAAAATGAAAACGAAAACCGCCAAGACCCGGGAATGGGTCATGCAGGGCGTCTTTACGGGATGCGCCTGCATCTCGATTCTGGCCGTCGCGCTGATCTGTATCTTCCTGTTCGCCAACGGCCTGCCCACCATCTTTGAGATCGGCCCCCTGAAGTTCCTGCTGGGCACCACCTGGAAGCCCGGCAACGATATCTACGGCATTCTGCCCATGATCCTGGGGTCCATCTACGTCACGGCGGGCGCCATCATCGTGGGCGTGCCCATCGGCCTGCTCACCGCCATCTATATGTCCAAGTTCGCCTCCCCGGCCGTCAACAGGGTCATGCTGCCCGCCGTCCAGCTGCTGGCCGGCATCCCGTCGGTGGTCTACGGCTTCTTCGGCATGATCGTGCTGGTGCCTGCCGTCCAGGCCATGGTCAAGAGCGACTTCTTCAAGGATGTGCTGGGCGTCAAGAGCGGCAAGGGCATGAGCCTCTTCACCGCCGCGGTGCTTTTGGGCATCATGATTCTGCCCACCATCATCACGGTGAGCAAGACGAGCCTGGACGCCGTGCCCTCCAGCTACTACGAGGGCAGCCTGGCGCTGGGCGCCACCCATGAGCGCAGCGTCTTCTTCGCCGTGCTGCCCGCCGCCAAGAGCGGTGTGCTCTCCGCCGTGATCCTGGGCATCGGCCGCGCCATCGGCGAGACGATGGCCGTCGTCATGGTGGCCGGCAACCAGACCTGGATGCCCAAGGGACTGTTCCAGGGCCTGCGCACCATGACCTCCAACATCGTCATCGAGATGGGCTATGCCGCCGACCTCCACCGGGAGGCCCTCATCGCCACCGGCGTGGTGCTCTTCGTTTTCATTCTCCTCATCAACCTCTGCTTCAGCATCGTGAAAGGGGGCAGCAAGAATGCCTGAGATCACCGTGGGCGGCGCAAAATCCGCCGGTATGGCCCGGGCCAACGCCCGCATGGTCTTCCCCCAGGGCAACCGCAACCGCCGTGCGGCCTGCGTTCAGGCCGGCATCCTGCGGTGGCTGGTGCGGCTGGCCGCCCTGCTCACCGCCGCCGTGCTGCTCTTCCTCATCGGCTACATCCTGGTCATGGGCATTCCCAACCTCAAACCCTCCCTGTTTGAGTGGGAATACAACTCCGAAAACGTCTCCCTCATGCCTGCTCTCATCAATACCATGCTCATGACCGCCTTCTCCCTGGTCATCGCCACGCCCCTGGGCATCTTCGCCGCCATCTGGCTGGTGGAATACGCCAAACGGGGCAACAAACTGGTCCGGGTGGTCCGCGTTACCACCGAGACCCTCCAGGGTATCCCCTCCATCGTCTACGGCCTGTTCGGCATGCTGTTCTTCGTCACCCAGCTCCACTGGGGCTACAGCCTCATCGCCGGCGCCTTCACGCTGGCCATCATGGTGCTGCCCGTCATCATGCGCACCACCGAGGAAGCCCTCATCGCCGTGCCCGATTCCTACCGGGAAGGCTCCTTCGGCCTGGGCGCCGGCAAGCTGCGCACGGTGTTCACCATCGTGCTGCCCAGCGCCATGCCCGGCATTCTGTCCGGCGTCATCCTGGCCACGGGCCGTATCGTGGGCGAGACCGCTGCCCTGATCTACACCGCCAGCTCGGTGGCCAAGATCCCCGAAAGCGTCTTCAGCTCCACCCGCACCCTGGCCGTGCACATGTACCTGCTCTCCAACGAGGGCCTGCACGTGGACGCCACCTACGGCACCGCCGTGGTGCTGCTGGTGCTGGTGCTGGCCATCAACTGCCTGTCCAGCTTCATCGCGCGCAAACTGGCCAAACATTGAAACGAGAGGGACCTACCGTGAATAAATTTGAAGTGAAAAACATGGATCTGTACTACGGCAGCTTCCATGCCCTGAAAAATATCAACATCTCCATCCCCGAGAAGGAGATCACCGCCTTCATCGGACCTTCGGGCTGCGGCAAATCCACCTTCCTGAAGAGCCTGAACCGGATGAACGACCTGGTGGAGGGTTGCCGCATCTCGGGCGACATCCTGCTGGACGGTGTGGACATCTACAAGGACAAAATGGATGTCAACGTGCTGCGCAAGCGCGTCGGCATGGTGTTCCAGAAGCCCAACCCCTTCCCCATGTCCATCTACGACAACATCGCCTACGGTCCGCGCACCCACGGCATCCACAACAAGGCCCAGCTGGACGAGATCGTGGAGCGGAGCCTGCGGGGCGCCGCCATCTGGGACGAGGTGAAGGACCGGCTGAACAAGAGCGCCCTGGGCATGTCGGGCGGCCAGCAGCAGCGCCTTTGCATCGCCCGCGCCCTGGCCGTGGAGCCCGAAGTGCTGCTCATGGACGAGCCCACCTCGGCGCTGGACCCCATCTCCACCTCCAAGGTGGAGGAGCTGGCAATGGAACTGAAGGAAAACTACACCATCATCATGGTCACCCACAACATGCAGCAGGCCGCCCGTATCTCGGACAAGACCGCCTTCTTCCTGCTGGGCGAACTGGTGGAGATGGGCCCCACCGAGAGCGTCTTTGCCACCCCGGTGGACAAACGCACCGAAGATTACATCTCCGGCCGTTTCGGTTGATGGAAGGAGAAGATTATGGCTTTTACTATGCCCTACAGCAGCCGCAAGGTTTACGACGCCGAGCTCATGCAGCTTGACACGATGCTGGCCCGGATGGGCCACGCGGCGGGCGGCGCCATCGAGAGCGCCATGACCGCCCTGCGCAACGGGGACATCGAACTGGCCCGGGGGGTCATCGACCGGGACGGCGAGATCGACGCCGCCGAACACGAGATCGAACACCGCTGCCTGACGCTGTTTTTGCGCCAGCAGCCGGTGGCGGGGGACCTGCGCAAGGTTTCCACGGCGCTGAAGATGGTCACCGACATTGAGCGCATCGCCGACCAGGCCAGCGATATCGCCGAGATCACGCTGCATCTGCACCCCGAGGGGGCCCGCAGCGTGGGCGTGCTGGAAGACCTGGACAAGATGGGCGCGGTGGCGCTGCATATGGTCAAGGACGCCATCGCCGCCTATGTGCAGGTGGACCTGTCCATGGCGGCCCAGGTCATCGCGAAGGACGACGACTGCGACGCCATGTTCAGCAAGATCAGCACCGAGATCGCCAACTACATCGCGGCCCATCCCGGCGACGCCGAGACGGCGCTGGACCTCTTCATGATCAGCAAGTATCTGGAACGCCTGGGCGACCACGCCGTCAACGTGGCCGAGTGGGTGGAGTTCCTCAAGACCGGCGTGCACAAATCCCGCAAGATCGTGTAAAGCGCGCCCTTTCCCGAACCATTCCCTTATTTTCCTATACCAACCAGAGCGGGGTCTGCCTTTTGGCGGACCCCGCTTTGGGTTTCTGTCTCTCAAAGGGGGGAACAGCCCTGCACGGCGGGGCCTGACAGGTCTGTTCCCCCCTTTGGATTCCCCCTCGACAAAATTCGGCGGCAAATCGCGCACTCGTCGCGGGGCTCCTCGCACACAATTTGTCGTCGAATTTCCCTGGCGGTGTCTGCGCCGTCGGCACATGTCCGCCGACGCAGACAAATTCGGAACAGCCCTGCACGGCGGTGCAATTGTATGCAGAATTTGGTTGATTCCTGCCCGCCGCTGCGGTACAATAGGGGCAAATCAACCGCAAAGGAGCAACTGCATCATGGCGCATACCGAAACCATGCTGGAAAGCAAGGAAATCTTCAACGGCCGGGTCATCCGGGTCACGCTGGACACCGTCCGGCTGGAAAACGGCAACACCAGCACCCGGGAGGTGGTCCACCACCACGGCGGGGCCTGCATCCTGCCTGTGGACGACGAGGGCAACGTCTATATGGTCCGCCAGTTCCGCTACGCCATGGGCGAGGAGATCTGGGAGCTGCCCGCCGGCAAGCTGGAAGCGGGGGAGGACCCCTTTGAAGCCGCCAAGCGGGAACTGGGGGAGGAGTGCGGCCTCACCGCCGACCACTTCACCGACCTGGGGGTGGTCTACGCCACGGTGGGCTATGACAGCGAGAAGATCTATCTCTGGGCCGCCGACGGACTGCACCCCGTGCACCAGCATCTCGACCCCGACGAATTCCTGGACGTGGTGAAGATGCCCTTCGAGAAGGCGCTGGCCATGGTGCTGGACGGCACCATCCGGGACTCCAAGACCCAGGTGGGCCTGATGAAATACGCCCTGCTGCAAAAGAAAAATGCCCGGTAATCCCGAGATCCTCGACCACGGCACCAAAGTCTTCACGGCGCCCGGGGCTACTTTTGGGTCGGACGCGTTGCTGCTGGCCCGGTTCGCCCTGCCCAAACCCCGGCAGCGGGCGCTGGACCTGTGCAGTGGGTGCGGCATTGTGGCGCTGGTCTGGCACGACGAGGGCCACCGCGGCCCCTGCACGGCGGTGGAACTGGACCCCGATGCCAGCGCCCTCTGCGCCGCGGCGGTCAAAGAAAACGGCGCCGATCACATCACCCCCTTATGCGCCGACCTGCGGGATTTCTGCCGGGCGGGCCCCGAGCAGGGGTGGTACGATTTCGCCGCCTGCAACCCGCCCTACTTTGCCGCCGGACCCCGCAGCCCCGACCCGGTGCGGGCCGCCGCCCGCCACACCGACAGCTGCACCCTGGCCGACGCCGTGAACGCGGCGGCCCGTGCCCTGCGGGAGGGGGGAAGGTTCACTCTCTGCCACCGGCCCGACCAGCTGGCCGAGGTGTTCTGCACCCTGCGGGCCGCCCGGCTGGAACCCAAACGGCTGGCCTTTGCCCGCCAGCGGCCGGGCAGCACCCCCTGGCTTTTTGTCACCGAGGCCCAGAAGGGCCGCCGTCCCGGGCTGCGGCTGGAACCCGACCTGCTGGTGGAGACCGGCGCCGCCCGCTACGGAATATAAATAAAGGAGAAACACCATGCCACTGTTCAATATGCATTACGACCGTCCGGGTCCCGGCGTGGACCCCGACACCCCCCGCAAGAAGGGCGCCGCCCGCCTGGTGGAGGTGCTGGGCCGGGATATGACTTCCTTCTGGCTGGCGGGCATGCTCACCATGCTCAGCTCGGTGCCCTTTGTGTTCGGCATCTGGTTTTCCATCGTCAGCCACGCGGTGTTTCCGGCGCTGCTGGCCGGTGTGGTGGGGGGCATCATCGCGGCGCCCCAGCTCTGCGGCATGCAGGACACCATGCTGCGCAGCCTGCGGGACGAGCCGGGCTACTGGTGGACCACCTACCGCCGGGTGTGGAAGCGCAACGCCAGGGCGGCGGTGCTGCCCGGCGCCCTGGGCGGGCTGATCCTCGCTATGCAGATCTTCACGGTCTACCACACGGCCGGCCAGGGGGCCGGCATGCTGGTGGCTCTGCTGGTGGGCATCGTCTTCCTCACCGGGCTGGCCCAGTACATCTTCGCCCAGGTGGCCCTGCTGGAACTGCCCTTCGGCGGCATGCTCAAAAACGCCGTGCTGCTCTTCCTGGGCTACCTGCCCCGCACGGCGCTGGGCATTGTCTGGCAGCTGGCCTACTGGCTCATCGTGGCGCTGTTCTGGCCCTTCAGCTCGGTGCTGCTGGTCATCACCGGCTGCTGGCTGCCCACCCTGCTCAGCCTTATGGCCATCTATCCCGTGCTGGACAAGAGCTTCCACGTGGAGGAAACCGTCAAAAAAATGCGGGACGAACAGTACAAAGATCAGTGAATTTTCGCCGGGACTCCGCCTGCCGCGGGGCCCCGGCTTTTTGCTGCCCGTCCTTGCGCAGACCGTCTAAAAAGGGTATAATAGCAAAATAGGCGAACTGTCGCAACAAGGGGGAAAACCACCGTGAAGATCCTGCTCATCCACTGCCATTACCGCCTGCCGGGCGGCGAGGATGCCGTCTTCGCGGCGGAGCGCGCCCTGCTGGAGCGCCGCGGCCACACCATGGTGGTGTATGAGCGCAGCAACGAGGAGGCGGCCCACGGGCTGGCCAAACTGCTGCTGCCGCTGCACGCCGTATGGAACCGCCGCGCCGCCCGGGAGGTGCGGGATCTCATTGCCCGGGAAAAACCCGACGCCGTCCACATCCACAATACCCTCCTGCTGCTCAGCCCTGCCGTGGTGCGGGCTGCCAAACAGAGTGGCCTGCCGGTGGTGCAGACGCTGCACAACTTCCGGCTGTTCTGCCCCAACGGCATTCTGCTGCGGCAGGGCAGGGTCTGCGAGGACTGCCCCCGTCACGGCCTTTCCTGCGCGGTGCGCCACCGGTGTTACCGGGGGAGCCTGTTGCAGACGCTGGTGGTGGCGGCGGCCTACGCGCTGCACCGGTGCCTCGGTACCTGGCGGGGTGTCACCATGGTGGCCCTCACCGAATTTGACCGGGACAAGCTGCTGGAATTCAACCGCCTGCGCCCCCTGTTTGACGCCGACCGGCTGGTGGTCAAACCCAACCCCGTCTGTGTGGAGGAGGGGCCGGTACAGCCCTGGAACGCCCGCAGGCGGCAGTTCCTCTTTGCCGGACGGCTGGAGGAACTGAAAGGGCTGCCCACCGTGCTGGAAGCCTGGGACCTGCTGGGAGCGGATGCCCCCGACCTGCTCATCGCAGGGGAGGGGCCTCTGGGGGACTGGGCCAGAGCCCACGCCGGGCCGAAGGTGACCTTCCTCGGCCAGCTGGCCCCGGCGGAACTCCACCGCCATATGGCCGAGAGCAAGGGCGTGCTGGCGGCCAGCCTCTGCTACGAGAGCTTTGCCCTCGTCCCGGCGGAGGCCCACTGCCTCGGCACGCCGGTGCTGGCCAGTAACTTGGGCAACGTAGGGGCATCGGTGCGCCCCGGCATCGACGGGCTGCGCTTTGCCCCCGGGGATGCCAGGGCC
>ERZ1090865.916-NODE-917-length-15596-cov-13.083006_pt1 | contig 15596 bp, 18 predicted proteins | sample MGYA00478478_ERZ1090865 | MGnify/ENA primary metagenome ERZ1090865 (study PRJEB33644, sample SAMEA5815715) | chicken gut metagenome | biome: Chicken; feature: Gastrointestinal Tract; material: Caecum | place: Ireland | collected 2019-01-01 | study: A study of the... | reverse complement strand
ATTCTCTCTTCCAGCCTGTCCATCCGCTCTTCCAGATGATCCATTCTCTCTTCCAATCTGTCCATCCGTTTTTCCAGATGATCCATTCTCTCTTCCAGCCTGTCCATCCGTTCTTCCAGCCTCTGTATGCCCTCTTGTATTGGTTTTAACTTTTCGTCCAGCAGATTTGATATCATTTGCAGTAATTCCTCTTCCTTCATCCGTACCTCCTTTCCTGATTCTTTTTCTGTCTTCCAGTACTTTCCTGTACTGTTTCTATATTATATCATCCGATAAATACTTTGTAAACATTTATCAATATAGTTTATACACTTATAATAACCAAAATATTCACATTTCTTCAAAATATTTCAGTTATCAAAGTCATTAAAAACATTTCAGTTATTTCATTAAAAAAACGCCTCCTTTCGAGGCGTTTTCTCTTATAACATATGTACCTTTCCTTTTTCTACACATATTTTCACCTTACGAACTTTTCCAATTACTTCCCCGTCCATATGGAAATACTGAGGCGTCCTTGCATGAATCTTTATCTCTTTACAGCGATAGACATGCACACCTCTGTATTTTATGTGCTGACCCTTTAAAGCCTGCAGGAGCAGAACCGGAAGTTTCCGTTTGGGAACCCTTGACACAACACATACATCCATTTTTCCGTCCATTGGATCCGCCTTAGGGCAAAAAGGAACCCCTCCTCCTTCATAAGGAAGATTATGCACAGAGCAAAACAGAATGTCCCGAAGAAAAACTTTACACCTGCCGTCCAATTCCAGCTCACCGCGGAATCTTTTAGAAGCAAATAACTCATAAGCTCCAAGGATAAGATAGGTCAGTTTCCCAAGTCTCATACGATTTAGAATCTTCTTTAATCCAGAATGATTCACTCTCCAGCAGACTCCGGCGTCATATCCTATTCCAGCGCTGACCATAAAACGTCCGCCGCCGCGTTCTGTCTGAACCTTTCCACAGTCCATCTGCCAGTTCTCTCCAGTCCTCAGAATATTCTCTATCTGTCTCTTCGGCGATCTCTTCCATCCCATTCCTCTCGCAAAATCATTTCCCGATCCGACCGGAATATAACCAACCGATACATTTTCCCAGTTTTTAATACCAGATACCATTTCATGCAAAGTACCGTCTCCTCCGATCAGTACCAGCTTCACCGGATCCGAACCGGATGTAACCTTTCCGGCAATCCGTCTCGCGTCTCCCTGTCCTTTGGTACAATATGCCCGGTACTCAATCTGCTGCTCTAAAAGAATCTTTTCTACTTTTTTCCATGTTTTTCTTCCCATGTCGGAACGCGCCGCAGGGTTAATCATAAAATTGTACAAATGCCGCTCCTTCTCTCTTAATTATGCAGTTTCTGCTTTCGCATGATAACTGTGGCCATATGTGCTGGATTCGCCAGCTTTCACGTCTGCATCGTTCAAAATACATCCCTTGATCTCTACTCCGGAACCAGACAGGATTTCCATTCCATCTAAAATCCGATCGATTTCCGTGTAATCCTGACGGACAACAAACACTGCTCCGTCTACATACTGTGCTACGATCGCCGCATCAGATAAAAGAGCACTCGGAGGTGTATCGATGATAACAAAATCTGCCTGTTCCTCCAGCTTCTTGACAAATTCTTTCATATTATCGCCGCTCAGAACTCCAGATGTATCCTGAATCGGAGAAGAACCTGCCAGTACCATAACACCGGAATCCTTATAAGGCTGAACCGCATCTTTAATATCCGCTTCACCCTTGATTACTTCCAGAGTTCCGGTTTCTTTTTCTTCCATGCCCAGCACCTTCGCAGTGGATGGGTTTCTTAAGTCGGCATCCACCAGGATCACACTATAGCCTTTCATAGCCAAAGCCAGGGCAATATTAGCAGAAACTGTAGATTTTCCTTCTCCAGGCATGGCACTGGTCACAAGGAATGACTTCATTCCAGTCTCTTTGCTTGCCCGTTCCAGTCTTCGCCGGACTGTTCTTGCAGCTTCCAGGAAATTCCTTGGAATTCTCGGATTATCCAGCACCACCAGTTCCTGAACCTTGGATCTTCTCTTATGGAACTTGGCATGAGGAATCGTTCCAAGACTTTTCACACTGAACAGCCGTTTGAAATCTTCCTCTTTCTTTACAGTATTCTTTCCAAGCGCAAACAAAAGATCCAGCAGAATGCATAAAACCACTCCGATAATACCGCCGATGATGATTTCATGACGGTAGCTGAACGGATTTGCCGGGGAAGCCGGGACTCCGCTCTCGTCCATCAGTGTCAGCTGTGAACTTCCGATTACAAATTCTGCTACTGTCGGATAATTTTTCACGACAGATTGCAGAATCTTATTTGCCATCTCAGGATCGTCTGCCGTTACTTTCAGCGTAAACAGATTGGTATTCTCCATAACATCTGCCTCAATCTTTCCCGGTACAGACTGTCTTCCCAGATCCTGCGCTATGATCTCCTGCAGGACTCCGCTTTCCAGAATGTATGGGAAAGTTTTCGCCATCTGATTAGCCGTGGCATTATCCATATAAGTATCTGACGCCTCAGCTGAAATGCTGGCGCTGATCGTAAATGTTGATGTTGCCTCATAATACGGGGAATAAGTGATCCGTTTATATCCACAGTATATTACGACACAAAGGATAATCAGAATCAGAAAACGCCATTTCATATGAAATGCGCCTTTGATCAAATCATCGATCAAACCGGTGATATCGATCAGCCCCTCTTTCTTCTCATTATATCTCTCACTCATTTCTTATCCTCCTGCTGGTCTGACAGCTTCTTCTCTGATCTGGATTTCTTTCTGCTGCTGCGTTTGCCGTAACCATAGCCATAACCGTATTTCCCGCCATAGCCGTAGCCATAACTTCCATAACCATAGCCATAACCGTAGCCATAGCCATAACCGTATTTATAACCATATGTCTTGGCAGTCTCTGCAAATCCCTGGAATGCGTCATTATAAACACACCCAAGCATTGTTCCTTCACCAGACCGGAGTACATCAATGGCTTCATTGATATCTTTTACCAGAGCCTTATGCTGTTTTACAACTAATAAGGATGCATCTACGATATCTACCAGTTCTTCCGCATCTGCCGCCTGATTCATCGGAGGTGTATCGATGATGACATAATCCAGATTATCCCGGAAAAATTCAATCACTTTTCGGAAGATCGGAGAAGCGATCATCTCAGTAGAACTTGGATATACCATCGTATCCGCAATCAGCAGAAGCTCTGAATTTTTCACATTCATTACAAGATTTTCCACATTCTCATTTCCATTCAGAACCTCGCCAAACTGTTTGATCTGCTCTTTGTCAATTCCGAAAATTTTATACTGAGACGGATTTCTAAGATCCGCATCAATCAAAAGCACTTTTGCAGATTCCTCTGCCAGTGCCAGAGCAAGGTTCGCTGCGATTGTAGATTTTCCTTCTTCTTCTGTCACACTGGTGACCATCAGCGTCTTGGCATGATGTTCTTTCATCTGGCTGCTGACCTTTCTCGCCAGCTTTTTCATATCCTCCACATATCGGAAACTGGTTCCCGGATTTGTTAACAGAACCTCAGATTTTTTACGATGAAGCCTCGCTTTCCATGTTTTATACCTTTTTTCATGATAAATTGTTTCCAGAAGCTTCGCATCCAGCTTTTTCGCTACTTCCTTCGGCTTGCGCACCGTATCCTTCATAAAGGAAATCACAGCGATCAGCGCGCACAATCCGGCGGCTGTCACCAGAAACGTCTTTTTCATCAGAGACGCCGGCTTGAACTCATTGACCGGCTCACTTGGTATCGTCGGATTCTGCAGAACATCCAGCACGATATTTCCCATCAGCTGATCCGTTACCACAGAATAATTATTCATGATCGCCTTATTCAGCCGGAATGCCATCTCCGGAGAATCTGCCTGCACACTCAGAACCAGAAGATTGGTCTCTTCCACCACCTCTGCTGTGGCAGTGCCCGGAAAAGAATTCATATTCATTTCCTCGGCAACTTTTTTCTGAAGAATACTGCTGTTTAAGATTTCAGAAAATCTGCTCGCCATCTCCGTAGTCGTATTTAAATTGCTGTAAACATTATTATTGCTGCCTTTCCCGCTGACGATAAATGTACTGGATGCCTCATACTGCCTGTGATAATTACGTCCAACGTAAACATAAGCAAAAAGGCTCATAGACGCGGACAGCAGCAGAATTACCACCGCATATTTCCATATATCTTTTAATATGCTGTACAAGTCAATATTTATTTCATAATCATTCACTGATATATTCTTATTATCGCTCATTGCACAACTCCCCCTATTCTGTCACGATTACGATCAATTTTACTGTGCCCGTCCGGCTTTTGCCCTGTTTTACAGAGTAAGTGATTTCATAAGATCCGGCCTTATCATAATCTACTTCGGAGTCATCGACTTTTACCCGGCTTGTATCAATATCACCCGGCACATCAGAATCATAATCTCCGCCAAGACACACCTTGGAAATGTAATCCCTTGCGTTCAGTTTTTTTCCAACCTTGGTATATACCAGATAATCCGTCAGATGAATAAATGGAATTTCAGATACATTTTCCCGGTCATACACCTGAACTGTAGCCTGGAAAGACACCGTATCTCCGGCACTGTTAGATACCTGAAGCCGGATCGGATAGTTGCCCGGCGTATACAGATCAACCGTAGAATTTGCCAGAACCTTTACCTGATTGGAAAGATCTCCGTCAATCTTATCCTTAACTTTCAGATTTTCCAGAAGATTCATATCCTCAGTGGAACCCGTTGACTCAAAACACAGAGGTTTTTCCAGAGTAAATTTAGGAGAAGAATATCCTTTGTATTTTACGATCCGGTTTGCACGGCTGACATTGTTGTGGGAATCCACTGCCGCATACACTACCAGACGGCGTCCGCCGCCCAGAAAGCTGGAAACACTTTCCACCACCAGGGAAGAAGTAACATCTCCGTCCTTGTCATCCACTGCTTTCACACCTCAGATGTTTGATTCCTTCCACATAGGACAGTCTCCGGCCCTGATTTTCCTTTGCCTGTCCCAGAAAAACCACCCTGCTGATCGGATAATCCTCATTGTGACAGATTTCGGAAGACCCGCAGATCGGCCATCCCAGCGACATCCACTGATCATCTCTTTTACAAATCAATGTCCGGTCTCCGTTGATTACCTTGGCGTTCTTATATTTTACCCAGAGATCCGCATGGGTCGATTTTCCAATCCCACTGGGACCGCTGAGTAGCATCACCTGATTTCTCGTTTTCACTACAGAACAGTGCAGAATTACAGACTGTCTGGCGATCATCTGCTTTTCCAGCGCAAACAAGGATACAAAGATCGTATCTGCTGACAGCATATGCAGGAAGTCTTTGTGCAGGAAACAGTGAATCTCTTCCCCGCTGATTTCCTGATACACGCCATATACCACCGGCATTCCCACAATACTGAGCCTTCTGGATTCCAGTCCATCCTTTTCAAAAATCTGGATATCCGGCCTCTGAGAGATGCACTCTCCCTCAATTTCCGGCAGCTGATCTACAATTTCCAGTCGATATACCACATCTGTCTCTGCATCTGCATCCGTCTGAAACAGCTGAAAATGTTCCGGGAATTCCATTCCTTCTTCCGCGCATATTTCAAACGTAAAATCTCCAATCATGTATTTCATCTTTCTATTCCTTCTCTAAATGTATAATGACTACTTCCGGTTTGTTATTAAATCGCGGCAGTTTTTCTTTTCCACTGCCCAAGCCTCTGGTAATGATCATATTTTTCAACGTCTTAAAATGATGGATTCCATCAACATACTTCGGAAACCAGCCCTGATCTCCTCCATAGATTCCTCCCAGCACCGGCAGAATCACCTGACCGCCGTGGTTGTGCCCGCTCACCACCAGATCAATATCCCATGTTTTGGCTGCGTCACCAAAAATGAAACTGTCCGGCCGGTGCGCCATCATCAGCCGGTAAGAATTCGTATCCTGAAAATCTGTCAGAAATCGATATAATGATGGTCTCATACTTTCTTTTGTCGTTGTGTTATTCCCATCCAGCGCAAATGCATAGTCATACATGCCTCCCAGCCGGATTGAATTCCCGTTAACCACAATATCCCGATAGGACTCGTCCAATACAATGGCTCCTGCATCCTGCAGTTCACTAATCAAATCCGATGTCTTTTTTGCAATATAATCCTCTTCCTGATTGCCAAGAGAATAATATACCGGGGCAATGTCTTTCACCTGCTCAATTAATTCCAATGCCACATGACTGTCTTTGCTGACATCATTGATCATATCTCCTGCCATTAATATCAGATCCGGTTTCTGATCCTTCAGTATCTTCACCAATTCTTTATTTTTCTCGCCAAATGTATGGTCATGCAAGTCCGAAATCAGTACAATTTTCACGTCTGATTCAATCCGGTCTGACGTCACTGTGTACTCTTCTGTCTCAAGACTGTTATAAGAAATATCGATTTCATACTTTATAAACACTGCAATCGCTATGACTGCTGCAATCACAATTCCTGTTATCATAAGAAACTTCTTTCTTCCCTTTGCAAGATGTCTCATACTCACGTCCTTTCATACTATTTCTACTTATTATAATATGTTTTCCCGTGAAAAAATAGTCCACTTATCCGTTCTGTCCTTCTTTCTGCGCCATTTTTCTGACTCTGAGCCATTCTATCCCCGTCATAATCAGAACACCTATCGCTGCTCCTGCACTGTCCAGTATCACATCCGATACCTGCCCGCTCCGTCCTGGAACAAACAGTTGATGGAATTCATCTGTCGCCGCGTATCCGGCAGCGATCAGCCACGGAAGAACCATTCTCCATTTCCAGGATTTCCTTCCGTCTGCGAAAATCCCAGCTGTCAAAAATCCAAGAACCGCATATTCCATGGCATGGGCAGTTTTTCGGATTGGATGATCGATTGCATCCGCAAAATCATCCTGTTTTGTATCGTTCCATTGCTCAAACCCCGGAATGAAAACCTCCCCTATGATCATCCCCACGTGGTTGCTGTCCTGAGAAGACACATCGCCGGATCTTGAGGAAAAAGAGAAAATGAAAGCCATCCAGATCAACGTAAAAATGATAAAGAGTTTTCTTCGTAATATCATTACTGTCACCTCGTTGTTATTATAACGAAAAACGGCTAACGATACATCGTATCAGCAGCCGCTTTTTCTTCATTTCCAGTATTTTCAAAACTAAACTGACGAATAATTCTCATTTTCAATCTTGGGAGCAAAATACCCCTTTATACAATTTGGATTTCTTACACAAATCTGTATATGCGTTCTGTCTCGGAATCCAGATCCCGGATATACAGGTTTCCCTTCAATAAAAGCTCCCCTTACACTGTCATATTCATCATTTCCATCTACCATATGATTATACAAATGAATTCTCTCTATGACGGCACAATCCAATTCTCTTATAAGCAAATCTGTGTTTTTCCCAATATTTCGATTGACTGGAAGTTCCGTATTGAAAATTCTTGATTCCTCTTTTAATAGATCATAGCCATTTTTTAACACTTGCATAGAAGCATAATCCATTAAATCCAAACAAAATCCTAAATCCAGAACAGTCCCTATTACAGCAGGTTCCTCATCTTTGCAATGTCCCTTTGCCCAATCCATAGCACGATCATAGCTGTTCTCCCAGAAATATATACCATTTCCCAGCCAATCATAAGAATTATTACTAAATTCTAATTCTTCATGATGAAATAAAATCTTTTTAAAAACTTTCTTTGTACAGCCATGAAAACCCAAAACTAAATTGGGAGAATGATGATACATCTATTTCTTTCTCCTTTTCCTGCTATAAGGATAACGATCGGTTAATGTCCCGTCTTCTTTAATAATTCCCGCCTTCATTAAATTGGACTTTGAAATTTCCTTTGCCTGCTCAACAGGCATTGAACGTAACTGGTCTATATATTCCTTCATTCCTTTTGCCTGTTTCCTGTAAATCTTTTCCATCGTACCTATTGTCATAATATCACCGCTTCTTTTGTATCGTATACACGTATCAATCTCTTTTCTGTTTCTCTCTTCCATAACGACACTTATTATAACAGACTAAAATGTCGAATTTTGTATAATCTATTATAAAGTGGTATCCTTATAAAGTCAATTACTATTTTAAATTTATTAATATATATTCTGCATCGGCGTCTTGCTTTTCTTTACCACTCTGTCTTCATCAATATCAATATCTTTTTTCATAAAGAACATACTCTTCCCCTGATTTATTTTTCTTTGTATCCAGAGAGATATAATAAACTTTTCCGTCCTCATATCCTTTCAGTGCCGCATTTTTCTTCAACAGTTTCTGGTTTTTCCCTTCATAAGACATTGATACAATCCGCGTACTGTTCTGCACAAAAAGTTTCTTTCCAACATAAAAACCCTGTATATAATCTGCCAGTTTTTCCTGCTCTTTATCTCTCCAGCGAAGACGATACAGCTCCCCTTTCAGATTCAGCGCAATGAGATCATCTCCCAGTACCGCAAATTTTTCTACGCCGTCTTTCATTACTACAGAAGACTGCTTTGTTTTCAAATCCAGCCGTTCCAGGCGCTGGTTCTCATCACGATTAATGTAAAAGACCTGCTCACTGTCAGCTATGATTTCTCCGGTCTTGTTCTTTGATGTATATTCGTTCTTTCCATTTTTCTCAATAACCAGTGTCTGATCTTTTTCTGTACGATAAATTTTCCTGTCTCCCACTTTATTCAGATAATTCTTACTGGCCGCCGCTCCGGACAGAGCCATATTGTTGCGAATCCCCAGCATTTCTGTCTCGTAATGCTCAAAACATTCCTCACGATTTCTGTACACTGTATCAGACAGAAATTCGTTTAACGCATCTTTGTGATCTTCTTTTGTATATTTCATAAACCGGTCAGCCTTCATTTCTATAGAAGCTGTCGGAATTCCATACAGTAGCAGCAAAAGAACCAGAAACTTCCGCACTGGTTTTGCCTCCATCTTTATCCAAAACCAGACCGCCAAAATCAAATACAGAATCAGCAGTACCGGTGCATACGGTATCAGCCCTGGTTCCAGGGCAAAGAAAGAAAATACCAGGATTCCACTGATAAAGATTGCAATGCCTTTTTTAATAAAAATCCATGCTTTGTTTGGTTTCTTCTCTTTTTTCTCTCGTTTCTTTAATTTCATACGCTACTCCTGTATCTCCGGCGGGACGCTGATTGCCGCATCTGCCGCATTGCTCACATCCACAACTGTATTGTTATTCGGCGCCAGGATTCCGGACACCGCCTCCAGATCAAAATCTTCAATCGTTGTAGAAACCGTTGAATTTGAATGGATTCCCGCACTGTCATCCGCGCTGTAATGGCTTGTATTTGCATGAGATGAGTGGTTGGAATGGTTGCTGTGGGATCCATGGTTACTGTGAGAGCCGTGACTGCTGTGTTCCGTTGATGAAACATGACTGGAATGTGACACATGACTCTCATGGCTTCCATGTCCTCCCGAACCAGAACTATGGGATCGATGGGAACTATGCGATCTGTGAGAGCTGTGAGATCTATGAGCCGCAAATACTTCATCATACATCAGCAGACTCAGAATCAGCATCATAGTACCGATCGTGATCACCTTATTTCTCGTAATGTTTCCTTCTTCTTCATAAATGAAATCTTCGATTGACTTTTTTATCTTTGGAAATAAATTATCATCCATCCTCTTTCTCCTTACTTTGAAACTTTTGTACAGGAACCTTTTTCCCAGTAAGTGGTATATTTTACAGACTTCGATTTATAATAAGTACATGTTCCATTGGGTTTATTGCTTTGGAAATTTCCTTTGATATAAGGAAATTTCTCTTTCGTGTAATGGTATTCCCCGGTTCCGCTCATCTTGTCCTTATCCCATTTCCCGCTGTAGTAGTCCCCGTCTCCTTTCCAGTGATACGTGCCTGTTCCGCTTTTTAACCCCTGAGCCACTCCGCCGCTGTAAGTATCTCCATCATCGTAAGTGATACTGCAGGTTCCACTGAATTTGCCATTTTCCACTTTTCCGTCATAGGTATCTCCATTTGACAAGACCGCTCTGGCTTCTCCTGTCAGTCTGCCATTTTTCAGTCGAAGAGTATACGTTCCCTCATCATCCGCATACTTGTATGTTCCATCTGCCAGAGCATTTTCTTTAAATACTCCTTTCAGAACATCCCCATTGTTTTTCTTATATTCTCCTTCTCCCTGAATATAATCATTCTGCCATTGGCCCTTATATACGCTTCCGTCCGCAAACTGAAACGTTCCATCGCCTTCACGCTTTCCATCTTTATATCCGCCTGTATAAACCGAACCGTCTGCATAGGTATACTCACCCTCTCCATTCTTCTGGTTATCCGCAAATTCGCCGGAATACACATCTCCGACATAGTACTGCAGATTTCCTTTCCCTTCTAATTTACCGTTGAGCATTTCCCCGATATATATTCCATTTTCCAATTCCTTATACTGCTCTTTTCCCTGCTTTATGACATCTTCGCTCCCCTCATTTCCAAAGCAGACAAGCAGAGCGACAAACGCAATAAACAGAACTGAAAGGCATACCCCGACGATCGTCAACCTTTTTCCCAATGTTTTCATAATCTTCCTGCCTCCTCTCAAATCCAGCTTTCAAAAATCTGAAAAGCCTCAGAATCCGTGAACAATATTTCAAAAATCGTATCCAGCATTCCTTTATAAATGCTGCAGCGATAGGAATTTGCCTGTCTCTCATAAATATTCTGATTGGATGCATAGTTGATAACCGGACACACTCCGCAGTACGGATGGTATACACAGTCACAGCAGCCCGGCAGCGCTTCCAGCACCGAAGCCTGGCATGTCACTTTGCAGATACGGTGATCCATTAATTCATCATAAGAAGATTCCCTCACATTTCCAAGACAGAACATGGAGTCTCCCATTTCCGCAACCATCCTTCCTTCATCACAGGTATAAATATTTCCATCATAATAATATGCCATCTGCCCGACTGCAGCCCCGCAGGGAGACCGGAGTTCCATATAATTATCCGAATATCCTGCTATGATCTTGCGAAGAAAAATCCTTGCATGACCCTCTGCAGCTTTGAGCCCTTTCTTATTGCACTCCAAAATCATCCTGAGGATTTTCCGGTAAAAATCAACAAATTCCTCCGGCTCATATCCAATTTCATCCCAGTGTTCCTTTGCATAACCAAGCGGCGTTAGAGGCCGGATAAACAAATGATCAAACCCCATCTCCAGATACGCCTGTATAATCTTTCCCGGATCCTCAAGGCTCTGTTTCGTTGTCGTCTGAATCGCACCGGCATGCACTCCTGCATCCTGCAGCCTTTTCACATTTTTACGCACAATCTCAAAAGTCCCTCCGCCGTTCCTCATCGGCCGGTTATGGTCATGCAGCGTCTGATGTCCATCCAGCGAAGTTGACACTGATATATCATACTGTTTGAAAAACCGGATCATCTCATCTGTCAAAAGCAGGGTATTTGTCACCAGAGAATACTGAATCTCTTTATCGTTCTTCCTGGCTTCGCTGTATTCCACAATAAAGCGAAGCATTTCAAAATGAATCAGCGGCTCTCCACCCTGAAACTCAAAAGTAAGATAGTGTTCCGGCGACTGAAGCGCAATTTCCACCGCTTTCCTTGCCGTGTCCTCATCCATAATACCTTTCAGCTCCTGCGAAGAATCCTGCGCCTGACAATAAACACAGCACATATTGCAGGCATTGGTCAGAACGAAAATATGCAGACATGTTCCGTTAAAAATATACTGCTTATTTCCTCTGTAAGCCTCCATTGCCTTTTCCACAAAAACGGATTCTTCTGAGTTATACAGAAAGAATCTGTCTTTCAGATCCTCAACAACCTTCGGATCCATTGCCGCATAGTCTTCTTTTACAAACGCCTCAAAATCTTTGGGCCGCAGAAAATAATATCTTCCCTGCTCGTTTGAAATCAGGTATCTGTCCTGAAACTTCTTAAAGTTAAAATAATTGCTCTTCATATTCCCTACCTCACCGGTTTCACTTCCGGCTTCATCAGATGTTTCGTAGATGCGAAAAATCCTCCGCATATTTCTTTTACTCTGCAGTCATCACACGCCGGCATATACCGGACTTTATAATCAGTAATACTCTTCACTGCCAGCGGCCAGTATCCCTTCTTCACTGCACATAACGGAAAATTGTACAGCTGTACATCAATTCCATGGGCAATCAAAATCTTAACAGCTGCCTCAGCTCTTTTAAACACTTCCGGATAATCCACCCACAGCTCCTCCCGGCGGACAGCTGCGCTTCCCATCATTTCCATTCCAATCAAATTCACACAAAACACTCTGGGATAATTCGACACAATATAAGCCGCCGTTTCTGTTAAATACGCTATATTTTTTCTCGATATCACCACACGTATTTCTACTTTTTGTCCCTGTTTTAAAAGATTTCGAATTCCCCGGTCCGTCTGTCGGAAACTTCCTTTTGCCTGGGTAATTCCATCATGCACCATTTCTCCGGACGCATGGAGCGGAATGGCAAACCGCATACCTCTCGGCGTTCGCACCAGCACCTGCTTTAAAAACATTTCATCCGCCAGAGAACGTCCATTGGTCAGCAGCTGAAATCCGGAATACCGAAATTTTCCCTTTAAATATTCCAAAATTTCTAAGAAATCTTTCTTCCTCAGCGTCGGCTCCCCGCCCGTAATATTGATATACTCCACATCATCCGGCAAAATACAGATAAAATCCCAGAGCCATCCCAGATAATATTTCTGTTCCTGACGGCGCACAGTCTCTGACAGCGGGCACATCACACAGTTGGAATTACAATGATTCGTTACAAAAATATCGACTTCACCACTGTCCGCCGAATAATTTCGACTTATTTTCCCATCCTGTCCAATCGTAAGGACATCCCCTGTCTGCAGTTCCTCATCGCCATACTTCCATTTCAAAGGATACCAGGATCCATCCACATCCCGAAATACAGTCTCTTCTTCTGTTATCCAAAATATCGGAATTCCTGTTTCCAAATCCTTCTCCGGCAGTCCGCATACAACACGCAGCAGACGTTCTCCAAAATTCCAATCTACGATTCGTCCTACCATGCTACCAAAACCCTTATTCCTAAAAATACAAACGTTCCACAAATAATAAAAACAGCAAATGGGATTTTCCTGACAATCACAATCGTCTCTTCTCCATATTTACTGGATTCCCAGCGTTTAATTGCCTGTGTCTCTTCCTCGGTAATCCTGTATCTCATATCTTCACTGGTCTGACGCGGCAGCCCTTTGACCCTGGACGGCATAAATTTCGCCACAGTACCATAGGACAGCACCATTCCTCTGGCAGCTTCTCTTGTCGGAATTTCCCGATAATTATAGCCGCTGACAAAATACCGGAGCAGCAGCACCAGAAACAAAATGCCATAGCTTCTCAGCATCCAAGGCTGAAAACCTGTCTTTTCCGATGTAATAAACAGCATAATATTAATACAAATCACTGCCAGCAAAACCATTCTTTTTTTGAACACTTCTTTGCTCTGGATCAAAACAGCCGCAAAAAGATTCAAAAAAGTAAAAAGCACCTGATTTCTATTATAAATCTCTCCCAGACCTCTCTGAAGCAGCAGACTTAAGCCATGAAGATACAAAAAACTAATCAAATACTGCTTTAAAAACATTTTCACATATGTCCCATTCAGCCTCACACTGTGATGAAATTCTCTTCCCCTTATATATTGAACGACAGAATCTGCCAGCACATAAAAATATGCCAGAAGAAAAATCAGCACCACATTATAAATCCCCGGCACAGCCATCTGATATCCCGTATCATAAAATCTTGCCGGAAACAAAAATGTAATAACAATCAGCAGTTTACTGTCTCCGGCAGCCCAAAAATGAAGTCCATACAATGAAACAGACAAAATAGAAATTATCAGCAGATTACGCCCGTATACTGGTAAAAATCCTGCAGCAAACCTGGTATAGTATACTATATTGACTCCGACTCCCAAAATAACCGCCCACAACAAACACTTATTTTGTATAACTCCCCGCCTGATATCCGTCACTGCCGCATAGATTCCCAAAACTCCTATAATCATCAGCAGACAAATCTCACATATCATCATCGTTTTGTTTCCTTTCCTGATTCGTAAGACCAATCAGATAATTCTCAAATTCCAGCATCGTCCGCTCTTCACCATAGTCACACTGAAAAAAAGAGCAAACCCAGTATTCATTTCTGCTGTCCAATTGAATGTCTGCCAATTCTCCATAGGCTTTTCTTGCTTCTTGTATGGACTTCTTTCCATATAAATTTTTATTCAGATATAATTCATTTTTCATACTCTTCATACCAATCTGTCAAAATAGCATCCGCATCAAACAGATTCTCTTCCTCATCTGATCCCTCATCCTTTAAATCAATCATCGTAGAAGACAGAGCCCTCGCCACAATCATCTCACGGATATGCTTCGTCCGCTCAGACACCATCCGTCTCGTTTCCTGTGCGATCAGTTCATTTTCAAATTCTGCATACAGCCGTTCTTCCTGTTCCTCCCCTTTTGGTACAAGACTTACCAGATAATTCTCTCCCCTGACATCCAGATGAATATAAGCGCGGTCTGTAAAAGCATATGCAGCTTTCACCACTACTTCCTTTTCATATAACTCTTTCGCATAACTTTTCATAACACCTTCAGACATTCTTCCACCTTTTCCGCACACTGATTCAGAAATATCAACTGCTTTTCTGTAATATCATAGGAACACACAACCCTGAACGAATGAATCTGATTCAGACTTTTTAACTGCTGCCGGTCAATCAAAAGTTTTTTCCTTTCACTCTTAACAGCTAATGTATCCATATCGTTAAAAGATATCTCCAGAGACTTATCCCCATTTGTTATCTGGATCCGCTTATCTTCTACACATTTATTCTGATTCGTCTTCGTAATCATTTCTACGCTGTACCGATGATTAGAACGCTCTTTCAGGATTAAATGCAGGATCTCTATAAAAGTATCCATGCTGACAATATTGCTTTTCAGTTTCCCTTGAAATAGCTTTTCCCAAAACTCCTGCGGTGAGATATCGGCATCGACATCATCAAAATGCTGCAGCAGCCAGCGTCTGTGCCTTTCAAAACAAGGATCGAACTCCTGCTTAATAAAAAAATTCTGAATATTTTTATAATACTCTGCACTGATTCTTCGATTTCTATTTTTCCACTTACTGATCAGACAATCTGATACTCCAATATACTTTGCGATTTCTTTCTGCGGAATTTTAGCTTCAGTCTTCAAAATCTTAAAATATCGAATGCATATATTCTCAATCAATTCATTATAAAGCATAAAAACAATCCTCCTTTCTTATATAACCTTATAAATAAAAAAAGAAGGAACTTTTGGAATGTATTTTTTATCTTCATAAGAAAATTGATAAACTTCTGGCAACTCCCCCAACATTTCAGTCATGATCCTCCGTACTCTTTTCATAT
>ERZ1090865.915-NODE-916-length-15603-cov-6.364291_pt1 | contig 15603 bp, 8 predicted proteins | sample MGYA00478478_ERZ1090865 | MGnify/ENA primary metagenome ERZ1090865 (study PRJEB33644, sample SAMEA5815715) | chicken gut metagenome | biome: Chicken; feature: Gastrointestinal Tract; material: Caecum | place: Ireland | collected 2019-01-01 | study: A study of the... | reverse complement strand
TTAAGCCCTTTTAGGGCTTTTACAAGCCACCCGTTTTACGGGTGGTCTTGACTTAACGACATTCCGCATTTAATTTTGTGTGCCTGAATTGAATATTGTAAAGTGGCGGGCGCAAATTGCACCCGCCGCATTTTTTTGTCTTTTATATTAACCGTCTTGTGTTTTTTTGCCTTATCCGCCATTTTATGAATGTTGCATAAATCTTTACATAAAACCTGCAAATCGTTGCGGCGGAGGCAAAAAACTTCTTTTCGGTCCGCAAGCCGCTTTTTTGCGTCGGGCGGCAAGTCAAAACAGCAAATCGCCGTTCGTTGCGGCATATATCGGGGGTAATTCGTCAGACGGGCATGCCGCATATTAAAAAATTGACTGTTGACAAACTGTGTGAATTGATATATACTTTATCTTAAACAAACTGTATGGAAGGGAAAAGATGATAAATATTGCTATCGTGGAGGACGAGCACGCCGAAAGCGACCTGCTGAAATCGTATATTGATACATATTCAAAAAAGCAGAACGTGGAATTCAGCGTCAAATCTTTCGATAACCCGCACGTGTTCCTCTCAAACTACAACGGCGGTTACGACATTGTGTTCATGGATATAGAGATGCCGTATATGGACGGGCTTACCGTTGCGCACCGACTGCGCGACGCGGACAGCGACGTAACAATTATCTTTGTTACAAACATGGCTCAGTGCGCCGTGAACGGCTACGAGGTAAACGCGCTCGACTTCATAATAAAACCCGTAAGTTACCTAAGTTTCGAACTGAAGCTGAGGCGGGCGCTGGAATACAGACGCAACCGCGGCGGTATGAAGATTATCGTAAAGGTAGTGGGCGGGTTCGAGTGCATAAATACCTCCGAACTCAAATACGTCGAAATAATCAACCACAACCTTATCTTCCACGCAACGCGCGGCAACTTTCAGTCTTACGCCCAGCTTAAAAGGATAGAGCCGCCGCTGCTCGAACACGGTTTCATGCGCATAAGCCGCTGTTTTCTTGTAAATCTTCGGTACGTAAAGTCCGTGCAGGGGTACGACGTGGAAGTCGGCGAAGATAAAATTCAGGTTGCACACCAAAAGCGCACCGAACTCATGCGCGCGCTGGCCGACTATCTCGGCGGAGGTGTGGTGTAATATGTACGAACTTACGTCTTTGTTCTGGTACAGACCTATTTTCATGACCGAGCTGGTCGTGGCCGAAGTGCTGTTTTCCTCCTGCCTTAAACGCAAAAAGGGCTTTGCGCTGCGGCTTATCAGCGTACTGCTGTTGTGCTTCGGCATAGCGTTTGCTTTTCCGCTGGTGTATAACGCAATATACTGCTCGTTCATGTTCTTTTTTCTGTTCATGGTAACGGTGGTGGTTCAAAAACTGCTGTTCGACGACAGCTGGGGCAACATAGTGTATTGTTCGGTTGCGGCCTACACCATGCAGCACCTTTCCTATGAACTTTACGACTTTATCATAGTGCTTGCGGGGCTAAACAGCGGAATGCCGCTCGGCACATACGGCGACGGGCGCTTTTTTGCGGGGCAGAACACGCTTACCGCCGTTATCGGTCTGTTTGTGTACGGCGTGGTGTATTGGCTGATCTATCAGTTTTTCGCCTCAAAAATACACAAGTGGGACGTGCTGAAACTCAAAACGCCGTCCGTTGTTACGCTGGTCGTGGTGATAGTGCTTATCGACATAGTTTTCAGCGCGATAGTTTCCTATTCCAGCGGCGACGTTGTCAACCGCACACACATAATCATGCTGTACATTTACAACATAGTCTGCTGTCTGTTCTGTTTTTATATTCTTTTCGAGTTGCCGCTGCGCAAAAAATTTGAAAACGAATACGAAACGGTAAACCGTCTGCGCGAGCAGGAGCGAGAGCAGTATGCCATATCCAAGGAGAATATAAATCTTATCAATCTCAAGTGCCACGATCTGAGGCATCAGGTGCGCATGATAGGTACGCAGTCGCGCATAAGCACCGAGGCTATGAACGAAATTGAAAAGATTATTTCCATTTACGATTCAAGCGTAAAGACGGGCAACGGTACGCTGGATGTCACGCTTACCGAAAAAAGCCTTCTGTGCAACAGTCAGAACATAAGGTTCAGTTGCATTGCAGACGGCAAGTGTCTGAATTTTATAGACGAGGCGGATCTGTATTCGTTTTTCGGCAACATACTGGATAACGCCATAGAGGCAGTTTCCAAGCCCGACGTGCAGGAAAAGCTGATAAGTCTTTCGGTAAAGCAGACGGGCGGGCTCATTTCCATAAACGAGCACAATTATTACAGCGGCGAACTTGATTTTGAAAGCGGACTTCCGCTCACCACAAAGCAGAACAAGCAGTACCACGGATACGGCATGAAGAGCATAAAGAACATAGTTGAAAAATACGGGGGTGAAATCACCGTTACGGCTCACGGCGGGGTGTTCAACCTGAACATAATATTTCCCGCGGAGGAAAAGTAATGCGTGCTGCCACGGCAGAATCAAAAGCGGATCGCGTGCGGTCCGCTTTTTTGTTTACGCTGAAAATACATTCGTTCACGCCGAATGTATTGAAAAAACAAAAAGTGAAAGATATGATGTAATTGAAAGGGTCTGTTATGTTAAAAAATGTAAAATCACTCATGAAAAGCGCCATAAAAACAAAAATTTTCAGGAACTGGCTGTTTTCCACGTTGGCATTGCTGGCTCTGCTTCTGGCCGCAATAATAACGGTGACCGCAGTAAGTCCCGTATATAACAGTATCTGCCGCGCGGTGGGCGGCGAACGGCGCGTTCTGGTAAGCGGCAATCCCGACCTTTATATGCGCTACGAGGCGGAAACGACGACAAAAAACGAAGCGGGGGTTGTGGGCGCGTCGCTCAACCAGAAAATATGCGAAGAGGGAGTGGTACTTCTAAAAAACAACAATTCGGCGCTGCCCCTTGCAACAAATTCAAAAGTTACGGTGTTCGGCAAAAACTCGGGCAATCTGGTTATCGGCGGTTCAGGCTCTTCGTCGGGCGGCAGAGGTAAAATTTTAAGTCTGTGCGAGGGACTGCTGCATGCAGAATTTCTTTGCAACCCCGTAATGCAGAATTTTTACAGACAGTCGGCCTCTGGCGCGGGGCGGCCGTCAAATCCCGGTATCGGCTCGGTGCTGACGGGTTTTCCCGTCGGCGAAACGCCCGCATCGGACTATACCGACGAGGTGATAAAGAGCTGGGACGACTACTCCGACGCGGCTATCGTGGTGCTCAGCCGAATAGCGGGAGAGGGCTTCGACCTTCCGCGCACGATGTTCTGGAACGGTAAATCTTACGCCGACCCAGAATGGTCGGGTACGCAGGTGATACCAGGGGCGGAGAGCGCGACAAGCCACTACCTCGAACTGGACAAAAACGAAAAGGATATGATCGACCTTGCCTGCGATAATTTCGATAAGGTTATCGTGTTGATAAATTCGGCTGCGCCGATAGAGTGCGGATTTTTGAAGGACAGTAAAATCGACGCGGCGCTGTGGATAGGTTATCTCGGCGCAAACGGCGCAGATGCGATAGGCAGCATACTCTGCGGCGACATTTCTCCTTCGGGCAGAACGGTGGATACCTTTGCGGTCGACTTCACCAAGGACCCTACATGGAATAATTTTGGCAACAATCTCGTTGCGGACGGCAACCGCTACATGACTTCCGAAGGCGGCTTGCAGGCGCGCAATGCGTGGTTTGTGGAATACCGCGAGGGCATCTATTCGGGCTACCGCTACTACGAAACGCGCGGATATACCGAACAGCTTGCAGGCAATGCGGGCTGGTATTCAGAAAATGTTGTGTATCCGTTCGGCTACGGACTTTCCTATACACAATTTTCGTGGGAGGTCACCGATTGCAGAGTTACGGCGGAAAACATAGAGGTTGACGTAAAGGTCACCAACACGGGCGACTATGCGGGAAAGGACGTGATAGAACTTTACTTTACGCCGCCTTACGTAAACGGCGGAATAGAAAAGCCGCACGTGGTGCTTGCCGATTTTGTAAAAACCGACATGCTGCAACCGGGCTCGGGCGATAGATCTTCGGAAACATACACGCTGAGCTGCAACATAAGGGATATGGCCTCTTACGACTATTCCGATGCCAACAGAAACGGCTTTTCGGGCTATGAACTTGAAGGCGGAAAATATATTTTGCGTATAATGCGCAACTCCCACGACGAGGAGTGGAGCAGCTCCATATCTTTGGAAGGGCAGCGTTATTATGCGGGCGAAGCCGAAAAAACGCAGTTAAACAACCTCTTTGAGGAGAGCAATCTGCACAATATCGGCAAATGGGAATATCTTTCGCGCAGCGATTGGAACGGCACCTGGCCGCAGCCTGTTACGGAGAGCGACAGAACGGTGTCGGAAGATTTTATAGACGGGCTTACATACAAACTTTCAGACGATGCGGCCGACCCGTGGTATGAGCAGTCTTTGTCGGAAACAGACAAGGAAAACTTGAAAGGCGGGCTTAAACTTTACGACCTTATCGGCAAGGACGTAAGCGACCCCGCGTGGGACGAGCTTGTTTCCACTCTTTCGGCAGAGCAGCTGATCGCGCTTGTGTGCGGGGCGGACTACGGCACAGTTGCGCTGGACGAAATAGGCAAGCCGCGCACGATAGAGGCGGACGGCCCCGAGGGGTTCGTAGATTCCATTGGAAATGCCGAAATATACGGCGAATGTTATTATGCGTGCGAATGCGTGATGGGCGCAACGTGGAATACCGAACTTATTTATGAATTCGGCAAAGCCATAGGCGACGAGGCGCTGCACGGCGACGAGCGCGGCAACGGCACTCCATATTCGGGGTGGTATGCTCCCGCGGCAAACATACACCGCTCGCCCTTCGGCGGCAGGAACTGGGAATATTATTCCGAGGACGCGCTGCTTTCGGGCAAGATGGCGGCCGCGGCGGTAAAGGGTGCGGCAAGCAAGGGCGTCACCGCCTACGTAAAGCACTTTGCTCTCAACGACCAGGAGACCAACCGCGACAATACGGGCCTTGTCACCTGGGCAAACGAGCAGGCCATGCGCGAAATATATTTCAGACCGTTCGAAATTGCGGTAAAGGAGGGCGGCGCAAGGGGAATAATGTCCTCTTTCAATCGCATCGGCAGCGAGTGGACGGGCGGCAGCTATGCCCTGCTCACTTCGCTGTTGCGCGAAGAATGGGGTTTTGAGGGGGCGGTGATAACCGACTACAACTCCAAATTTTACATGAACACCGACCAGATGATAAGGGCGGGCGGCGATATGAGCCTCGGCCCGGGCATCAAACAACTTTCAGACGTCACATCGGCCACGGCTGTTTCAAATTTAAGGCGTGCGGCAAAAAATATTCTTTACGCAACGGCAAACGGCAACGCGCTCAACGGAATGGGTGCGGGAGTGGTTTACCGTTACGCGCTGCCTTACTGGGTGATATGGCTGATAGTGGCATATATTGCGGTATTTATTCTTTGTATGGGTTACGGCGTGTATATACTCGTCGGCCTTTCCAAGGAAGAAAACAAATAAAATTTTTCAGGAGGAAAAGATGAAAAAAGCACTAGCCGTCCTTCTGACGGCCATGCTCGCCCTTACAATGTCATTGTTTGGGTGCAGCGAGAACAAGACAGACCAAGGCGGCAGCGATAATCCGGTTGTCGAAAAGCCCGAAGAAAAAGGCGAAATTCTGTCCGTAACCATCGTCTACGACGGTAAGCCCGTCACGGGCGGAGTCGTTTCACTCGATATAACGGAGGGTGAAATCACTCTTTCGGCGGACGTGAAAACCAAGGGCGAGGTGGATGCCTCCGTGCAGTGGGCAAGCCAGACCCCTTCGGTTGCGGAGATAAGCGACAGCGGTCTCGTAACGCTCAAAGGCGTGGGCGAAACGGTAATTTCCGCAACTGCGGGCGGAAAGGAACACCAAATAGTGCTCTCCGTAGGCAACAGCTTCTCCACGCCCCAAAGCTACACCGTAACCGTAGTGGGCGGCACTTCAAGCGCGACAAGCGCGCAGGCGGGCAGGCAGGTTACCTTAATCCCCGCGGTAGAACAGTACGCCGCCGATCACCTGTCGTTCGTCAAGTGGGAATACCTCAATGCCGACACAATGGAGCCTTTAACCGACTTATGGCTCAACGGCAATATCTTCCGTATGCCGTCGGCCAACGTGCTCGTGCGCGCCGTGCTGGATGACATGCTCTACACCTTAAACGTTGTGGACGGCACCGTTAAAACGGCCGTAAACGACGGCGAGGCGGTGGAGGACCTGCATTTAACGGCCGTTGGCGACACAAATACTTACCTTCTGCCCTACGACACGCAGGTCACCGTGCAGGCCAAAGAGGAGGAAGCGGGCGAAATGTTTGTCGGCTGGGACTACGCCCAGCTCAACAACCGCCGCGGCGAGCCCGGCCAAAAGGAATACACATTCTCCATGCCGGACGAAACTTTGTCCCTCTTCGCGGGTTTCTCCTCAACGCGAAAAATTAGGTTTGGCGGTGACAATTTTAAAGCAACTAAATCCGAGCGCATAACTGACGGCGCGGTAAGCGGTGGGGCGGTTGATCCCGACCTCAACGGCATGGATGGTTTTGAGTATACTATTGCCGGCAACAGGTCGTCCGATTCAACTAATTCATATCAGTTTGAACCTTGGACGGGCGTTAATGAATTTTCTACGCTCCGTTATGGTTCGCAGACTTTAAGGGTTATTTTCAAAAATCACAGCGATCAATATGCTCTCAAACTTGAAGTTTACGCAACTATGTATTCGGCGGTGGCCACGACGGGAGTTGTTGAAATTGCCCCCGGGGCAGTCGTTGAGAAAAAAATCGTGGCCTCCGCAGGTTTTCACAATCCCTCGTTTGGTATAGTTTTAAGCGAGGCTCTCGGCGGCTCTTCGTCTGATTCGGTAACTTTTGACGTGGTGCTCGAAACGGCCGATACATTCCCCACGGGCGATCCGCAGTTCAGGGTGCCCGAAGCACAGTACGTTCAGCTGCAACAGCGCACTACTGGCGATGACTATCCCGCAAACAGCGGTATACGCGGAGATTGCTATTATTGCGGATCCGCAGAAGGCGGCATTGTAAGTAACACTGCCGGTACATCAATTTTCGGCGGGCGCAAAAATGTAAATAATCAAACGGGTATAACGGCTCTCACCACGAGGACAGACTATATGTCGTGGAATAGCGGCGCGCCGTTCATAACGGCTAAAATTTCAAACCTGCCCGCATACGACCCCGCCAACCCGCAGATTACAATATATTTCCGCGTTGTAAACACCAACGCGAATAAGGGCACTTGTAATTTCGGCGTGGGCTATGCCGAAGATCCCACAAACGATTCTACGCGCGTCAGCACCCCCGAATTTGTATTGGCGGGCAACCAAACGGCGCTGTTCGGCATAACCATAACGCGCACTTCGGACGCACCGTTATATATAACGCTCATTATGCCCGTAAACGACAAAATTGGCTCGGATATAGGTGGAAGATATGATTTCAACTTTATCATACAGATGATGTACAACAACCAGATTTCCGTGCCCGACGAAAATATTTACGGCGCGGTTAAGGAGGAAGTATGAAAAAGATTAAAAGCGTAAAAAACACGGCGGCAAAATTCCTCGCTATGCCCGCGCTGTGCGCGGCGTGCGCAATGACGATGTTCGCGGGCGGCGTGGCCTCGGCGGACTACGTTGCGCCCAAGCCCAACCCCACGGGCAACTATTTTGAAGCCGACTATGCCTCCAAGGACGAGGCCATGAAGGCGGCCGATAATTTAAACGAACAAATCTGCGAGGAGGGTTTTACCCTGCTCAAAAACGAGGACAACGCCCTGCCCCTCGCCGAGGGCGCAAACATAAGCGTGTTCGGCAAAAGCAGTTCGGAACTGTTATACGGCCTTTCAAGCAATTATACACAAAATCGTGGTAAAATGACTACCCTGCAGGAATCGCTGCAGTCGGCGGGCTTTAATTTAAACCCCTCGCTCGTCAATTTCTATGCAAATAGTGCTGCTTCGGGGTCTGGCAGAGGCTCTCAGCCCACAAACGGCACGCGCACATTCGGCTACAACACGGGCGAAACGCCCATATCCATGTATACCGAGGAACTCGAACAGTCTTATTCAAACTATAACGACGCGGCAATAGTCGTGTTCTCCCGCTCGAGCGGCGAGGGGTGGGATATGCCCCGCACCATGGAGTGGGACGGCAAAAGCTTTGCTTCGGGCGGACGCGGGCAGCTTGTTCCCGGAGCGCGCAATATGGATGACCACTACCTTCAGCTCGACCAGAACGAAACCGACCTGCTCAAATACCTCAACGGCAAGTTCGAAAAGGTTATTGTGTTGCTCAACACGCCCTCGCAGTTTGAAACGGGCTTTCTGGACGACCCCGGTCACTACGCCTACCAGCCCAACATAAAGGCCGCGCTGTGGCTTGGGTACTTCGGCAAGACGGGCATAAACGCCCTCGGCAGAATTTTAAAGGGCGAAGTAAACCCTTCGGGCAGAACGGTGGATACATGGTCGCGCGACTTCAAGCTCGATCCCACATGGAACAACTTTTCTGATAATCGCGTTCCCAATGGCAACAAGTACAGCAACGTGGGCAGCAAATATGTCATCTATAAGGAGGGCATATATATCGGCTACCGCTACTACGAAACGCGCGGCTATACCGAAGGACTTGGCGAGGAATACAACAGCTCGGCGGAGGGCATACACGGTACCACCACAACCGACTGGGACGATTGGTACAGCGCGCACGTAGTTTATCCTTTCGGCCACGGCCTTTCGTACACAACATTCTCGCAGGAGATAATTTCAACCTCCCTTCCCGAAAATTCTTCTATTGACCAAAACACAAACCTCACCTTCACCGTAAGGGTAACCAATACGGGAAATAAGTATTCGGGCAAGGATACCGTTTTAATGTTCTACACTGCCCCTTACGATAGCACAAGTGAAAAGGCTATCGAAAAGGCGCACGTAGTTTTGTGCGGCTTTGCAAAGACTGATATAATCGCTCCGGGCGAGTATGAGGACGTAACCGTAACCATACCCGCGCGCGACATGGCCTCCTACGACTGGTCGGACGCAAACGGTAACGGCTTTAAGGGATACGAACTCGAAGCGGGCGGGTACGAGTTAAAGCTCATGCGCGATGCGCACACCTTAACCGATAGCGTAAATTACAAGGTGGATAATGACATAAAAATTGCAACCGACTCCGCCACGGGCAACGCCATAGAAAACAGGTTCGACGACGTAAGCAATTACCTCTCCGAAGCTCTGCCCGGCGAACAGTACATGTCCCGCAGGGGTTTCGCGGGCACCTTCCCCAAACCCACTGTAAACCTCGCCGCTTCGGAAGAAGTTATAAACGGCGTAAGGGAATGGTCAAACGGCTACACTCCCGATTTGTCGGGCGAGGAATGGTACGTCCCCGACGGCAACGACCCCGTATACGGCAACGACACGGGCGACATTATGCTTTCGGATCTCTTCGGCGCCGAGTATGACGACCCCCTTTGGGATGAATTCCTCAATCAGCTCTCTTTCAACACCTCTCTGCAAATTGCGGCGCAGGGTGCTTATCGCTCGGGCGTAGATGTCCCCGCGCTCGGTATATCCCGCGTAGTAAACGGCGGTCAGCCCGCAGGCTATATACAGACAATGAGCGGCTTTTCAGGTGCGCTCTATGCGTTCTTCGCCAGCGACGTGGTAACGGCCAGCACTTACAATACCGATTTGGCATATCAAAAGGGTATTGCCATAGGCAACGAGGCGCTTTTCGGTAACGGTCAAGGTAAAACACGTTTTCCCGGCTGGTACGCTCCCGCGGCAAATACGCACCGCTCGCCCTTCGGCGGCAGAAATGCCGACTATTACTCGGAGGACGGCCTCATAGCAGGCAAAATGGCCGCAGGCATAATCAAGGGCGCGCAGGAAAAGGGCGTGTTCTGCTTCATGAAACACTTTGCTCTAAATGATCAGGAAGTCGATCGCGTGGGCGTTCTCACATGGGCGAACGAACAGTCCATGAGGGAGATTTACTTCAAGCCCTTTGAAGTCGCCGTAAAGGATGCCGATACTCGCGGCATAATGACCTCTATGAACCGCATAGGCACAACGTGGGCGGGCGGTTATAGAGAGCTTATCACCGACATACTGCGCAACGAATGGGGCTTCGTGGGTAGCGTTGTCACCGACTATTGGGCAGGCGGTACGTTTATGTTCGACCAAATGCTGATGGCGGGCGGCGACCTCGCGCTCGGCGATGTAATGAACGAGGCGAGCAAAATAGATACTTCCGTCGAAAAAATAGCCCTGCGCAACGCCGTTCATAACACGCTTTATGTTATGGCCAACAGCATGGCCATGAACACGGGCTACGCAACCCCGCCCGAAATGATAAACGATTACGTCGGCTCGGTTCTCACCGTAGGTTCGGTAAACCTTGAATACTATGCCGACCTCGGCACGGCTACCATCAACCCCGACGCGTTCCAGGAAGGAACGGTTCCCACCGACGACGACATAGTCTACGCGCTCAAAGAGGGCAGCACTCTTCCCGAAGGGCTTACGCTCTCTGCCGACGGCATACTCTCGGGTACTCCCACGCAGGAGGCGGTAGGGCTTTCGTTCACGGTAACGGCAACCTATTCAACGTGCGTAAAGGAGGCTACGTTCTCCATAAACATAAGCTCTTCAAACGGTTCGGTAATATTCGGCGAACAGGGCGATATGCCGCGCGCAACGATAGGCAAAGATTACTCCTTCAAGATCGAAGCCGAAATCTATAAATACGGCGCAACGCCCGAAGAAATAGCGGCGTTCCCTCCCGTAACGTTTGCGCTTGCAAACGGCAGCGCTCTTCCCGAAGGGCTTACCCTTGCCTCGGACGGAACGATCTCTGGCGTACCCCTTAAAGAATGCACCGATTATTCGTTTACGGTAACCGCCGGCGCCATAGGTTTTTCCGAAGTGCGCAAAACGTTCACCATTTCTGTGGGCTTTGAAATAACTTACGAGGGCGCAACGCTTTCAAACGGCCGCATAAACAATTCCTACATTGCAAACGTGAATACGGCCGAATGTGCAAACGATGTAACTTACGCGCTCAAAGAGGGCAGCACTCTTCCCGCGGGCCTCACGCTTACGCCCGGTGGCACGATAGTCGGCACTCCTACGCAGACCGTTTCCGGCCATACCTTCACGGTTGTCGCGTCGTCCGATTTCTGCCAGCCCGTCGAAGCACAATTTACTATATCCGTAGGGCTTGCGTTTAACGATTTCGACCTTGCAGACGGAACTGAAGGCAGCGCTTACTATTCTTCTGTAGCTATGGCGCAGGGCGCGGGCAATATAGTATATTCCGTAAAGGAGGGCGCCCTTCCCGAAGGACTTACCCTCTCTTCCGACGGCGTAATAAGCGGTACTCCTTCAAAGGCGGGCGTTTATAACTTCACGGTATCAGCAACGGCGGAGGGCCTTGAAGGCGACGAGATAGAAGTTATGCTCTACGTTGCAAATGCCGAGGGCGGCTCTGTTGACGTCGGCGGAACGGAAGATAATACGGGTGCAATAATTGCGATAAGCGTCACCGTGGGCGCCGTGGTTGTGTGTGCAGTTGTCGGTTCTGTAATATACGTAGTTCGTAAGAAGTCAGGCAAAAACAAACAGTAATCTGATGCGGCAAAGTTCCGTGCGGGGCAATCCCGCACGGGACCGCATTGAAGATCGAACCCAAATTTATATTTTAGGAGATATGTATATGAAAAAGATTTTAACCATTACAATTGCAACATTATCGGTGGTGGCGGCCGCGGCAACTTTTTCCGCGTGCGGCGGACAGCAGACTGACAAAAAACCCGGAACGGGCGGGTCGATAGAAACGTACGTAATGGAGGCGGAATATACCGACCTCGACGGCGTTTACGGCGGCGGCCATTCAAGCGAGGCTTCGGGCGTAAATATGATATACGGCAACGGCACGCAGGCGGAAAAGGACCTCGGTTGGAGCAACGGCTATTTCGTGGCGTTCACACATAAAGAGGGCGTAAAGCTGACGTTTGTGTTCAACTCGTCCGAGGCTGTATCCAATGCGGTGATCGTGCTTCGTTTAGGCTCTGAAATGGGCAATCTTACCTTCACGCCCTCTTCGTTCGAAGTGTCGCTCAACGAAAACGCCATAGATTACGGCAGCATAGTGCTTGAAAATTCGCCCGTGCTTTCGGAAATGAAGTTTTACGATAAAACGGTGGCAACTTCGGCTTCGCTTGTGAAGGGCAAAAATGTACTTACCCTTACTGTGCTTGCAAACGATCTTGCCGGCGGAACTACCGCAGGGCCGATAATAGATTGCGTAAAGATCACGACCTCTGCGGAACTTACTTGGACGGACAAGACGGATAACCCTGCAAACAGAGGTTCTATCTGAAAATAAAAACGTAAAATGATTAACAAGAAAAAGAACACGGCTTTGATTGTATGGGCTGTAATTTCATCATTTATAACGGTGCTGCTGGTTGTCGCTACGCTGGTGGTAACGCTCTATTCGTTTTTGTATAACACGCTTAATTCTGTTTTCGGCGGCGAAAGATTCACTCTGGTTTCGGGCGATCCCAATAAATATATTTACTACAAGGCCGACTATCCCGATAAAAAGCAGACGCTTGCCGCAGCGAACGCCCTCAATGAACAGATTTGCGAAGAGGGATTTATTCTGCTCGAAAACAAAAACAAGGCGTTGCCGCTCAAAACGGAGCAAAAAGTTACCGTATTCGGCAGGAATTCCGTCGACCTTGTGGTAGGCGGGGCAGGCTCCAATTCGGGCAGTTCAAGCGGCGAAATCAAGACCATATATTCGGGACTTTCTGCGGCTGATTTCCAGGTCAACCCCGTAATGAAAAGTTTTTACGAAAACAGTTCTGTCGTCAGACCTGCCGAACCCGGCATGGGCAGCATCGTAACGGGTTTCCCCGTTGCTGAGGTGCCCGCATCGGACTATACCGACGAGGTGATAAAGAGCTGGGACGACTACTCCGACGCGGCTATCGTGGTGCTCAGCCGAATAGCGGGAGAGGGCTTCGACCTTCCGCGCACGATGTTCTGGAACGGTAAATCTTACGCCGACCCCGAGTGGGCTGGCACGCAGGTGATACCCGGGGCGGAGAGTGCGGACAGCCACTACCTCGAGCTGGACAAAAACGAAAAGGATATGCTCGACCTCGCCTGCGATAATTTCGATAAGGTCATCGTGCTGATAAATTCCTCTGCGCCTATAGAATGCGGGTTCCTCAAAGACAGTAAAATCGACGCCGCCATGTGGATAGGTCACCCCGGCAATTCGGGCGCGCAGGCCGTAGGCAAGCTGTTGCGCGGCGACATTTCGCCTTCTGGCAGAACGGTGGATACCTTTGCGGCCGACTTCACCAAGGACCCTACCTGGAACAATTTCGGCAACAACCGCGTAAAGGACGGCAACCGCGGCACGCTCGACGGCAAGGCGCGCAATGCGTATTCGGTAGACTATGAAGAGGGTATCTACGTCGGCTATCGCTACTATGAAACCCGAGGATATACCGAGGAGCTTGCGGGCAATGCGGGTTGGTATGCCGAGAATGTTGTGTATCCGTTCGGCTACGGACTATCCTATACCGAATTTTCGTGGGAGTGCAATGCGGTAACGCCCGAGGGCTCCGCGCTGCAATCGGACGGCAGGATTGAAGTGAACGTAACCGTGACGAATATCGGCGACATGCCCGGCAAGGACGTCGTGCAGCTTTACTACACTTCGCCCTATTACGACGGCCAGATAGAAAAGGCGCACGTGGTGCTGGGCGACTATGTAAAGACCGATCTGCTCGCTCCCGGCGAATCGCGAACGTTTACGCTCGGCATAGACGTGCGCGAAATGGCGTCCTACGATTATTCCGATGCCAACGGCAACGGTTTCAAGGGCTATGAGCTTGACGCGGGTAAGTATATCGTCGGCATAATGCGTAACGCGCACGAGGCTGAAAAGACTTATGAATATACCGTTGAAAATGCGGGGTTTAAGTATGAAACGGACGACACTACAAACAATCCCGTCAGAAATCTTTTCGACGACGTAAGCAGCCATATAACCACATATCTTTCGCGCAGCGATTGGAACGGCACCTGGCCGCAGACCCCTACAGCGGCCGACCTTGCAATGACGCAGGAATTTGTGGACAGCCTTACCTATAAAGTAAACGATAAAACGACCGATCCTTGGTATACAGAAGAAAAGCCTTCCCAGGCCGCAAGCGAACTTTCGTATGAAGATGCGGAAATCAAACTTTACGAGCTGTACGGCAAGGACTACGACGACAAGGAGTGGGATAAACTGCTTGACCAGCTTACGGTAAGCCAGATGCAGGATCTCGTTTCGATGGGCAACTACCATACGGAAAGCATACTCAACATAAGCAAACCTCGGACTACCGATGCCGACGGCCCTATGGGTTTTGCCATATTCATGGGCGACCCCACCATATACGACACCTGCTATTATGCAAGCGAATGCGTTATGGGCGCAACGTGGAACGTCGACCTCCTGTATGAATTCGGCGTAATGATAGGCAACGAAGGCCTTATCGGCAACGAGCGCGGAGAAGGGCAGAGGCCTTACAGCGGCTGGTATGCCCCCGCAATGAATATTCACCGCTCACAGTTCGGCGGCCGCAATTTCGAATATTACAGCGAAGACGGCCTACTTTCGGGCAGAGCGGCGGCGGCTGTCGTAAAGGGCGCAAAGAGCAAGGGCGTATATACCTACTGCAAACATTTTGCGCTTAACGAGCAGGAGACCAACCGCGACACTACCGGACTTATCACCTGGGCCAACGAGCAGGCCATGCGCGAGCTGTACTTTGTCCCCTTCGAGGAGGCGGTAAAGGAAGGCCAGACCACTGCAATGATGTCTGCGTTCAACCGCATAGGTACAACCTGGGCGGGCGGCAACTACAATCTGCTCACCTCGCTTTTGCGTGAGGAGTGGGGGTTCCGCGGAATGGTGATAACCGACTACAATCTTACCCCGTATATGAATCTCGACCAGATGGTGCGTGCGGGCGGCGACCTCAATCTCAGCCCCGGCAAGGCCATTACGTCTGACGGTTCGGCCACGGCATTGTCTTCAATAAGGCGCGCAACCAAGAACATTTTATATACCGTAGTCAACTCCAACGCAACGAACGGTCTGGGTGAAGGCGTGGTATTCGCCTACAAAATGCCCTACTGGGAAATTGTGCTGATAGTTGTCGATTGCGTCATATTCGCGTGGCTTGCCGCATGGGGTGCGGTGGTTTTCGTTAAAAGAAGAAAAAATAAAAAGATAGCTGAATAGCTTGCATTGCGTTGCATTTTGCAATCCTCCTTATAAAAAATCTTCCGTTTCTCTGCGAATACGGAAGATTTTTTATGCTCTATTCAGTTTTGCTTTGCCATGAATAAATTTTAGTTTATTTCAGCTGTAACCCTTTGCAAAATGCTCATGTACGGTAAGGAAGCAAGCAACCGAAAACAAGAGATAGACCGCC
>ERZ1090865.912-NODE-913-length-15635-cov-32.816571_pt1 | contig 15635 bp, 20 predicted proteins | sample MGYA00478478_ERZ1090865 | MGnify/ENA primary metagenome ERZ1090865 (study PRJEB33644, sample SAMEA5815715) | chicken gut metagenome | biome: Chicken; feature: Gastrointestinal Tract; material: Caecum | place: Ireland | collected 2019-01-01 | study: A study of the... | reverse complement strand
GATTGACAAAGACAATCGCCGATTTTTGTTCGCGGCAGACGGACACGGGTCCGTGTCTGCCGTGCGCGGACGCCGGACGCCAAGTGTCCGTCCCTGACGGATAGCAGGTTGCACAAATAAAGTGATATCACTTTGTGCACTTTTGCTGTTGACGGATAAGGATAGATGTGATATCATTAGTACATCAAATGAAAGAGAGGAAACAAAAATGAAAAAAATTAAAGATGTGAAGGAAGCATTGATGGAAGCATTAACAAATTATGTTATTGCCGAAAAAGAAGAGGTTTGTATGGAGGGGGACTATTATATGGGGCAGGTAGACGCATATCTTAGCGTGTTAGATGAATACGCTAGGTTAAGTTCGCCCTGGGAAAGTCTCTGGAGTAAAGTTTTTGTGCAGTCATTTTAACTATCCGCTGTCCTATCGGCGTGACGGGGAGAAAGTGAGGAACAAAATGAAAAAAATTAAAGATGTACAGGAAGCATTAATGGAAGCGTTAACAAATTTTGCTATCGCCGAGAACGATGAGACGGATCTGGGGACGGATTATTATATGGGGCAGTTATATTATATGGGGCAGATACACGCATATCTTAGCGTGTTAAATGAATACGCTAGGTTAAGTTCGCCCTGGGGAAAACTCTGGCATAAAGTTTTGCACTCAATTTGACAATTAGCTGTCCTAACGGCGTACGGGGGAAAGAAGGTGAATATATAGTGAAGATTGTTGACAGAGAAAATAATGAAGTGCAGATCATTGTTAGGCTCAAGGCTGACTTAAAATCAGCGCTAGACGATATTGCGGCAACAATGTCGGTATCACGTAACTTGTTAATGAATGAAATTATTGCAAAAGCAATATTAAATTATCATTATGGTAAGGAGCGCAATGTTAATGAAAAAACTAGATGATTTTTTTATCGGCGCTATGTTCGCTTTTGCATGGTTTTATATTTTATATTTAATTTTCTGGGGGATGTGATCACATGAAACCGTCTGAAATAGCGCCAACTTTATTCTTTGCGTTTTGGTTCCTGATTATTCTTATATGGAGTGCATAGTATGTTATTTTTAGATGTGTTAAAATTGCATTAGCAATTTTTGGGTATTAAGATTGAACAGATTAGATCATTAAGCAGGGAGATTAAAAGAGATCATGATATTGATTTATAGATTAGCTGAACTTGCTTATTTTCTGGCAAGCGCCTTAGTAGGCATAATAGTCTATAAAATTTACGATTTTTATAGGGAGGAAAGAAAAGATGCAAAGAAGTAAAATTGAACATCCGAACATCCCAGGAACGGAACTCAAAGCCGCTGACTTATCAGCGGCTTCTGCCGCTTCTGTTCTGCGGCAATTAGCAAAGCGGGCAAACCAGCGCCTTGTGCGTCTTGAACGTGCAGGCCAGACGCAGTACGCATATCGAATGGCTGAGACATATTTAAAAGACTTTGGGCGAAAACGTTTTGCTGAAACAGCTAGCCGTATTAAAAATTTGACTAAAGCACAGATCACTGGTGAAATAAATGCGGCAATAGAGTTTTTGACGGCTAAAACGTCAACGCTATCGGGCACTAAAGCTGTGCAAAAGGATTCTGTAGAGCGTTTGCGGGGAATGGGATATGACGTTGACAACGGGGATTTTTTCGAATTTTTGAAAAGTGATGAATACAAATCGGCGGTAAAAAAGCTTCCTAGTAAGCAAATTTTTGAACAGTTAGATGAGGCGTTATATAATGGCGTGTCATTGGATACAATAATTAGCGATTATCAGAAATATTTGGAAGGTAAAAAAAGTTTTCAGCAGATTGAAAAGTCTGAAAAAACTGGTGCTTATATGGCAAAAACGAAAAGGAAAAAATATAGTATAATTTTTGGGAATCGAAAAAATGGCTGAATATATTAATGTTCCGTGTATTGATGGCACACATAAGGAAATTGTATATAATATTCGTGATTTTCCTCTAAAAAAGTTTGAGGCTGTAGAATACGTCACAAAACGGGGGAAAAAACCGTGTAAGTATTTAAATATTGCTTGTGCTTTTGACATTGAAACCACGAATATTAAAAAGCTTGACTTGAAAAATGTTTCACGTGAAACATTTTATGGCGAATCTTTTATGTATCACTGGCAATTTTGTATATATGATACCGTTGTTTTCGGGCGAACATGGGAAGAATTTTTATTTCTAATGGAAGGAATCAGAAAATTCTTTAAATTAGATTCGTCCCGAAAAATGGTCATTTATGTGCATAATTTGTCATATGAATTTCAATTCATTAAAGATTTTATGCGTTTCAATAATGTTTTCGCAAAAGAGGCGCATAAAGTCATGAAATGTTCTAACAATTATTTTGAGTTCCGCTGTAGTTATTATCTGTCAAATATGAGTTTAGGTAAGTTTTGTGAAAATACACCGAACGTAGTGCATTATAAATTGACAGATACTTTTGACTATTCGAAAATACGTACACCGTCAACTAAATTATCGGAAGATGGAAAAGCGTATTGCTACAATGACGTGCGGGGCCTGTGTGAATGTATCACCGAATATCTGAAACATGATACAATAGCTACAATTCCATTGACTTCTACAGGTTTTGTGCGTCGTGAGTATCGTTCTGTCATGCAATCGCAGAATAATAGGACGATTTTTCAGAATTGCGCATTAAATTCAGATCAATATGAAATGTTACGAAAAGCATTTAGAGGAGCTGATACTCACGCAAATAGAAAGCATTCAGGAAAAGTCATAATGAATGTATTTACGGCTGATTTTTCGTCTGATTATCCAGCGCAAATATTAATGTCGTATTTTCCTATGGGAAAATTTTCTGACATTGAAATAACTACAAAAGAAGAATTAGACTATTACACAAGAAAATTTTGTGTCATAATGCAAGTAGTTTTCAAAAACGTTGAATTAAAAGAAAATATTCCGTCACCTTATATTGATTTAGGCCATTGCGAAAATTATAATGACATTAAACTGGATAATGGCAGAATTTTAAAAGCCAAATTTATCAGATTGACAATAACTGAAATAGATTTAAAGATCATTCAGAAAACATATAAATTTGATTACTTAGTTGTTGAAAAAGCAATGTATACAGTTCGGGGAAAGTTGCCGAAAGAATTGCGGCTGAAATGTCTGGAATTTTTCAAATTGAAGTCGCAGTTAAAGGGAATCGCAGGAAAAGAATACGAATACATGAAAAGTAAAAATAGATTAAATTCTACATATGGCATGATGGTCACAGATATAGTGAAAGATGAAATAGAGTTTTCTGACAATGAATGGAAAAAAGTGCAGGTTGATATAGAAACAAGCCTGGATCATTATTATAAGTCACGCAATAATTTTCTGTCCTATCAGTGGGGAGTATATGTAACAGCCCACGCAAGACGATTACTGAATTGTTTACAGACAATTTTAAAAAATGATTCTATATACTGGGATACTGACAGTGACTACTTTATTAATAGGAATAATTTGCGAAAATTAAAAAACTTTAACCGTTTACTGCAATTAAGAGCGGAAAATAATGATATCCCTGCTTTTGTCGATGTAAACGGCAAAAGGTTTTATCTGGGGACGTTAGATATAGAAGAGGAACCATATATATTTTTTAAAACTTTAGGAGCAAAAAAGTATTGTTATAATGACAGTGACGGAAATTTTCACACGACTGTTTCTGGAATGCAGAAGAAAAAAGGTGCTGAACGTGTCATGTGTGTCGGGAATTTTAAGATTGGTTCTGAATTCCATGACATAGGCCGCACTACTGCATGGTATAATGACCGACAAATTAGAAAAATCCGTGTAAATGGCGAAAGATTCTTAAGTGCTTCTAATGTCGGAATTTTAGGAAATACATATACATTAGGGGTGACAAATGAATATTGGGAACTTTTAGTTGAAAATGGTGTTTTGCCTATTGACGTATTAGCGGAAATAGTGTAAAATATATATTGTAACACATATAATAACAAAAATATAGGAGGTTTAATTAATGCAAAGGACACGAGTAGAGCAGTACATCTATAAAGTATGTACAAAGACTCCATCCGGGGACTTTATCACGGAATGTGATTATAAATCCCCCGTGAAAGTCACAAGCCAGAAAGAACAGAAAAGGGTGCTGGCAGAACTGGGCTATCCCGGTTCCGTGCTTGTTTTGGTTGATACTGAAACAGCGTGCTATGAAATGCCGGATGATGAGTTTTTTGCCCATGCGGTAAAAGTACAGAAAACCGAAAACGAGAAATAAGAAAATAGGAGGATGAAAAATGTTACACATCACTATCGATGGTATGGAAGCTGTAGTTAAAACCATGTCCCCGGATTTTCAGATCAGCAAAATGGAGGACGGCGAAAAGTTCACCGCGGCGACTATCTATCAGGCAGAGGAAACTAACAAAGACGGTAATCCGATTACAGTTACCACATTCATCAGCCCGGACGGCATCGCCTACCAGACTTGCTCCGCTTTTGTGGCAAAGCTGGTTGACGCTATTGACAAGGCTGGCCGGAAATGTGAGGAATGGGCGGATAATCCCATTGAATTCACTGTAAAATGGATAAAGACCAATAGCGGCAAGAAAATGCTTCAGCTTACTGTTTAAGTAACTGTAGTAGTTGGCCTATAAGTAACTCGTAGTAGCTGTCATATATAGTATGCGCATATGTTTCACGTGAAACATTGTCGTTGTAATTGCTTCACGTGAAACATTTTTTAATATTATGATTGAATGGAGATTAGTGAAAGAACTGGCAGAAACGTATAAAATTAATTTTACAGATTATTTCAATCCGTTTCCGTACATAGAAGAACCGGACGCTGATGGAAACGAACCTGGTCAATTAATGGTCATTGGAAACAGAGGGCCGGGAAAAACAACCGCTTTTTGCATTATAAATATTCTTGTAAATCGGATTTTTCAGAAAAAATTCATTTACATTTTTAGGACGTCGGAAGAATTGACAAGCGTTTCTGCACTGTTTGAGGATTCACTGGCTTTGTATCCAAAGCTGGGAAAAGAGATCACCACACAACCTCTTTTAAAAAATTTAATTTATGAGATTTTTCTTGACGGAAATTCCGTAGGTTTTTCAATTTGCATAGGGACACGAATGCAGATTGATAAATTGAAGAAATATTCTCCCTTATTTAAGGATTGTTATCTGATAATTTTTGAAGAATTTCTTACGGAATCCGGCTATTATTTGCCGAAAGAAATCGAAAAATTGCAGTCAATTCTAGTATCAATTTCAAGAGGCGGCGGGAAAATGAGCGCCGAACGAAAATTGATTTATCTAGCCAATAAAGTGGCTATCATGAATCCGTACTTTGTTTACTTTGGAATTTATAAACATTACAATAAAGATACTAAAATAATTCATCTGCATGGACTAAACGTATGTTTTAATCATGATATAAGATCAGATAAAGCAATTTCTCAGAATCCATTGTTAAAAGCCTTTGAAAATTCAGATTATTTTAACTATGCTTCAAGAGGTGATTTCCTGCTTGACACAAGCGCCTTTATTCAGAAACCAAAGGGGAAAAGCCATTATATTTTCACAGTGCTTTACGATTCAGAATATTATGGATTCTGGGAATATTTTGAAGAGGGATTTTTCTATTTTTCAACAAAATACATTTCAAATTATCAGACAATTCTAACTTTCAAGCCTTCAGATCACAACCAAAATACCATGATGTTAAATAATTATACATGGATTACAAAAATTCTGAAAAATGCATACTATGAGGGAATATTACGTTTTAATGACGAAAAAGCGAAAATGGTCTGCATGGAAATTTTAGCTATTGACATTTACAAATAATTGGCGTATATTTTTTAATCAGCGGCAGATAATTGGACAAAGCCCGGGTATGAGAATACCGTCCGTTCCCCGTGATGGGCTGGGGATTATCTGCCGCAATATTCAGAAAAGGGGTGAATGTATTTAATGTTTTCTATCATTATAGCATTAATTTTTAATGCTATTGATTATGTGACCGGATTGATTGGCGCTATTAAAGAAAAGACGGTGAATAGCACTAAATTACGGGACGGACTTTTCAAGAAAATTGGCTTTATTTTATGTTATTTTCTGGCTTTTCTGATTGATACGCAGGGACATGTGGTCGGAATCAATCTGGAATTCCATGTACTGCCCTTTGTGATTGCTTATGTAGTAGTTACTGAGATTGTATCAATCTGCGAAAACATTTCCATCATTAATCCTGATATAATTCCCGAAAAATTATTAAATTTACTGCATATTAAGGTGGAGGATAAAGAAAATGAGCAAAATTGATTCTTTTGTATCTTTTCTGGAAAAAATTGCGAACGATGATTCGCACGGATATGCACAAGATCATCGTTACGGCCCTGACTATGACTGTTCGTCTTTTGTTGCCGCAGGGCTGATTCACGCCGGATTTAGCGTGTCAAAGTATTCTACAACACGGACTTTAGCGGAACAGTTATTAGACAATGGCTTTAAAAGCATTGACGTTTCCGCTCCCAGAAAGCGTGGGGATATTTTTCTGAATACTGGCGTTCATGTCGTAACGTGTACTGATTCCGAAAATATCGTCCATGCGTCAATCAATGAGTATGGCGGTATTGTAAATGGACAAGCGGGAGATCAGACCGGGAAAGAAATCTGTATTATACCCTTTTCTTCCCTGGGAATGACCTTTGACAAACATTTCAGATATTCGGATACTTTCGATACAATTTCAGATAACGCTTTTCCGGTTGGTGGCGTATGTGAATTGTTATACAATTTAAATGTAAGAACAGGCCCCAGTACACAGTACCGAAAGAAAAATCACGATGAATTGACAAAAGACGGACAGAAACATGATAAAAATTGCAACGGCTCGTTAGATAAAGGCACAGAAGTCACAATATTGGCAACCGTTTTAGACGCTGATGGTAATTTATGGTCACAGATTCCTTCCGGCTGGATATGTGCTAGGGAAGGTGGTGAAAATTATTTGAAATGTCTTTGACACAGGCGTTTAACTGGGCTGTAGCAAAGTGCAATTCTGAAAATGTCGGATATTCTCAGGCATATAGACGGGGCCAGGTGGTAAATGGTATCGAATATTACGACTGCTCGTCATTTATTGCGGCGGCTCTAACGGCTGGCGGTTATTTTCAGACGAATCCGTGGTTTGCCACATCATCAGAAATTTCATACCTGAAACAAATAAATTTCAGTCAATTATCAACAACAGTTGCATGGCAAGCAGGTGACATTCTCTGGAGACAGGGACATACGGAAATGGTTTATGAACCAGCCCCGGGCGGCGGCGGCCGTACCATGGGCGCTCATACCGATGAGGTGCCGCTTGCCGATCAAGTATCAATAAACAATTATGTGACAAGTCCCGGAACATACACATATTTATTCAGAGCGCCTGATATTGTCATAACTTTAGAGTGGATTAAGGGGAATAGATACTTAAGTCAGTCTGAAATGGATAATAACGCACAAATTATTGCAAGTTATCTGACAAATAAGGGATGGACGAAAGTGGCTATAAGCGGAATGCTGGGAAATATGCAAGCTGAATCTACAATTAATCCCGGAATATGGCAAAGTTTGTCAGCGAATCCAAATTTAGGCTATGGGCTGGTTCAGTGGACACCTTCTACAAAATGGTCAGCATGGGCCGCCCAACACGGGTATGCAATGGACGATGGGAATGGCCAAATTGAACGAATATTGTATGAAGTCGCAAATAATTTACAATGGCAAAAAGTGACAACTGATATGACTTTTCAAGAATTCACGCAATTTAATGGTTCCGTCTCTGAAGCGACAATTCTTTTTGAGCTGAATTATGAGCAGCACGCCGGAGACGTACAGCCCGAACGACAGCAATATGCACAACACTATTTTGACACTTTAGATTTCACTGGCGGAATTGTACCTGTTCCGCCGTTAAAGAAGCGAAAATATATGAAAATCTGGATGTATCCAGCTTTAAGAAGGGATAGGTGAAAATATGACGATTGAAGAGGCTATGGCCGCAATTATTGACGCTTTGCCGAACGCCACCGATTTTTCAGAACATTTAGATGTTTTGAGGGCCGCAATTTCAGTGGATAATGCCAGAATTGGTGAGATTATGTCAGAACGTGACGCACTTGTAGCGGAGCGGGATGAATATAAACAGAAATATGAAGAATCTGACAGAAAATTCAGGGAAAGATTTAAAAGTGAGTTTACCGGCAACCGCGGCGCGGGAACGGAAACACACACTGACAATTTTGCAAATACATCGGAACTGCGTGTTGAAGATTTAGATATCTTCAACGGTGCAACAGAGTAATTAGAAAGTGAGGAAATGAAAATGGCTGTTAGTAATAATATGAATATTCTGAATGCCGTCAGAAGCAGAATGTCAACGGATTATCAGGCGAATGTTCCGGTTGCGACCGCAAGCAATCTGAACGATGTGTATTCTACAATTCTCAATAATGAGAATACAATTAATGCTCTTATCCCGGCTTTGACAGATTTAATCATTATGCAGAGCGTGACTTCCGGCATTTTTGAGAATCCTCTGCGGGGATTAAAGCAGAATGAAATGCCCTTCGGTCTTACCGAACAGGAAATTTTCGTAAATTTTGCTGAGGGAATCGCCCATAATCCCCGTGCGACGTGTGAAGACGCTTTTGGAATTTACGAAGCGTACATTATGAGCGCTTATCACCGTATCAATTTTAATAAAGATTATCCGGTGACAATCTGGTATGACGATATCCGCACTGCTTTTGCGTCAGAATTTGGCCTGAAAAGTCTGATAAATGCGAAAAGTCAGGCGATTATCTCCGGCGCAAGCCACGATGAATATGTGAACATGATCGGACTGGTTGAATCCGCGTACACAGCAGGTGCCTGCTATCCGGTACATTTGTCTGCGGCAGTAAATTCAGAGGAAACCGGGAATGAATTAATCAAGAATATTCAGACGTTTGTGGGTCACATGGCGTTCCCGCACCGGGAATACAATTTTGCAGGGTCTGACGCTATTTCCATGCGGGAAGATTTAATTATTCTGACAACTCCGGAAGTCATGGCTTCCATTAATGTTGATACGCTGGCCGGAGCCTTTAATTTGGATAAAAAGGATTTAATGGCACGTATTGTTGTGACAGACGGATTCCCGAATCAGCCCGGCATTCAGGCCGCTCTTGCTGATAGGAGATTCTTTAAAGTAAGAGATCAGTACAGGCTTATGACCACAGACCGGCTGAATATGCCGCTCCGGTACAATCTTGTGTACCATGTAAAGGAAATGTTCAGCTATTCCCCGTTTTATCCGCTTATTGTGTTTACAACAGATTCCGTAGATGTTACTGCTCTGGCCGTAACGATTAGCGGTGATATTGGCGGCTCTGCGGTTACCCAGTATACTTCAGGAACACAGCAGGAATTTTATGTAAATACTACGACAACTCCCGCCACGGCCGGAACTCCCAGAGGACTGAGATACAAGATCACCGGAAACAGCAGTGCCATGACAATGATGGTTCCCGGAACCAATAAACTGTTAGTTGCGGCTGATGAGACCGGAAGTCTGAAAATTACGGTAACAAGTGCCTATAAAGGCACGGTTACGAACACCGCAACGCTGACGAAAAAGGTGTAAAATATGGAAAATTTCATCAATTTACCGGATCAATCGAATGTAAATCCCATGGCGGCCACTAGCACAATTATTTTGTGCAGTGGCGTCCCATGGGACGCTGATTACAACCATGTACGGATGTTCGGGTCAAAAAGTGAGCGGGATTCCTATATAATGAGTAAAAGTGTTAAGACAATTCACAGTTCTACACCTGTAATGTTTGGCAGTTTTACGTATGATGTGAACGGGAATCAGGAACAGGTTATGCGGTGTAATTACATGGGCTTTCAGAATTCACCTTTTACAAATGAATGGAAGTACGCTTTTATCACAAATATCACATGGTTGTCTGTAAATTCATGTGAAATTTCATACAGTTTAGATGTTTGGCAAAATAACATCTATGACTGCGTGATTAATCCGTGTTTTGTGGAGCGGGAACATTGCTATAAGTCAGAAGATTCAGTAGATTTCAGTCTTATTCCAGAAACATTAGAAACCGGGGAAATCATCTGTTCCGGGCAGGTTGATTTGAATATTGGCTATGGAACACCACTATATATCATATTATTATCAGACGATTACATTGATTTGGACGGGCAGACCCCCCGAATTAATGTATATAACAACAATTTGTGCGGTTTAGGCGTAACTACGGCCACTTCAAAAGCACAAGTGCAAACAATTATCGACAATTACAACAAAGCAGGTAAAGGTGACGCTATTGTAGCAATTTATCAGACAACAGGCTATTCACATACAGCAGCGGCGGGAGAGGATTATAATTACATTCAAGAAGGAACATTAAGTGTGGGACTGGGAAGCACTCTTGATGGTTACGCTGTAAAAAATCAGAAAACATTGCAATACCCCTATCACTATTGCATATTATATGGCTATAATCAGTCAATGGTTATAGAAAAATTTGAATTGTCGACACATCCAGATCATCAATTAGATTCTAAATATAGGGGGACAACGCTACCGATTCCGGCATATATAGCATATCCAGCTAATTATGCGGGATTAGCTGACAATTATAATTTTGCAATACAATTAGATCATTTAGTGCAGTGCGCATGGACAAACGACGCATTTCAGGCATATCTGGTTCAGCAGACCCCGATTCAAAACACGGCAATAGAAAATTTATACCGTTCAAATAATGTAAAAGTCGCTGAATCGCAGAATCAGGTATTTGGCCAAACATTAAGCGGAATTGCAAATGCATTTTCGCTAAATATTGCCGGAGTTTCAAATAATTTATATAACATGTATACAACGGCACAAAATGTTCCTATGGAAATAGAAGCTTCTGAAAAAAATCTGATAGAAGCTATAAATGCGCAAGTAGAATCACATTCAATGATACCACCCCATGCAATGGGCGGAACAAACGGCAATATTCTGACAAATGCTTTGAACTTAAATAAAATTTCTATGTTTAGGATGAACGTGAAAGCAGAAATGGCTAAAACAATAGACGATTTTTTCACCATGTTCGGATATCCTGTACATAGAATTAAAACGCCTAACCTAAATTCTAGGAGTAGTTGGAATTATGTGAAAACTGTAGAATGTGGCATAACCGGGAATTGCATTTTACAGGATTTACAGACACTACGAAAAATTTTTGACAAAGGCGTGACAATATGGCATACAAATGACGTAGGCAACTACAATTTAGCCAATAATTGAAAGAAGGTGATTTTATGTATGATAATCCATTCAGAGTTCCAGATAAACCTTTTCAAAACTGGAAACAGTTTTTAAAAAATTCAGACGATAATATGACCGGTACAGATGTAAATATGTTCAATTATTTCTTCCAGATGATTGTAAACTATTACTTAAACAGATATGTTTATAGAAATCTTCCGGATGAAATACCCCCTATTATGATAGAACGCGCTTTATTGTTTGAAGGGAACGCCCTTTTTATTAAAGAATCTGATATGTTCGGTGTAACGTCCGTGTCGCTGGGCGGCAATCTGGATATATATGGAATCCCTGAAAACAGATATGCATACACTTGTACGTATTTCAATAAGATGTACAATAAAGAGAATTCTGTCATTATATGGGCAAGACCTTTAAGCATTCCTGAAATTCTTCCGATTACTGTTCACTGTGAATCTTTGACAAATTTACGTGTCAGCCGCGATATAAATATCATACAACAGCGGACACCGTGCTTTGTTGCTGGGGAACAGAGCGCTAAAGTTGATTCAAACAATTTAATCCAAAAGTTTTTGCGGGGTATCCCGTTCATAAAAATTAATAAAGCGTCACTGAGAAATCAGACAATACCAACTTTTGAGCCAATTCAGTTAGGCATACAGCCTATTTTCGATAAACTGGACGACGCAATCGAGCGGGAGCTTGCACAGTGTCTTGCGGAAGGCGGAATATACATGACAACCAACACCAAAAGAGAGCGGCTCACATCTGATGAAAATTTTCAGAATTCTGGACTAATTGAATCCTCAAGAAAAAACGGTCTTGACTGCCGCAGAAGGGCGGTAAATCAGATCAATAAACTGTTCGGGCTGAACATTGAAGTAGAATTTAATTCAGATATTGAAATAGTAGAATCGCCATTGTCAGGAAATGGGGGTGATTAACTTGATAATGCCATTTTATGATTATGGAGAACGAAAAATTACAACTACAATAGAGGAATATATGATAACGCAACACTGGGGAGAATTGGAAAACAAGAGTATAGACGAATTAGTTCAAATTGCACAAAATGACATATTCAATTTTAATTATCCGTTCTATTCTGAAAATCCAGAAGATAAGGATAGTTTTGAACGAACATTTATTCTCAACAACTACAACAGGTGTATTGCTTATGAAACGATAGGCCAGTTCAAATTGCGACTATTGGCGATTTTAACTAAAAAAATGCCGTATTATAAAAGTTTGTATGAAACTACAATTTTAAACTGGAATCCTCTTGAAAATAAGAGATATACCATTGAAAAGGGGATAAATATAGATGAAAAAGACGAGATTTCAGAAAATTATACAAACAATGACAACGGAAAAACAAGTCAGTCAAATTCTTCAAACACGGAAAGTCAGGAAATCAATTCGAATAATCCGCAAGTGAATTTTGCTGGAATTGACTATGCAAGTACAATGAATAGGGGCAGAAATTCTCAGAATAATAACAATAATACGGACGTTACAAACAATTCAACAGGAAACAGAACCGGGAATACTACACGAACCGGGAATAATCGTGAATTATCTAACATAACCGGCCTTGACTACGGGAATCCGGCTGAATTAATAGGCGGATACCGTGACTTAATTGTAAACATTAATGAATTATTGTTAGATAATTTACAGGAATTGTTTAGTTGTTTTGATTAGGAGGCTGTATGGATACAGAAAAATTGAAACCATTTAATGAATTTAATTCAGAAAAAAGTGCTATGGTAAATGAAATTTGCTATAGGCTTTTTAAAGAAATAAAGAAAATTCAGATTCCACAGCAGATTGCGGCTAATGCGCAAATTGCCGTGACTATCGGAACTGGCGCTGAATATGGAAATACAGGTTTTGTTCCTATTCTTTTTGAAACCGGGAATAATGCGCTGGCGTTCGGAAAATATACAGACAGTTCCGGCGCTAGGCTGGTAATTAAAAACAATTCAACCACAGCAGTGTCAACGAGCGGAGTTTTATATCTATTGGTTATGGGGGTGAAATAATGGCAAATATTGACGGTTTTCCGGATAATCCGGTGGCTGGTAGCGATTATATCGACAAAATGTTAGAACAACTCAAAATGATATACAATTCATACAATATGGGTATCCCATACAGTTTCGACGGAACTTTAACATTAGAGGCAAAATTTAATGTACTGTTTAAAACTGTATACGATTTTCTGAATAATAACAGAGAATTGATTGAAACGTGGGGCGAATTATATAATTGGATTAAAAACTATTTTCAAAATCTGGATGTGCAGGAAGAAATCAATAACAAGTTGGATCAGATTGTTGCAAGCGGACAGTTTGATGATATACTGAATAGCTATTTTGATTCAGTCGATAAACGGATAACGGCAGTAGAATCTAAAAATACATCGCAGGATAGGGAAATCGGGACTCTTGAAACAAAAGTGGCACAACTGCTGGAAGATATGGAAAATTTAAAGTACAAAAGATTGATTGTCGTAAGTAAAGAAGAAAATGAAGGACAGTTTCATACAATCAATGGTGCTATTGACTCAATTTCCGATAATTCAAACAGTAATCAATATGTTATCCTGATACTTCCCGGAGATTACAACGAAACAATTTCACTTGAGAATACACACGGTCTGAATTTTATCGGATTAAGTAAGGAAAGCACGAAAATTCACGCTTCCGGCGTATATCCGACTTGCGTTATTCAGGTCACGGGAGATTGCGTTTTCAAAAATCTGACAATTAAGAATGATAATGATAATACATATGCAGTTCACTCAGACGTTGGAGTAAATTCCTACACCGGAACGCTATTGTTTGAAAATTGTAAAATTGAAGGCGGTTCTTCTGCTATCGGATATGGCGGCGGCCAGGATTGTACAATTTATCTAAAAAATTGCGAACTTTCGGCTTCTGGAAGCGTTCTGTATATGCATAACAATCCATACAGTAATAAAAGCAATCAGAATATTATTGTCGATTCCTGTTTTTTCAAATTGACAAATAATAATGTCATGACGTTTGATGATGCCTGTACAAGTAATAATAATAAAAATAGTATATGCAATTTAATTTTCAATAACAATTACACAAATATTAATGGTTTTGCTAAAGTTTCTTTCAGAAAAAATACAACGACTCAAACAGAATATTCATATTTTCCGACTAATGACGCTAACATCAAATTATCGTACAATTCAAACGGAAACAATAAAATTCCGGCGTTAAATTACAATGAGGGACAGTATTCGGCAACAAGCTTTTTGCTGATTCCCCCGCAAAAAAATGCTTCCGGATATTATGACGTAGCTTTTCCTATTTTTATAGACGCCGTAAATTATAATGCGAAACTGACAAACGTTACTGTGCCCGGTGTAGGTGATGTGACTCAATATTTTACGATAGGCACGCCGTACAAGGGGGCTGTTACGATCACAACGCAATCGGACGCATATGCAGGCAAAGTAGTTAGCGTGTCAATCACACTGACGTGCCCATAACAAAATAGAGGGGCTTGCGGCCCCTCTACTTCATCGGAATCTTTATGTAGTAGGTTTTATAGCAATACCTACTACTTTTTTGATTCGGCGTATATACGACTACACCGTCCCCGTATTTTCCAGAATACTTGCGGATTTCACACATATTCCCGTTCCGGCTTAAATAGCCGTTGCAGAGGGCTGTATGGTCTTCACACAGCCCAGCAGTAAAGAGATTCAATATCCTATTACTGCATTCTCCGGAGTACAGCAGTTCGCCTACCGTACTACTCCGCTGGATAGCGTCAAATACATCTGTATTAATCATCAAACTTACCCCCTTCAATGGCTTTGTAAAGATCCGCTATAACAGTTTCAAAATCACCGCTAAACGTATAACGGAATTCACCGTAGTACGTTTCACGATCTATCCAAAGACCAGTGCCAAAGCCGCCGCCGATGGAGTAAAAACAGCCGTCATCAGCAACTCCCAGCGGCATGTGTTCGATATACCCTCCGCGCTCTTCCAGTTCGGTTCTAGCGTCATCTATGGCGCTCTTGCTAAATCTTAACATTCTTATTTCCTCCTATCTTTTGATGATATAATGATATCACATCTCCCTGAATCCGTCAACAGCAAAAGTGCACAAAGTGATATCACTTTATTTGTGCAGTCTGCTATCCGCCAGGGACGGACACTTGCCGCCCGCTGTCCGCACACGGCAGACACGGACCCGTGTCCGTCTGCGGCGAACAAAAATGGCCGGTTGTCTTTGTCAATT
>ERZ1090865.904-NODE-905-length-15724-cov-239.716957_pt1 | contig 15724 bp, 22 predicted proteins | sample MGYA00478478_ERZ1090865 | MGnify/ENA primary metagenome ERZ1090865 (study PRJEB33644, sample SAMEA5815715) | chicken gut metagenome | biome: Chicken; feature: Gastrointestinal Tract; material: Caecum | place: Ireland | collected 2019-01-01 | study: A study of... | reverse complement strand
CGAGATGTCTTAGGGTCTCGTGGGCTCGGAGATGTGTATAAGAGACAGGCTGACACCGTGTCAGTTTTCCCACTTCACTATCATGAAGTATGACACCGTGTCACTTCATCACACTAAAGTGTTAACACATTTTACTTTAGCACTGCAAAGTGATAAACCTAGAAAGCGTGTCGAAACATTACGTAAAAATAATTTGAAAAAAGTCTTGACATGGTAGCGGGAGTGTGGTATAATATAGACAAGAAAAGAGGAAAGGAGCAAGGACAATGAAATTAACAATGGATGAAATGAATATGCTGTTGGCAGCACTGTATACGCACAGTGACCACCTTAGCAAGTTAGCTAAAGATGCCGCCAGCGATAAGCCTCTGACAGCTAAGTTGTTCGCAGAACAGGCCGATAAAGAAAAGGCCCTGCGAGACAAGTTAATTGCAAATCTCGATGAAATGACCATATGAAAATATCTATTTTACAAAGGAGAGATAATTATGAAGTATACTGTTTGTGATTATGAAGCAGCCCGTGAACTGTATCTTTACGTGAATAACAATTATGCTGTTTATCAGCAGTTGTTACAGGTTTTTAAGTCCCTGAATCGCAAGGCAATGAAAGGGAAGTATGATTCTGAAAAGGCTTGTAAAGCGTTTGAATACGCGGTTAAGGATGGTGCAATACGGTATACGCAAGAGTTTGCAACTGGTCCGTATTACAATATCTTTAATGCCGCCACACGCCGCGAGGTCTGCCGTAAAATCGAGGCGACCGAACGTGAAAGTATCATGAAGGGTGATTTTTAAGTCGAAACCGGGTTTTAACCCGGTCGCGTGAGGGGTGACCGCCCGCGCCTGATGATGACAGGTCAAATGTTCCATGTGGAACATTTTGGATAATGAAAGGAGAATTCAAGATGAAGGAATGGTATTCCGTCGAGTTGTGCCCGGAACTGGCCCAGCTGCTTAAAGTTTGGTTACGTGCAAAGTGCGTGTATTATGAAACAAGTGATTGCGGTAACCGTGATTATCCGCGCATTCACTTTTCAATGTACATGGATGATGAAACCGCCGAACTTGCTGATAACTTTTTGATTGACAACTTTTTTGGAGGAATTGCAAAATGACTCACTCTGATTTTCTCGCAAAAACCTTTGTGGCGCAAGCCAAGGGCTACAAGCGTTTCCGCATTGAATGTATGTACTATTTTGCTATTGCCACTCTGAATCACGCCTATGACGATAAAATCATCACCCGTTCGGAGTGGAACGAAGCATACTTCTATTTCCAGAATTTCATTTATGAGTGAGGTGCAATCATTATGCTGGTTATCTATTTTGAGCTTTTTAACGGATGGATTGTTTGTGAATTGCGTCAGGTTGAAAACCGTGTTGTAAACGTTCCTATCTCTGTTCCGTATGAGACAGAGGACAAGGCAATCCAGGCAATGCACACCATGTACGATATTCGCGAAAAGCTGCACCTGTTGTAAATTGAATAGGTGCGAAAGGAGGTGATTCAATGTTGTCCTATTATTTATACGTTCGGCAAGATGGCGACACTTATACGTTTTCTGACCGTTTCAAGGAAGGGTATGAAACCCGGAATTTAACCACGGAGAGCGTGCGGAAATTGCCGTTGAAATTGTTGAAAACTTTTGCAACTTTCTGTGAAGATAAGATGCAAAATTCAACGCGCCCGACCATTCGCAAATATGAGGAAATTTATGAGTTCATTCAGTATGAAATCAAACGGAGGTTAGAAAATGGTGTATGTGAGTAGGGACCTCGTGCGGTGTCTGGAATTTACTGCGCGTCCCATCGGGATGTATAGAGGGTGGATGCACCCGGATAAAGAGAGTGTAGCCCTCTCGCTTTATTGCATTTTGGATGGGCACATGATTATGGGCTTGCATCACACGCAAGGGGATTTGATTGTTGAAAGCCCCTATAAGTACTTGATGGCAACGCCCTACGTCTATAAAGCGCAATGTGGTTCTTACCGCATTCGCGTAGAGGAGCGGGTAGTCCCTGTCATCGGCTTTTTTCTCACACGTAATGGCGAGTACAATTTGCTTGCTGCTGAGAGTGAGGATTTAGTAATAGAATGCTGCAAAGCCTGCAAAGAAATGCGTCTTGGCAATACGCCTATTGTAACGGACAAGATGTTGCAATATAGCGCTATGAATTCTGTCACAGAGGATATTTGTTTCAAGCCTGAGCAAGCGTTCCTGAAAATTCCGTACATGAATTTATGCCGCGAATTGGGGGTGATTTAATGAAAGACGAAATGGCACGGCAGTACCGGGTACATATGTTACAGCAGCGGTTAAACGACCTGTACAGGGAGCATGACCGTAACCCGGATGATTATAAGGTCAATCTCGAGATTCGTGACCTGAAAGTAGAATTACGGAGGCTCGACAACCTATGGTAACCCGCTTTATATTGGTTCTAATTTTGTTGATTGTCATTGTATGGTTTGGCGCAACCTATTTGGGAGATTAATTATGTTGTATAATTATTATAATAATGGCTATCATTTGAGTCAATGGGATTTCTTTTGGATGGCATTTAAGCCCCTGATTCCGGTTATTGTGATTTGCATTGCAGTGTTTGTTATCTTTTTCTATTTCTGGCGCTGGTACATTCGCAAAGTCCAGCAGCGCGAAGCAGAGGAAGAAGCGAGGATGAAAGCCACGCTTTCGCCCGAAGATTTTAATCAATGGCTGTTACGGCGCGAAATTCGCAGAGCCGCCAGCATTATATCCTGTACCTACTATTTCACTAACAACAAGAAAGGAAACTAACATGAAATTTGCAATGATGGCTATTGACCGCAACGTCAGTTTGAATTTTGCGGGCGCTTTTTTGCTTACGCAACTTGAAAGTACCCAAAAGCTGCTTGAAATGGGCATTTCTGAGGAAGCATATCAAGAAGTGATGAGGATGTTCTGCAATCATGTAACAAACCTGTATGTTTGTGGCCTGATTGATGAAGAATTTTACCGCGTTATTTTGAATGGTATTGTCGAGAACGATGCTTTGGAAGGTATGGTCGCCGCAGCGAACGACATTCGCAAAGACATTGTGAAGTGTACCGGTTAAAGAAAATTTTCTGAAAAATCTTGACACACGATGCCCGATGTGCTATACTATAGATAGAGGGTGAAACCCGTCACCACCTATCGATTATTGGACCATGAGAACAAGAAAGAAGGTTTAAGAACATGGCAAAGTATGTTACCCGCACTTTCGTTACTACTGTGATTCACGGTGTTTCCGTCTACATGGACGGTGACAACTGCGTGACCAGCCCCCTTGCTGACGTTATCGTTGACGGCAAGCTCGACGATGACAAGGCAACCAAGGCTCTGAAAAAGGCATACCCCGACGAGAGCAACGTGCTTGTGAAGGGTGTCGAGTACAAGACTGAGCTGCGGGGCATGACTGTGAAGGACTTTAAGGCCAATTCCATTGTGATGTCGGAGAAGGGCAGCGCAGACGTGGACGCTGACGAGGCCGAGACCGAAACCGCTGAGAACTATTAATGGAGGTATGAACAATGAATGACGAAATGAGCATGACCGCGTACGATGGTGGCATGATTTCTATTCAGCAGGACTTGCAGTCCCATCCGAATAGTTACTGCTCCATCAAGCCCACAACGACTGATGAGAAGAAGGCCCTGTACAACATGATGAACAGCTCTGATGAGCGTCTTGCTGATTGTATCAATCAGGTCATCAAGGTGAAGGACCTCTACATCGAGAGCGTGGAAGTTAAGAACGAGGAAGGCATTACCTCTATTGCTCCCCGCATCATCCTGATGGACACCGAAGGTCGCACTTATGCGTCCGTTTCCGTTGGCATCTACAACAGCCTGCGCAAGCTGATTCAGGTTTTCGGCGAGCCTACTTGGCCCGAAGGGATTGCCGTCAAGGTGGTGCAGCACACCAAAGGCAATCGGAAGATGCTGTCGCTTGTAATGGCATAAGTACCGCACCTAGGGGGATAGCAGTTAATGTAGAAAGGAGTTGAAACTCCCTCCTATTTTTGAAGTATGTGATTGCATTCCCCAGCATTGCCCGCAGCGTGTGCATGAACTGCGGTCAACATAAGAAAGGAGTTGAAAAGCTCCTATTCCTCTAAAATCTGTAGTGCACACAAAGACAACCACGTCGCGCTTTATACGTTGAAGTCCCAAGATAGGGCAGGGGTTCAGGCCCCTGCCCTTTTATTATAACTAAGGCAGGTGAAGGCATGAAACCATTCTACGATAACTTAAAAGATTCAGCTTTTTGGTATGAGCTGGATGGCGTCAAATATTTCTTTTCCACCGAATTGCGGCGGGATAACTTTATTAAAAGGTATCAAGATAACCGCAAAGAGGTCGCTGCAAGGCTAAAGAAACGTTGGCGCTTTGATATCGAATCTAGCCTGCTGGCAGATTTATACCTGTATTCAAGTATTGAATTGCACGGCTTTTACATCGAGCATAACGGGGGTGCATTTGAATGGCAAAGACAGGTAAAATTAGATGGACTGCGGATGACGAAAAAGAATTACGAGACGCCGTTCGGCGCTACAACCGAAAGATTGCTAAAGTAGCGAAACGTCAACCGGAGTTAGCAGAATATCAGCCCTCACGTATCAATGTGACACAAGCCATTAAAGAGGCTAAGTCTGGTACGCGCAAGGGATATAAAGAGATGTTAAAGCACATTGAACAGTACAATAAACCGGGAGCAGAGGCCGTAGTTACCACGGAAGCGGGAGTGATTACAACCATTTATCAAGTGACAGAGAACAAGAGAGCCGCAGCAGCAATCAACGCTTACAAGCGTGCAGGCCTGAAAAAGGCGGAAGAAAATGCAAGTCCGTATAAAGGTACTATGGGTAGGGCACGGGAGAACGACTTCCGGCCCATCAAGGACCGTACACAGGATACCGCGCCGAATTCCTTTGAGGCATATTCGCGTAGCTTAGAAGAACGGCTCATGCGTTTCAAGAACAATTACTATGAGGACTTGTACAAGCAGAACTATCTTGAAGCAGTGCGGCAGCAGTTTGGAGTGAACAGTAGGTTATACAAGTTAGTGCAGGGCATGAGTGCTGACGACCTTTCCGACCTATGGTACAAAGATGCAGTAACCGATATTAGTTTCGTATACGATGCAAATCCCAACCCGTCTAAAGCACAAGTCAACGACCATGAGAAATATATCCTTGACCGTTTTGCCAGTTACGGATATGAATACGCAGACGTCCCCTCTACGGGGTACCGTTTATGATTCTCGCCGCTGACTTTGAAACAACTGTTAATCCTGAGCATACAGACGTTTGGGCATGGGGACTTTGTCCAGTCGGTGACACAGAGGCATTCCAGCATGGTACGAACATAGATTCTTTTATGGCTTTGATGGAGCGCCTTGCATCTCATGAAACTGTTAAGGTTTACTTTCACAATCTAAAGTTCGATGGAGAGTTCATCATTTATTGGCTGATGCACAATGGTTTTGAGCATAGAGAGGACAGTGAGGGCCTAGACAAAGAGACATTCAGTACCCTGATAAGTGACATGGGGCAGTTTTATTCCATTGAAATCTGTTTTGGAAAAAGAAAGAAAGCATTGAAGAAAGTCAAGCTGTACGACAGTCTAAAGTTGATTCCGATGCCTATCGCAAAGATGCCGAAAGCGTTCGGACTTCCAATCAAGAAACTGGAAATCGACTATGAGCGAGTACAGAAACCTGACAGTGAGCTGACGGAACAGGAAGTCGAGTACCTGAAAAACGACGTTCTTATCCTTGCCATGAGTTTAGACCATATGTTCAAGCAGCGGTTAACCCGTATGACCATTGGTTCAAACGCATTGGCAGAGTACAAGGACCTTGAAGGGAAAAAGAAATTCGAGAAATTGTTTCCCCAGATAGACTACTTTGACACAGATATACGCCGTTCTTATAAAGGTGGGTTTACATACTGTGACCCACGCTTTGCAGGGAAAGACATAGGTGAGGGGATAGTCCTTGACGTTAACAGTCTCTACCCATCCAGAATGAAATATTGCCCGCTTCCCTACGGACAGCCGATATTCTTTGAAGGTGAGTACAAGGACGACAAGGCATACCCTTTATATGTGCAGCACCTACAATGCCAGTTCAAGTTAAAACCAAATCACATTCCTACGATACAGGTTAAGCATTCAAGATTTTTCGTGTCCACTGAATACCTCACATCTTCCAACAGTGAAGTTGTTGACATGGTATTAACAAGCGTGGACTTAAAGTTATTCATGGAGCACTATGATGTTTTTGACTGTACTTTTATTGACGGCTTTAAGTTTCGTGCAGCCGTTGGGATGTTTGATTCGTATATTGATAAATGGAACGATATAAAGGTAAAGGCCACTGAGACGGGGAACCCTGGATTAAGGACCATTGCGAAATTGATGCTGAACAACCTTTACGGGAAGTTTTCTACCAATCCTGAAAGCGCACAAAAATTCCCATACCTTGGAGATGATGACTGTGTACACTACCGCCTGTCGTCGCCTGAGCACCGCGATCCTGTGTATATACCTGTTGGGACTTTTATTACTGCATGGGCAAGGGATAAGACCATAAGTTCAGCCCAACAGGTGTATGACCGATTCCTGTATGCTGACACAGATAGCTTGCACCTCATTGGGACAGAAATCCCAGATGGACTTGAAGTGCACCCCTCAAAACTGGGGGCGTGGAAGCATGAAAGCACGTTCGAGAAGGCGCGGTTTCTAAGGCAGAAATGCTACATCGAACAGATAGATGGAAAACTGAAAGTCACTTGTGCCGGAATGCCGGAACGGTGCCATGAGTTTGTCACATGGGAGAATTTCCACATTGGGGCAGAAATCCCGGGAAAACTGAAACACACGCACGTACCGGGCGGCGTCCTGTTGGCGGAGACACCCTTGACAATACGCGAATAATATGGTATAATTTTTATGGGGCGGTATTCCGTTTAATCCATCGCACGCAATGAGGGTGTCAAGCCTGAAAAATGGCTCCTGCTTGCGCGTGGCCTTGACCGGTGGTGATGGAACGGATACTAGCCCCTTTCTTGGTTCCTTACAGGAACCGCAAGGGGAGGATAAATATGTATTGGGACATAAACCGATGTTTAAGTTACAACTGCCTATTCAACTTCATTGTTGGTGCTCGAGGTGTCGGTAAGACCTACGGTGCAAAGAGATACGTAATTAAGAAGTTCATCCAGAGCGGGGAACAATTCGTATACGTGCGTCGGTACAAAGATGAATTGAAGAAAATGAAACGGTTCTTTGAGGACATTTATCAAGAGTTCCCCGGACATGAGTTCAAGGTCAGCCCGCCTAACTTCATCATTGACGATGTTGTAGCAGGAACTTATATGCCGCTATCCACGGCGAAGATTGAGAAATCGACCCCGTTCCCGAAGGTCCGTACCATTATCTTTGATGAATTCATCCTTGATAAAGGCACCCATCATTACTTGCCGGATGAAGTCACGAACTTTCTTGAACTGTATTCAACCATTGCCCGTGACAGAGACGTGCGTGTGCTGTTCTTGTCCAACGCCCTGACGCAGACAAATCCTTACTTCCTTTATTTTAATATACACCTTCCGTACGGCAAGGATATCGCTGCAAAAAATGATATCCTTGTCGAGATGGTGACGGACGAAGAATACAAGCAGCACATTGAACAGACACGGTTCGGCAAGCTGATTAAGGGCACTGAATACGGTGATTATAATATGGGCAATCAGTTCTTGCGGGATGATTCCACGTTCGTGCAGAAGAAACCGGATACCGTGGTATACAGTTTCACGATGAAGTACAAAGAAACGTACTATGGCGTATGGACAGACCGCATGACGGGCTATTTATATGTATCGTATGACGTAGACCCAACCAACCATTTCTCTTACTCAATCACACAGGCGGACCACCAGCCGAACATGGTATTGTTAAAGGGACACATCTCCGTCCTGTTTGACCGGTTCTTGCTGTACTATAAACGGGGGTATGTGCGGTTCGAGGATATGAATATTAAGAATATGTGTCAAGAAATTTTGAAACTGACGCTTTAACGCTTGAATTTTGCACTTTAATATGATATAATAGGTATAAGGAGGTGGGGGCCTATGGAGGCTGCAACTTTCGTCGATTTGTTTTCCAACGTTGGGTTCCCTACCGCCATGTGCGCGGTCCTGTTCTGGATTATCTGGCAGGACCGTAAGGAACACAAGAAGGAACGAAGCGACACTAAGCAGGACAATACAGCACTGATTGCAAACATCCAGAGCACGAACAATGAACTAATCCGTAAATTAGAAAAAAGTATCGACAAGAACACAGATGCGGTTGAAAAACTCGAAAATCTGGTTTATAAATTGTCTGTTCACGTCGATGATATCCGCGACGATATCAGCGACCAAAAGAAAGGAAGGTGAGCTACATGAGTTATACGGCTGAGGGCCTTGTGGAGTATTGCAAGAAAGCTCTGAAAATGAGTACGCTGTATATGTACGGGGCATTGATGCGGCCTATCACGACTGCATACGTGGACGACCGGGCAAAGGCGTATCCCTCGCACTACTCCGCGGCCCGCATTAAGTTCCTGAAAAGCAAGGTTGGCTCAGCTTACGGCTGCGACTGTGTAGGGCTTATCAAGTCCTATTACTGGGGCGGAGTCGGGTCACCTAAGTACCGGCCTAGCAACGATGTTTCCGCAAATGGGATGTACCAGACCGCGAAAACCAAGGGGCCTATCTCTACCATCCCTGAACTTCCGGGGGTGTGCGTGCAGATGGATGGGCACATCGGTGTTTACATCGGGAACGGCAAGGTCATCGAATGCACGTCGAACACCAAGTTTGGTGACGGTGTGTGCGAGACGAACTTGAAAGACCGCAAGTGGGAACATTGGCTGTACTGCCCTTTCATTCAGTATGAGCTTGTTCCGGCAGTACAAGGTGAGTACACGGTACAGGCAGGCGACAGCCTTTGGGCAATCGCTGAAAAGTACCTTGGTTCCGGTGCACGATGGGAGGAAATCAAGACCCTGAACGGGCTGCACAACAGTCTCATTGTACCGGGGCAGGTGTTAAAAATCCCACTGGAATAATGTTCCACGTGGAACAAGAAAGGTGACGCCATATGTTGAGCAAGGAAGAATTTGCAAAGGAAGTCATGGCGATATCGAAAAATACCGGTGACTTTCCTGAAATCATGGACAGCTTGAAAAAGCTGCAAGACAGCTATAACGAAAGCATTGATGCAAGTGCAGCGCAGGGAACTGGGGCCGCAGAAGGTGAACAGAAACCTGCGAACACTTACACCGACGCGGACGTTATGGATAAGGACGGCAAGCGGTGGAGCGAGAAGTACAGTGAGCTGAAAGACGAATATCGCAACCGCTTCTTTGGCGGAGGGGATACGCCTAAGAAAGAGGAACCGCCTATCGATGTCCCCGGTGAACCGGGGAATGCCTCTGACGACCCTGCAAACATCACGCTTGACGACTTATTTACTGAGCGCACTTAAAAGTGCGCAAATCACACGATTCCACCTGCAATAACCAAACCGCATTGACAAGAGCGGCAAGGTTATACAAGAACCTAACTTGAAGTGAGGTGTAAGTTATGCCTAGAGTTCCTAAGACTTTTGACGCGAAGTTTGACGGTATTCAGATTCTGAACGCCATTCGCAACGCTGCATCTACCACCTATCAGGAACGTATCCCCGTTGCTACCCGCGATAACATCAAGGACGTCGGCAACGCAATGATGCAGTATGAGGCCACGCAGAATGAGTTTCTGCATATGCTGGTCAACCGTATCGCCCGCGTCATCATCACGAGCAAGAGCTATTCCAACCCGCTGAAACCCTTCAAGCGTGGTGTGCTCGAGATGGGTGAGGCGATTGAAGAAGTGTTCGTCAACATGGCGACCGCGAAACCGTTCGACCCCATTCTGGCCGAAAGGACGGTGTTCAAACGTGAGATCCCTGACGTCTCTGCTGTGTTCCATAAAATCAACAGCCGCGTTTTCTACAAGACCACCGTCTCCCGTGAACAGCTCGCTGCCGCCTTCCTTAACGCGGAAGGCATTACGGACCTTGTGTCCAAAATCGTTGATTCCCTGTACTCTGGCGCGGAACTGGATGAGTACATCAGTATGCGAGAGATGTTCTCGATTCAGGCGCAGAAGGGCGCGTTCTATCCCGTCTACATCCCCGCCATTACTGAGGCGACTGCAAAGAGTGCAATCACCACTATCAAGAAGTGGTCTAATCAGCTCGAGTTCATCTCCGCGAGCTACAACCCCATGGGCGTGAAAACCCGCACCGTGAAACAGGACCAGTACCTTTTCGTCACCCCTGATTTCGATGCCGTGATGGACGTCAACGTCCTTGCCGCCGCGTTCAACATGGACAAGGCGGAGTTCATGGGCCACAAAATCATGGTCGACAATTTCGGTACCGGCATGGAGAAGGTGCAGGCCATTCTCATTGACCGCGACTGGTTCATGGACTTTGACCGGATGAGCGAGTACAATGAGATTTACAATCCCGAAGGCCTGTACTGGAACTACTTCTACCACGTCTGGCGGCTGTACAGTGCGTCCCCGTTCGTGAATGCCTTGATGTTCACCAGCGATGACACCATCACGATTACTTCCATTGATGTTGTACCTGCCGCCCCGACCGTGAAGAAGGGTGCCTTGCAGCAGTTTACTGCGAACTTTACTGCATCTCCCATGGCTCCCCGTGGCGTCATCTGGGAAGTGTCCGGTGCCCAGCCCGTCCGCAGTCAGATTGACTGGACTGGTCGTCTGTTGGTGGTTCCTGACGAGCAGAATACTGAACTGACCGTCAAGGCCACTTCCACCTACGACCCCACCAAGAGCGATACCGCGACCGTGACTGTCACGGCATAAGGCAGCTCTAAAAACTAAATAGCCATTCAGGACCCTACCCGCTTGCTTCTTTACGGCGTCACCACCTTTCCGCCGGTTTCCTTGGCGGGTAGGGTCAATTTTTTGATACTCTAAAGAGTATCCAGCAAACACGGCTGTACCTGCAATAACCGAACCGCGTTGACAAGAGCGGCAAGGTCCGTGCAGGAACCTAACTGCGAGGTGAATAACTAGATGCCTGAAACTACAACTACCCGTCTAACCAAGGTCCGTGTTCTGAAAGACGTGCCGTGTGATGATACCTATACAGACGTCCGATACTTTGAGGACACCGGCAGTCAGCAGGGGTTCTTTGAAGGTTTCGCAAAGCATACCTATGAGAATGCTGCATACCAGCGCGTAAACGACCAAGTTGCCCCATACCGTGAATTGCTCACGCTGCGAATCCCGGCTGTTGCGGATGATGTGTACGACTGTAACTACATCATGTTCCAGAATCAGCCCTACGGCAACAAGTGGTTTTATGCTTTCATTCGGAAGGTCAATTTCGTATCCCCGAACTGTACCAAAATCGACTATGAAATTGACTGGTTCCAGACCTATATGTGTGACTTTGAGGTACATCCCTGCATGGTACTGCGGGAACACGTCAACCCCGGAGATGATATCCCGTTTGCGAACACGGTCCCTGAGCCGTTCCAAGTCACAAAGTATACCGTGGATATCGGTGCAACAGACGAATACGTCATTGGCGGTTCGTCCCTGACTGGTTCGTACTGTACCGTCGCCGCAATCCCGAATAAAATTTCCTTGCCGATTCTGGAAGGCGCTGGGGCTGTCGGTGATGCACTGTACAGCGGCATTTACAATGGTGCCATGTACATTTCCTTCCCTGCCCTTACGGCTCCCGCTGCTGTGAAAGCGTTAATTGCCGCCCTCGCGGCTGTAGATGCCGCTGAATGTATTTGTGGGATCTTCATGACCCCGGTCCCTCCCATTCAAGGCACCGACGCCCAGAAAACCAGCTGGACAAGCAGTATCAACGTGAATGGTGAGACCATGCACACCGTCGGAGGTACGTACAACGTCCACAATAAAAAGTTGCTGTCTTACCCGTTCTGCTATATCGAGGGTACCAGCGATTCCGGCGACGAGGCCATTTATAAGCCGGAACTTGTAGGCGGTAACGCTTTCGGCGGCACGATTTACACCATGGCAACGAACACATTCGGTCTGAAATTCGTGCCAGATTATATGGGCAAAGATGCCCTGCCCGAGAACAGTCTGAACTATTTCGCCGTTGTAAACTGTACATGGCGCGGGCAGTCTTATGAGCAAGCGTCTACGGCAAACGCTGTGCGGCAGCTAAACTATCTTGCTCACAGCACAATCAACACAGCATTAAACGAAGGTTTGGGAAACAACCTTATCCCGAATCCTATTGGGGCTGTGTTCGGGGCTATCAGGGGTATCAATGAAGCATCATCTGCAAACGACATGGCGAACGTGAACGGGCAATTTGAGCTACCTGTCCAACATTTCAATTCGTCCGGTCCTGATACGCTGAACTATACGTCCGGGTACCGTGGTTTCCACTTCCGCCGGTACTGCCCGAACTATGAGGACCTTGAACGGCTCGACACTCTGTTTGACCTGTTTGGGTATCAGGTTAATAAGTGCAAGATGCCCAACTTGACCGGGCGTCCGAAATGGAATTACGTGCAGTTGCAAAAGCCCTGCATCACTGGTTCCGTTCCTGTTCAGGGCATGATGGCTATTAAGGCGGCATTCGCACGGGGTGTACGTCTGTGGCACGTCGATGAAATCGGGGAATACAACGGGCCCGGTGATAATGGATAATAGGAAATGAGGTGAACACCATGGAATGGCTTGATTCTTTCAATTTGTTACTTCAATCTATCTTTCGCATGGCTATTATCATTTTGGAGGTGTTAAGGAATGGGTTATCTTAAACCTTTTAATCCATTGCTCAATATGCCTGGATGGCATAAGCCGAACAAACCCCGGCTTGAGGCGGCATGGCTGAATAACCTCACATTCATGGACTATTATTACCGTATTGAGGAAATTGCAATCAATATGTTTGAATGGTCTGGCCTGCCAGAATCCGTGGATGAACGGTTTATCGAGCTGGTTCTGTGTGAGTACGGGTACGGTGTCTATTTCGATGACCCTGTTATGGGGAATCTGTTCCTGACCTGCATGACTATGGGGCCGTTTGACGTGTACCGGTATCCGCGTAAACGCATGGCATATGCGGTGGACGATTACCAAAAGGAACTGAATGAAAAGAATTCGGTCCTTGTGTATAACAACTACCTGCACACCAATACGCTCACGACCATTATTCTCTATGCCCGTCGCCTGTCGGACATTGAACGCAGTATCGAGGTGAACATCCGGGCGCAGAAAACCCCTGTCCTCATTACCTGTGAGGAAGAACAGCAGTTCACCATGAAAAATGCGTACAAGGACTATGACGGCAATATGCCTGTGATTTACGCCAACAAAGGAGTATTCGACCCCAAAGCCATTCAGGCGATTCAGACACAGGCCCCGTTTGTCGCGGATAAGCTCATGATTATCAAGCGGCAAATCTGGAATGAAATGCTGACGTTTTTCGGTGTCGAAAACGGCAACAGCGAGAAGAAAGAACGCCTGATTACAGATGAAGTCATGAGCAATCTTGGGTCTGTACAAGCACAGCGGTACGTGATGCTGAACAGCCGCCGCAAGGCCGCAGAGCAAATCAACAAAATGTTTGGGACCGACATTGAGGTCAACTTCCGTCAAGACTTCTCCGCCCTGAATACCCAGATGCCGACCACCACGACCATGACCACCGGCAGTGCGGAGTCTATTGACGCACGTGCCGTAGACCTTCCCCAGAATACGCCGTTGAACTAACTTCCCTACGGGAAGCGCAACAACGTCCGCACCTGCAATGCACAATGTGCGTTGACAAGAACGGCAAGCAGTGCAGGGCACCAACTTTCAATGAAATGAGGTGACAGACTACATGGCAGAATATACAATGGAACTGCGGGAACTGGTTGAGCGGCATTACCCGCTTGCTCTGGACCGGTACCCCATCTTTGATGAAAACCACAGGGCTGTTCTTAACAACAAAATCATTCAGCATTTCTGGTACCGTGAAATCGGACAGGAAACCCCCGACCGGTTTAACCGAATGCTGGGACGGAAGATGAATGAAATCATGCCGTATTACAATCAGCTGTATGTTTCCACCCTGATTGAATATGACCCTCTGGCAACGGAGTTCATCAACGCGACGACCAAAGACGTCACGACGACCAAAGAAAAAACAGAGGCCGGGTACGCTGCTGCAATGAGCGAAACGACCGGAGACGTGCAGTCTACGAATCGTGACCTGACACAGAAAACCGGCATGGAATTCACCACGGATTATACATCGAACATTGAAAAGCATAAAGTTGGCGCTGAGACCATCGACAGCACCGATAACAGCGATTACCAGAAACAAGGAGACCGGACTGTAGATACCACTATGGACCGTATCGAAGATTTGAACGAAGATAAGACCGCGAACACAACCACGAATCGTGACCTGACACGGAAAACGGACTTTGAGGAAAATACGCAGCATCAACAGAACGAAACCCATACAGAAGATACCACCGAGAACACCAAGATGGAAGCACATGAGGATTTTGACGAAACTCGAAATACCACGGGCAACAAGATGCACACGAATAACATTACGGAGATTGAAGCGAAAGACACGAAGTTCTCTGACCTGCCTTCTGCAATGACCGCAACGGAAGAAACGGTCGAGGGCGATGACGGCGGGAACGGCGGCGGAACTACCATTAAGGTTGACGGGTATGTTACTACCCGAACTGTCGAGAATACCACCAAGAACACGACCGATATTGGGACCGAAAACTGGACCGAAAACGTCAAAACTGACCACACCAAGGACAATACCCAGACCACGGACTTTACCCGCGACCGGGATAACACAGACGATATCCATTGGACACAGGACCACACATCTACACAGGATGTGACGGAGCATGAAACCACGATTCAGGACTACACTCACAATGTAAAGAACACAAACAACATCAATCAGCACGATTTGAGTAACGAAATCTGGCATGAGAGTGGGGTGAACCATGAGGCGTATCATGCTGACCGGTCTTACCGTGAGGATAACACATCCGCACAGGCTGACAATACCCATGGCACGCAGAACACCGCGACTGGTGAGAATGAGAAGAACGACAGCGAACGGAACATCGCTCACAATCAGCAGGAAGCAAGCGCACGTCAACAGCACGTTGTGGGAGATAAACAGGGGGATATCTCTGTTAAGAGCGAGGGTCGGCGTGGTGTCAGCCCTGCAAAGCTGATTGAGGAATACCGCTCTGTGATTCTGAATGTTGATATGCTGGTTATTAAAGAGCTGGAACCGCTGTTCATGCAAATGTGGTAGTTCCCTACGGGAACCGAAACAACACCCGCACCTGCAATGCACTAAGAGCGTTGACGAGAACGGTAACGAACTACAGCGCACAAACTTTGTTGCAAGAAACTCATTGTTGATTTTTTGACGTCCCTGTGATATAATATAGGTAGGAGCCGGATAATCCCCGTCTGCGTTCCTACCTTATTATATTGGGAGGTGTAAAAATGCACGACCATCATAAACCTTTTCCGCCCCCGCCCCCGTATGGGCCTGTCTCTTATACACATCTCCGAGCCCACGAGACCCTAAGACATGGC
>ERZ1090865.903-NODE-904-length-15735-cov-4.035395_pt1 | contig 15735 bp, 22 predicted proteins | sample MGYA00478478_ERZ1090865 | MGnify/ENA primary metagenome ERZ1090865 (study PRJEB33644, sample SAMEA5815715) | chicken gut metagenome | biome: Chicken; feature: Gastrointestinal Tract; material: Caecum | place: Ireland | collected 2019-01-01 | study: A study of the... | reverse complement strand
CTTCACGCCTAACCGTTTCAACGGATAAGGCACATCCCTAATATTCAAAAAAACACAGTCTCTTTATGGGGCTGTGTTTATTTATTGTATGAATAACAAAAGTAACTATAACATAGAATAGAAACTCGTGAATTTCAGTACATCTGGTGCTGTTGTATTACACGAGCTATTTTTATGCCAATAATGGCAGGAGGAAGAATTAACTATGGAACTCTATATCAAGGTAGCTATCCGTACTGAGGCCGGCATCGTGGAAAAGAAAATCAGCATGGCCGACATCATAGGCGAGTTTTTTGGTTTCAACGAATGTGGCGGAATCAACCCGGCAAACCCTGACATCTGGGCAAGTCTGAGTGTTTTCTACGATGAAGACCTTTATGCCTACAAAGCCGGCCCGGAGGTTTCTCTGCGTGTTGCAGGGCCAACTAAAGGTGCTGTTGTGGCTATGGTGAAGGCTGAACAAGGCGGGATGACTCCGAATCGACCCGAAATTCTGATTGGCGGCGAATCCTCTGACAAAAAGGTTTACCCTCTTGCAGGTGTTAGCCTGGAAACCCTCGTTGGAGAGGAAAAACTCTGGTATAAGAGCCGGCTCGAAATTGGCAGTCGCCCTGCTGAACGAGTTGGCATGATGGAAGGAGAAGCCGTGGCGCTTTCTCAGACGGTTCTGTCTGATGGCGAGCGCAATACGGATATCCATATTCTTACTTCCGCCAGAGATGTTACCGAAAGCCTGAGCCGTTCCGTCAAAGTGGATGACGAAGCTGTTGAACCCAAGCTGGATGGGGAAGCGGCGGCCGTGAAAAACCAAAAGCAAAACCCGATTGACGATGTCTACAAGATGATTGACAGAGATGCTGTCAAGGCGGACTGTGTCACGAAGCGCGAAATCCGGGAACGTCTCGCTCGCTACGGCGAAGAAGATTTGTTCAAAGACATTGATGAGCTTTCGGACGAAGAGGTCGAGAACGGGTTTTATATCGTCCAAACTGACGCTTCCGATTCTCCGTATATGGCTTTGGAGGTTCAGCGGATTGATGCTATCGCAGACCTCGGCATCCCCGGGATTCCTGCAACGGATGAAGAGGCCGGAGAGCGGGCACGGAGAGTAGGAATTCCGTTTATCAACGATATTCCCGGCGTTGACAAAGACAGGTTTGTTGACACACCCGAGAATCGAGAGTTGGTTCAGAAATTCTATGAAAAGAAGAATTTCCGTGTGAATTTTAGCCTTTCCGGGTCTATGGTGATTCCCGCTGCATCTGTTGAGGCGGCTCGTAAACTGGTACAGGACGGTATCAATGAGGGTGACGAAAGCATCTTGCAGGACATCCTTGATGTTTTGCGTGAGCACTTGAATCATCGTGATGTCTCTGTCAACGATGTTGAAGAAGAAGATTATGATGATGTCTAAGATATCATCGAAGGTAAAACGGAGTGGGTCGGCAAATGCGTTGATGCCATTTGGAGTGACACGCAGAATCAGCAGGACATCCGCCAAATTTTGTTTCCCGAAAGCTGATAACTTCTGAATTAAAGGAGATAATGAATGGCTGTTGATGATGAAATTCAAGAAATTTCCTTTCCCTCTTATCCGAAAGCTGTGCTTCTGAACGCCTTTTTTGACAAGCCCGAAGATACAACTTATCGGAAGGTGAAATCGAACTGGAAAGCGATTCTCACAGATAGTCGTTTTTGCGGATGTGAGGTTGCTCTGCCGGCATTGCCGGGGAAAAGTCACTTCTTCACAATCACAAAAAGCGTTAGACATTCGGATACATGGCAGTTTACTTCCCACGACGAGAAAGGCCCTATCATGCATGAGGATTATTCGGATATCAATGAAGATGCTGGACATTCTATGGCTTCGCTTTATTCAAAGTTGGCTATGTACTCAGCAGACAAGGAAATTATCGCCAAGGTGCATATGGTGGGAAGGACGTGATAGATTTGTCGCTAAACTACATTGAATTTGAATATTCCGTCGGGAGTTTTCAGAAACAGGTGTGTGGGCTATATGATGCGAGAGACCTTTCCGAAGAGGAAGTTCTGAAGCTCATTCAGCAATACCCGGATATATCTGACTCGCGACTGGTATTCATGAGCAAAGAACAATTTACAACGGTATTTCGGTCCGTTTTTGCGGATGTTGACTGATAAAAAGGTGCTGGGCTTTCGATTTTCCGAAGGCTCAGCACCTTTTCTTTGATTTTGCAGTTCACGAAAAAAGTGTAATCAAATTTGATTATACATATTGACAGGCGGTATGTTATAGTGATATAATCAATGTGTAATCAAAAATGATTATACATTGGAGGCGCAACATGATTGCTAACGTCGAAAAGAGAAACGAAAGAGGGGAGACCCTGAAGGAGTTTCTTGCAAAATATAATCCGGATAAATACAAGCATCCGTCTACCACAGTCGATATGATTGTGGCAACTGTTCAGGATAATTCCCTGAAGGTCCTGCTTGTCAAAAGAAAGGACCATCCGTTCATAGGCTGTTGGGCAACGCCCGGCGGGTTCGTGCAGTTTGGTGAAGATATTGACCAGGCAGCGATGCGAGAGCTTTATGAAGAAACCGGGTTGAAAGAAGGCATTTACTTCCATCAGCTGTATACCTTCGGAAAAGCTGACAGAGACCCTCGCACTCATGTCATCACCACAGCATACCTGACATTGGTTCCTCATGAGGTCATTTGCCAGACAATGGCCGGAGATGATGCAGCCGATGCACAGTGGTTCACTGTTTCCGAAGACGTCATTGAAGAAACAGAATACGAGCGGGTCAGCAAGCTCGTGCTCCAGAACGAGCTTGATACCATCGTTTACAGAATCACTGAAAGGGTGACCGACAACTGGGTGAAGTTCTCCTCCGAACTGGTGGAAGGTGAATCCACCAATCAGCTGGCCGGCGACCATGTAAAAATCGTCAACATGGCCGTCAATGAAATCAAGGAACATGCTTTTTCGGGTGGCCTGATTTTCAATATGCTGCCCAAAGAATTCACGGTGTCTGAGCTTCTCTCGGCATACGAAGCGATTTCCGGAAAGAAGTGGCCTGCACGGCTCAAATCGAATTTTGCCCGGGATGTCAAGAAATACATTTTGCCGACCGGGAATGAACGGCCATACGGTAAGATGCGTAAAATCGCTCTGTACCGTGCAAACAGATTGTACCGAAACACTGATTTTTGACAAGAAAGGAAGCGGAGATATGTGTTGCAAAGCGTGGCGCTGTAAAGCACGGGTCGCCAACTCTGACGGCCGTGAAGTTATTGGCAGCTTTATGAAGCGTGATGGGCGCTGCTACATCATTCCGGAGAATGGTGATTTGCAGCTTATCCCCGTCGATGAAGAATCGGTACGTTGGGAACTGGATATCAAGGACAAAAACGGAACTCCTCTTTATGAGGGCGATTCCGTTCTGAATCCGGAAAGCGGTGAAGTGTACTCCCTCCAGTTTGATACGAAATTTCCGTTCAGTCACATCAATCCTTTTGCTCTTCCTCGTCCGGAAGCGGTTGTGAAAATCGCCTGAACCAATAAGGAGTAATCATCATGGAAAATAAAATCAAAATTTTTGAACATCCTGAATACATTGATGTCATCGTTGATATGCAGAACGATTTCGTCACTGGCGCCCTTGGCACAGAAGAGGCTCGGCGAATCGTCCCGACCGTTGTTCAAACTGTCAAGGATACACTATCGGCCGGGAATGGCGTTGTCTTCACGAAAGACACACACGCACAAGAATACCTCTCCACGAGGGAGGGGAAAGAGCTTCCGGTACCGCACTGCATCTATGGCACACCTGGATGGGACCTTATCCCGGAACTCGAAGAAATTTCTTCGGAACTGGGACACAAGTATGATATCGCCAAGCCGACATTCGGTGCAATCATGCTGCCCAACCTCATCGAAAAGCTATATGGCGATGCCATCAAACGGGGATTCATCAGAAAATTTCGTGTATATGGAGTCTGTACCGGCATCTGTGTGATTTCAAATGCCACGATTCTGCGGGCAGCTTTCCCGGAAATCGACATTGAGGTCATCGAAAGCTGCTGCGCCTGTGTTACCCCTGAATCTCACAAGAACGCCATCCAAACGATGAAGACACTCCAGATGCATGTTAAATAAAAACAAATACATACAAAAGGTTATTCAAGTATTTTCGAAAATCTAAATTATTCGAAGTTTCTTCGAATATTCTTCTAAGAAAGTCTAAAAAGCAGAAATTTCTTCTAACAATTATTGAAAATTTGCATTTTGAATGCAAAACAAGTTTCATAAAAGTCAAAAATGAGGTTAAATATTATGAGTAATTTGAAAGTGTTTCCGTTTGTTCCTGATGAAGATTACGAGAACCCTGCAATGATTGTGGATTTCTATGAATTCGCAATGGCCAACTGCCTTTTCCTGCGCGGCTTCAAGGATTCTGTGCTGGTCTTTGATATGTTCTTCCGCAAGAACCCCGACAACATGGGTTATTCTATTTCTGCCGGCCAGCGCAAGTTGACGAACTTCCTGCTGAATTACCACTTCGGCGAACAGGACATCGAATACCTGCGCTACAAGGGCATGAGCGAAGAATTCTGTGAGTACCTGCGCAACTACAAATGGCACGGAACGATGTATGCGCTCCCGGAAGGGACGGTCGCATACCCCAATGTCCCGATGGTTCGCATTGAAGCTGATGCCGTTGGTGCTATCCTCATCGAAACCTACCTGCTCCAGACTATGAACTATCACAGCCTGATTACCACCAAGGCAACTCGCATTGTCGGCCTGAACACCAAGAATCAGCCCCGGAATGTGATGGAGTTTGGCACCCGCCGGGCGCAGGGAGCATCGGCCGGCAATGATGGAGCGTATGCGGCCATTTTGGGTGGGTGTGTTGGTACTGCCTACTGCCTTGGCGAAATGAAGTTTGGCCCGGAAGTCAAGGGCGTTGGCACGGTAGCTCACTCTTTTTTCGAGTTTTTCCCCAATGAGTTCGAGGCGTTCAAGGCATATGTTGACACCTATCCGGAAAATGTGAGCCTGCTGCTCGATACCTACAACATCATGGAGAGCGGCCTCCCCAACCTCATCAAAGTGGACGATTACCTGATTTCCAAGTACCCCAACGACCCCGACAAACGAGTCAAAGCGGCGCGAATCGACTCCGGTGACTTGGCTCGCGGATACAAGCGTCTGCGCAAGGCTCTGGATGCTGCCGGCAAGCCTTATATCAAGCTGGTCGCATCCAATGGTCTGGATGAAAAGAAGATGGCAGACATGGAAATGTACGAACATGCCCGCTTTGACAGCTATGGTGTTGGCGAGCGTCTCATCACGGCCGCTTCTGACCCTGTCTTTGGCGGGGTGTACAAGCTGGTTGCAGTCAAAAATGCAGATGGCAGCTATGTTCCCAAGATGAAGTGTTCCGATTCTGCCAGCAAGGCCATTATTCCTGGCAAGAAGATGGCATGGCGTGTTTTTGATGAAAATGGTCAGGCCCAGTGTGATATTCTGGCTATGGATGATGAGGTCATCGAAGCCGGCAAACCCATTACGGTCATCAATCTGGACCACGATGCCATTGAACGAGAAGTTGCCATCGTTCCGCATGAAGTCAAAAAGCTGCTGGTTCCGTACATCGTGAACGGCACCAAAGTGATTGATTTGCCGACAATCACCGAAAAGCGTGAATACATTGCCGACCAGCTCAAAAACAAGACTTGGGAGAGTGAACTGCGCCCTGAGTGCCCGCATATTCATTACATCGACATGACAAAGGCTGTTGCCCGGGAACGCGAAGAACTGTACCATAAGCTGCACGGCGGCAACATCTGAAAGGTATCTGCACCAGCAAAAAGAGGAAAAAGACAATGGGTGAAAAAGTCATTGCGTTTTGTGGAGCGTTCAATCCTCCTACGGTAGCTCATCTTCATGCAGCTCAAATCGCAATCGAAAGCATAAATGCTGACTGGTTGTTATGGGTGCCATCGAAAACTGACTATATCCGGAACGTTCAGCATAAAGACAGGGTTTTCACCGACGATGAACGGATGGACATGCTTCTCAAGATGCTAATGGGGGATGGGTGGTATTCTCTTCCCGGTTTCGAAAAGATGCAGGTCTTACCGTGGGAACTTTACAGTAAAGTTCAGCCCAAAACGTATGAGACGCTGGATGCGATTCAAATAGAACATCCGCAGGCTCAGGTGTATCTGCTGATGGGCAGTGACAAGCTCCCAGAACTGGAACACGGATGGGCGAACATCGAATATCTTTTGAGCCATTACAAGGTTATTGTCCTGCCTCGTTTCAATGAAAATGTCCAGGAAATTATCTCTGGGAATCAGTTTTTGTCTGCACACAAGGACTCCTTCATTGTGTGTACCAAGGGTGTAGAAGAGCAGACCTTATCTTCTACTGATGCGCGAAAAGAGATTCGCAAAATTGAGGAAGAACTTGAAGCCTTGAAGAAAATTCTCCCGCGATATGTGTTCAAATCAATTCTGAGAGAAATGGAGGCACGGGCGTGACTGAGCTTTTCAATCCTGCTACCGTACAGGTTACTGCGGCAACGCCAAAGGTCGTTCTAGGTAATCCTATTGCCAACATCAACATCATTGGTGATATGGTAAAGAAGGAAAAGAATACAGATGTGTTCGTGTTCCCGGAGCTAAGTGTTACAGGATACACATGCGCGGATATGTTTCGTGGGTATCTTGTGGACGAAGCAATGGATGCAGTATCTCTGCTGGCATCTCAGCTGCGGGATGTAAAAGCAGTAGTCATCGTAGGAGTTCCGGTAAAGTGCCAGAACATGTTATTCAACTGTGCCGCTGTTTTGAATCGGGGCAAATCGTTGGTATCGTTCCCAAAAGTAATATCCCAAATTACAATGAGTTCTATGAAGCAAGATGGTTTTCTGCTGCTCATAAGGTAGCCGATATCAAAGAAGTCACCTATGCAGGAAGGAAAGTACCTTTTGGAACCGACCTTATTTTTGATGATGGGACCGGCGTAAAAATTGGTATCGACATCTGTGAAGACCTATGGGTTCCTATTCCTCCCAGTACCTATGCTGCATTGGCAGGTGCCAACATTTTGGTAAACCTATCTGCGTCCAATGAAACGATTGGCAAAAAGGAGTACAGACGGAATCTGGTTTCGGTTCAGTCGGCAAAAACGATTTCTGCTTATGTGTACAGTTCCGCCGGGCAAGAAGAAAGTTCTACGGACCTTGTCTTTTCTGGTCACAGCCTCATCAGTGTCAACGGGAAGGTAGTTGCAGAAAATATCTACCCGACCGAAAACCATACGGAAAGCGTTTCCGTCGACATTGAGGCGTTGTCAAATGACCGGCGCCGAATGACTACATATATGCCGGAAGAAACTCAGAAAGAGTTTCGATATATCCCGGTAAAAACGCATCATCAATATAGGCTGTTACAGAGAGAAAACGAAAACGTGGCAAATCCTTACCCGTTTGTTCCAACCGGCAAAGAAAATGTCCAGAAGAGATGCATGGAAATCACGGATATTCAAGCAAACGGTCTTGCCACAAGATTGCGCCATTCCCATATCAACAAAATGGTTATTGGCATCTCCGGCGGCTTGGACAGCACCCTGGCGCTTTTGGTTGCTGTCAAAGCCTGCGAAATCAACCACATTCCCGTTTCCAATATTCACTGTGTTACCATGCCTGGATTTGGCACAACCGAACGCACCAAAGGCAACGCCGAAAAGCTGGTTGAGCTGCTTGGGTGCAAACTCCAGACCATTGATATCCGAAAAGAAGCTACTATTCACATGGAAATGATGGGTAGAACACCTGAGTATCAGGGAGCCGATGATGTTACGTTTGAAAACGTGCAAGCTCGGATTCGCACTCTTTATCTGATGAATTTGGCAAATCAGGAGGGTGCGTTGGTTATCGGTACCGGGGATTTGTCTGAGTTGGCGCTCGGCTGGTGCACCTATAATGGCGACCATATGAGCATGTATGCTGTCAACGTTGGTATTCCCAAAACGCTGGTTAAGTATCTTGTTCTCAATTATTCCGAAATCTATCCGAGGCTGACAGAAGTTCTGCACGATATCTGTGATACCCCTATCAGTCCGGAGCTTGTCCCTACGGAAAATGGGGAAATGGTTCAGAAAACGGAAGACAGCATCGGTAAGTATGACCTGCATGATTTCTTCCTTTACAATTTTGTTCGCAACGGGTTCTCTCCAGAAAAAATTTATCGGCTTGCTGTTCAGGCATTTGCTGGTAAAGTGGATGAAGAAACCATCAAGAAGACTCTGAACACCTTCCTCACACGTTTTGCTTCCCAGCAATTCAAACGCAGCTGTTTGCCGGATGGTCCAAAGGTTGGGTCTGTGGCATTATCTCCCAGGGGTGATTGGCGAATGCCAAGCGACAATATTTATATTCCTCGTGTATATATGTGAATTTGTATTTTGTGCAAATTCATATGATATGTCGTAAACTTGAATGGTGCACCAGTAATGGTATGGCATAAAATTATCATCTCTTGTATAATAAAAGTAATTTTATTGCGAAGATTTGGAGGGTCTTGAATGGTACGTCAATTTTTCAATTTCGATGAAGTGTGGGGAGATAGGGCAGAAGAATGTGTTGAAGAACTTATCGAAATGGAATCCAATACTGAAAAACGTTATATGGCTTTGGGACCGGCAGGATATACAGAATCCCAACAAGAAATGAATTCCGTGCTCTTGGAAAAAGAACGCGAAATTCTTAAAAAATACGGATGCCATATTCGAAGAATCGGTGATAGTGATGAGGACCTAAAAGTGAGGGGAGAACTAGAAGCATATCGTGAGTATGAAAAGTCGCTTACATAACGGCTAGTTCTAAATCAGAAATACGAATCAAAAGGGCTGGCGCATATTGAGCGTCGGCCCTTTTGATTATGTTAAAATAGCTTTGCGCATATTATACAGGAAAAAGCAAAAAGCACATTGTTGTATTACGGCGTAATACATGATATAATGATATAAACAGATAAGAAGGTGAACATCATGGACCACAAAGATGTTTTATATGAAGTTTCTATCATTGGAAAAGAGCCGGAAAAAGAGTGGGCTGGGAAAGAATTGAAAAAAGCCCGACATTCAGACAGAGCCTTGACCAAAATTTATATGGCAGCTGTGCGGCAATCTTCTGATATTACTTATACGGATTCTGTGCTCTCCTTTATGGAGGAGTTTCTGAAGAATCAAGAACAGCAAGCATCGCTTGTAAAATCTGATATCATCAATATACGGCTTTCCCCGAGCGAACGAGCCAACATTGAGAAATGTGCTGCCGAGCAAGGCGTTTCTGTATCGCAATATATCCGAAGTGTTTTGTTCAAGGGGGAGGGGAAGGAAAAATGAGTAGCGATAGCATCCTGTATGAGTTGCATAACGTGAGCAACGCTGATTTGCTTGCGTTGAGCAAGGTGAGGACTGATAAAGACAAAGAAGAATACGAAAAGAAGGGGTATTTCGTTCCATACACATATGACACTTGGAAAGAAAAGTTCCCGAAAATCAATGCAGATTTCATATTCTTGCTGAGCGGTCTCAATTTTGATATCATCTATTATGACGCACAAAACCTGACATATTTGCATCTGGCGATGCTGGTCATGGTTACCGACAAAGAAGCCGCAAAAAGAATGGAAAATCAGGTTGCAGGTGCAATTCAAGAGTGTAAGGAGATGGCAAACTCTCCAAACCCGGATTACATCAAACTATTGTCTTCCTATTCTGATGGCTTGTGCATTGATGGTTTGGCTCGAGTCTTTGAAAAAGAAGGTCCTTCCGAGAGATTTTATAAGACGTTCATTTCTATGTATACCTCTCTCGACTTTCTTGTGAAGAACCTTCCCAAGAATATTGTCAATACTTTGCCAAAAGCAAAATCGGAAAAGCAGAAGGCGGAAACGGAGAAACGGCTCTTAAAGCATTTTGGAAACGCAGAATTCATCACGGTATATAGAGGGATGACCGAGCGTTCAACCCCTGTTTCTGATGCGCTGTCTTGGACTCCGAATATCAATATTGCTTACAGTTTCGCTTGTGCATATGGAACTGAAGCCACGGTTGTAAAAGCGGTGGTAAAGAAAGAAGATATTATAGAATATATTTCTCCTGACACTACGCTTGGCCAGGAAGAGGAAATCATTATCATCCCCGGGACTGCGCATATTCAGGAAGAGGTTTATCTTGTGTCTGTTGTTTCGGATGAGGCAATAGATAGAGTAAACGATATTCTTCCTATGTATCAGTTGTATCGGAGAAAACTCAAAAAGCTGTACAGTAAGAAAAGAGGAAATCTTCAGGACCACGATGCGAAACATTCGTTGAGAGTATTATTTATGGCCTTGTTCCTTGCAAATCACGAGCAAGTAACAAAGGCTGAAATGAAACAGCTTGCTGAAGCTGTCATCTATCATGATGTAGGCAGAACGGATGAATACACTAACGAGGAACATGGAGCAGCTTCCGCTGCCATCTATCAAAAGGATGGTGGAAGTGATAAAGCGGTTTCCTTTATTATCCGCAGCCATTGTATTGAAGATTCTGAGGCTGAGCTTTGTGCAAAGAAAGAGTTTTCAGCCAAAACATGTCCTAAGGTTATTCGGCTTCTTGGCATTCTCAAAGATGCAGATGCTTTGGACCGTGTCCGATTTGGAATTGCAAAAACGGCGGATTCCGATGGCCTGGATGTTCGGTATCTTCGGAATGAGTATGCAACGGAAATGGTTTCTATCGCCACAAAGGCAGAGGGTTATTTGGAATTATGACTATTTACACAACAGAAAAGCAATACGATTTGCTCAAGCGGATGCTTCCTATTATGAGGGAGTTTTATAACAACAATCCCCAGCCACTATTTGCAGAAGTAGCAAGACAATATGGTTCCCCCGAAGATACTGCTGATAAGGCAAACAAGGTCTTTTCAGAGGTAAGCGTAACTGCTCCAAGCCCTAAAAGATTAAATGATACGGACATCCTTATTGCCGCCGTGGATGCCGCGAAAACCGTAGACATCGAATCGCCTGAGGTCCTGAAACCGAGTCGGTTCGTGAAAGTTATCCGTTTCCCCCAGGAAGCAAAAGCGTCATTAGAAGATTGTTTGGATACGTTCTCAAGAGTATTGATGGGACAGTTTTATATCATCTACGAGAAGCTCGACATGAAACCGGAAAATAAGCATGTTGAGGAGAGCTATTTGGATATCAGATTGACCGGAATCGGCGTCAGAGAGATGCGGGACTTTCTCATTCCGGCGCTCAAAGAGGCAGGATGGAATGGAAGTTATGGTATTGCCGGGAAAGACAACTGCTATGAAAGTAAACTGGCATACGAGATGCTGAAAGTCATTCGTAAGCGGCGCGATGATTATATTCTGCGAATCACAGCCCAACCGCTACTGATTGCGGAGGACTATTGATGCCTATACTTCATGAAGAACTTCATAAATTCTGTGAGGAGCAGAAGGGGAATTACTGGGTTAATTTCTTTCAAACAGAGTCGGTGAAAGCATACTTTCAGGGGCTGGACGAATTTGTGAGCACCACAAAAAAACATGTTCCGGTGTATCCTCCTCAAAATCAAATTTTCAAAGCCTTTACATATCCCATGCAGGATATACGGGTTATCATTCTCGGCCAAGACCCTTATCATGAAAAGGGACAGGCAATGGGACTTTCATTTTCTGTCCCGGATGATTGTAAGACCCCTCCTTCTTTGAGAAACATTAAGGCAGAACTCAAGGATGACCTTGGAATTGAAAAGACAGGAAATGATTTGAGCGCATGGGCAGAGCAGGGCGTGTTTTTGCTGAATACCGTTCTTACCGTATCGGACGGCAAAGCAGCTTCTCATGCAAAAAAGGGGTGGGAGATTTTTACAGTAAATGCAATGGAATACTTGGCAGAGCACGTGCAACAACCGTTTGTAGCAATACTCTGGGGGAGCTATGCCCAACAATATAAACGCCTTCTTGTGCAGCACGCAAAGTCGGAGGTTTTGATTCTGGAATCTCCGCACCCAAGTCCGTTGTCTGCATATCGGGGTTTCTTCGGGTCAAAACCTTTTTCGAAAGCAAACGATTTTCTCATTCAACACAAGCTTTCTCCTATCAACTGGGAGCTATAAATATTGATATCATCCGCCGGGGAATTATTCCCTGGCGGATTTCTTTTCTAACAAAAGTAAATAAAATGGTCCTTTGAGAAAGGGGCTGTCGCTGATGCAAAACAAAGAGCAAATGGCATTCTTCCCGGTGTTTCTTGGCGCGTTAGGCATCGGATTTGCTTTTATGCGGGCCGGCATTCCGACATCGCTTGCTGGAATTATTTGCGGGATTGTTTCCATGAGAATGTCTTTGAAGAGAGAACAAGAGGAAAAGGAAAAGAATGGAGACAAGAAATGGATATATCTTCTTGGATACTGTTCTTCGATTCTTTGCCTTGAATCTGGAATAGGGGCGATTATCGCATTGGCGCTTCCCGTATGGGATTGATTGGTGATGGTGTAGTTGTTTTTGATTACGCCATCTTTTTTATTGTCTTTCTAACAAAAGTAGATACCTTAATATTTATCAAACTCGTGAATCACCAAAACGAAGTGTTTTGGCGTATTACACGAGTTATTTTTTTTGGAGGTGTTTTATGGAAAAAATCAAAACCAGTCTTGACCTCGCAAACGGCATCCTTAAAGAAATCCAGGACAACGGAGTCGATACAAGCAAAATCGAATACATCGGCGACAGCGTCTTTGCTCCTATCCACATCTACGATGTCGAATTTGACCTTGTCGGCAAGCTGTCCTACGGCTCGTGTGAAGGTATTTGCTTCGACATTAGCATGGTCGGCAGCTACGAGCAGGATGTCAGCAAGGAATCTTCCGCGCCGCTTATTACCGGTAAGTGCCTCGGAACGTCCCGGGAAGATATGGAGAACATAGGTAAGATTATGGCCGACATTATCTTCTATGGCACGAAGTACATCGGGAAACACGCGGATGAATATATCCGGCGGGGATTCAGGTGCTACGTTCCGGGAAAATCAAATTCTATATGGACCGCATCGGAGGAAAATGCCAAGAAGTATATGCAAAAAGGCTATTCCGTCAAAGATTTGTACACGGGGCAGGAGTTGGAGTAAAAAGAATAACTTGCCTGTTTGCTGTATCTGTGTAGAATCGCACTAATATTTTTGAATTATACTGGAGGAATTATTTATGTTGAAGAATGTGTTTTTCCCTGCTAAGTACACTGTTCTCGCCGGGAACATGGAAGCAGATGGAATGGTACACTGTGTAAATGACCTGGGGACCGTTTTTGCCTGGAATGTCAACCAGGCACGCAAAAAGGCCAAGGCATTGACTCAGGTCCATCAGTATCAGGACTATGTTCTGAAGGTGTCTGGAAAGAAGAAGCGTTAAATATCTTCACTCCAAAACAAAAGTAAGTACAATAAGGGGAACTTGTTGTAAAGGAGTGTTCTAATTATGCTTACTTTTTTCTATATCATCATTGTCCTGGCTGCTATCATTGGCATTATTTCAGGACTTACTCGAATCGTTGTGACTGCCGCAATCTGGTTCGTTCTTGGCCTGTTTATTCAGGTATGTTTTGGGCCGGTTATTGTGGGGTTTGCTGCAACGCTTGGAATTACTGTTCCTCTTGAGTCGATTCCTGCTTTGACGGCCGTTATCGGTGTCATTCATGGTTTCTTACGGGGATAAAGAAAGGATGGGAATGACATGGAATTGAATTTGTGTGTTGGCGAAAAAGGCATCTCTGTTGTTGGGGTTAAGTACAGCCCTACTGAGATTGCTCGAGAAGTTGTCTCCCAGCTCGGTGCTAAGGATGTAACTGTTCGAGAGGGAAAGGTTGTTCGGTGGATTCCGAATCCGTACTATGATGATTTTGCCGAACACACGCATGATAGCCCCGGTAGGTACGAAATCATTTCGGATTCTCCGGACGATATCGAACTCACCAAAGCCATTCAGGTTGTGTGCAAAGCCTTGAAAGCCGGAAAAGGCTTTCACGAAAAAAGCCCCAAGTGAAGAGGTGATGAAGAGTGCCCAGGAAGAAGCAAACCGATGTTGATATGACTGACCATGTTTTCGAATTCCGGAAAGATGGAAAAGTCTATGAAGTCCGGCATCGCGTCTATGTCGATAAAGCCGACGGGAAAACGAAGATATCGGAAAAGTACATCGCCACGAAAGAGGAAATCAAAGAACGTGCAGCGGGTGGATATAAGCCTTATCTGGACGGTAAACCTTATCGTGGTTGAAACGCACGAATAACGCACGGAAGGGTTGAATAAACACACTCGATGTGTTTTTTCGTGCGTTTTGATGATTACAAGGAGTTGTTTTATGACAATCAAAAAGACCCGTATGCTGTTTGACGATGAGTCCGTCTGCACTGTTTTTGATGGAGACTTGATGCGATTTCGGGTGATAGGTGGATTTTCTGCCGTTCCTGATGATGCAGAGAGTCTTCTGAAAGAGCACGAGATGGTCATTGAACGCTTCAGCGCCGGCAGCGCCAATGTGGTGTCCGAAACCCTCGTTCCTTTTTCCATGTCTGATGATGACCTGCTGAATAAGCAGGATGAAATCCTCTGTCAGATGGAAAAGATTTTAGGATTGGAGGAAGGGGAGTATTTATCGTCTTCTGAGTGCTGGGCTGGACATGAAGACCCGCTCATTCCGGAAGCAAAGTAAATATGTTCAGAAGATACAAAAGCGGGAGCCGGCAATAGCTGGTTCCCGCTTTTTAATTGATTTTCTAACAAAAGTAGGTAGACTGCATATTATAAAACTCGTGAATCTCAACACAATCGGTGTTGTTGTATTACACGAGTTATTTTTATTTAGTCTGGAGGATGTAATCTATGAAAATCAAAGTTGTTCCGGCTGAAATCTGGAAAATGATGCAGGAGTATATGAACGAGGATGCCGTTCTCGTTCCAGAACCTGTGCTCGATAAGTTGAGCGAGGAAAAGCGGGCATTCGTACTTCAAAATGAAGGAGAATACGTCGATTATAGTTTTGGCGGAGAACCGGACCGTGAGTTCGATATCGTGTTGGATGAAGACCATTACATTTTTTCTGAGCTTGAGGGAGATGTCGATGACGAAGACTAGGAAGATGAATAAATGTCTTGTAGGTACCGAGGTAAAAAGACTGTCTTTCTCCCATTGACTTACTAACAAAGGCGAATAAAAGCAAATAGAATTTGTATCATTAAACTCGTGAATCTTAGCACAGTCGGTGTTATTGTATTACACGGGTTAGTTTTGTGCTATAACGGCAGGAGGATTTGTATGAATATTTCTTTGAAAATCAGCGACAAGAATACCGAAAAGACCATCAACCTTGGCGAACTTTGCAAACTGCTGGGAATCAACGAAGCAGAGCTGCAAGGTTTGTCGTTGAATATTGAAAAGAACGGCGCCAATCTGAAGGCTGCTGTCAATCTGGACGACAATTACCCCGGACTTTCCATTGACGGTGAAACCCAGGATGAAATCTACTACCTTGCGACTGTTGAGTTGCCCAACAACGATTATCCTTTGGCTTACACGTCGCGACTCTACGCCGGCCGGTCAGAAACCGAAACCGATTGTCCCATCGCTATGGTTCTGAGCAACATCTGCGAAGAACCTGCCTTTGGTGATGTATACAACAG
>ERZ1090865.902-NODE-903-length-15745-cov-68.063034_pt1 | contig 15745 bp, 21 predicted proteins | sample MGYA00478478_ERZ1090865 | MGnify/ENA primary metagenome ERZ1090865 (study PRJEB33644, sample SAMEA5815715) | chicken gut metagenome | biome: Chicken; feature: Gastrointestinal Tract; material: Caecum | place: Ireland | collected 2019-01-01 | study: A study of the... | reverse complement strand
GACACAAACCGCGCTATGGCGTATAATATAGACAGAAAGAGAGGTAAGGGAAATGTTAAGATCAAATCAAAACATCAAGAAGATTGTGCAGTGCGCACTTAAGTCTGAGTTTGGGTTCGTGCCGCCCCTGTCGTCCATCGAGATTTATAAGCACACGCCGGATGGCACACATGTCTTATTCGTCGTAAACGATAAGAAATATCGCTTCGACAGTTACGTGGTTAATGTCGGCGGGTTTGACACAGTGTACGTTGGCGCCGGAACGATTAGAAGAGGATTTACATTATAACAGAACAGGAGGAAGAAACATGAAAGAATATGCAACAAGAGTTGAGATCGAGCGCGTTGTGAATGAAATTGAAATTGCGATCGCCGACGATTACGGTGTCGGCTATGGGTTTTACGGCGAGTGCCGCCCGGAGGAAGTAGAGCAGCTCATGGCACACGCACAGTTCGCCATGGATTCATACGACTACGATGAAGCGATTGAAGAAATCCGTGAGTTCTACAAAGAGATCGCCCAGGGCATCCTGGACGATGACGCCCAGAAGGACGCCCAGGTTTACCAGTTCCGTGAAAAACGGATCTCTGGTGCGGAGTTAAGACATCTGATCAAAGCAGCGGTCCGTGAGTGCCGCGTACACCGTAAAGGGTTTTATCCGGTGTGTTACGGCTTGCGCTTCTGTCCGTGTATGGTGCGACGTGGTGAAGGCCTTGGGCCCTCGTACCAGTGGGATATGGAAAACGATATCAGCTGTTATGAGACCACGGGGGAGCAGCTGCCCGGCACTTCCGCGATTGATATTACTGTCGCGATTATAACAAAAGAGGTGAACGAAGCAGCCCGTCAGATATTCGACGTCGTAACCACGGCGCAGTATGACGGCTACCCGTGCATCGTTTGCGGACCGTTCGCTGGTTATGGACAGGACGAAGATGAAGTGCTGATTGATGGCGCCGAAGTGGTTGGAGTGCTTGTGTGAAAGGGGTAAAGAATATGCGCATTTATTTGGTGAACGCAGACAGATTACATTTTTCCGCCAAGCAGCTGGAGGCGATGACCCGCCTCCCAGGCTGCGGTGACCTTGGCGGCATTATCGAAGGTGTGGCATGGGTGAAGGACAACGACGATGACATCATTATTTTGGCGTCGGAGTGGAGGGCTGACAGTCACTACATGTTGTTGCCAAGGCGCTATCATCTCCATCATATGGTCGAGTTCTTTCGGACGGCTGACCGTCTTGAAGTGGTTGAATGGCGAGAATATACAACCCCTTTCAGGGTTAGGGGGGATGTAATCGTCGGACGCATGGGGGATTCTCTTATCCTGTGTTATGAAGGTACTGTGATGAATCAAAAGGCGATAAACGTAAATCAAGGCAAGCTGAACATCTCTTATAAGGAAGGTGATGAAAATGACCGTACTTGAAGCGCTGCAGAAATGTGGAAAGGTCACATTGATCCTTTCCACCGGATATTATTCCTATTCGACGCAGCATCACTTCGCGCTGAGAAAGCAGGACATCCTGATTGAATGCCCGGCGTTCGGTGCAAGAAATGAGCAGATGCTGGTGAGCCTGCGCCATGCGTGGCGGCAGGCGATCGAAGAAAAGATAGGCAGGGGGCTTTTCTTCCCGATGTCCGTTTATATTTGCGACGGATGGCGGGAAGGCGGATTCTTTCCGATTGCCAAATTTCGGGAAAGTGAGATATCAGAAGCGTTATCCGCGCTTGCATGATATCCTGTTCCGTGCTAGAATAGATTGTAGAGAGGTGGTGAGAGAATGCGCGGCTATAGGTTTTTCACGACGATCAAGTTTCGGCTGGACACAGAGCCGGAACGCGAGATCCGCACGGAGGGGCGCCTGAAATTTGGGACGGCTGCGGCCTACATCCGCAATCACATTGCGGACGGAAAGCCCTTCATGATCATTGACGTAACTGTTTCACGTGAAACATACGTACTTGATGATGCAAAGTTTTTCGAGTTAGCAACAAAAATTTAAGGAAAAGGAGATAAAGAAAATGGAAAACATGGAAAAGGTAAACGAGGTTGTGGCGGTTGCAGCGAGCGAGCCGCAGGTTAGGGATTATGCTGCTGAATGGAGCGGGCAGTCCACGGGAATGATAGGTCGTGACTGGTGCAGCTGGGCGGCGGAACGCAATGACGAGATGCTGCCACGCATCACCGGCGAGGTCATCGCCTTGGCCGATGTGGTCAATACGAAGATCACCGTGACCGATGTCTATCTGGAGAACGTGCAGGTGGTGGACGACAAGACAGGGGAGGAGCATATCCTTCCGCGGATCCTTCTGATCTGCCCGGACCAGGTTGTGAGCTGTGTATCAATGACCGCGTTCACCGCGCTGTCAAAGATCATGCGCTTTAAGGGGACCCCGACTCCTGAACATCCGCTGCTGCTGAAGCCCATCCAGAATATGAAAGGGCAGAAGCGCTATTACAATTTCCAGGTATTATCGAAATAGCAAGGAGGTGTTGTTATGGCTTACAAGTGGAACAGCGCGAATGCGCAAAAGTTCCGTAATGCCATAAGAAACTACAACCGCGCCCTGAACAAACAGCGCCGTAATGACCCATACGGCGCTGTTTATTTACCGGAAAACATCAGCGCGTCTGATGTTGTCTATACGTCGCGGTTTGCGAACGCTCAGGAGGCGAACGACTTTTTAAACTCTATCCGGCGCGCGACGCGCCCGGGGGCCTTCCAGCCGGTGATGAACGGCAAGGGCGTGGCGGTCAGCAAGTGGCAGCTGAACGAAGCGAAGCTGAAAGCGCGCCGTGATTATAATCGCGTGATCCGCAGGGCGGATAAGATGTTGGAAGAGGCGAAAAGGGCGAGAGGGAAGAAGCGGGCGCGGATGCTGATACAGGCAGAGCGGCTAAAGGATATGGCAACGAAGACATCCCCGCAGTTCGAGCAGTGGGGGAAAGAATCGGCTGCGGCTTATATGAAGGCGTTAGAGCGGACAAACAACCTGAAGGTGCTGCAGGAATCGGACGAGCGATACAAGAGCAACTATTTGAAGATCGTGCGCGAGAAATTCGGCAAAGGGTCAGCACTGGAAAAGCTGATTTCCGGAATGGCGGCGGAGATCGTCGCGTCTTCATACTTTGCCGATCCTTATCTGCACTTCGAGATTTTCTACATGGAAGACGATTTCCAAGACTACATGAACACGCTGCAGGAGCATTGGGAAGCTTTTGCGCGTGAATATGTATGACTTGGTATGTCTGCGATTTTGAAACTACTGTTGAGGATGAGCCGCGCGTTTGGGAGTGGGAAGCACTGAGCGATGACGAAAAATACACCGGTACAGACATAGAAAGCTATATGATATGGCTGTTATCAGAAAGCCGGACGGTGTATTTTCACAACATGAAATTCGATAGCTCCTACATCTTGAGCTGGCTCTTTCAGCACGGCTGGGACCACGTCTGGGAAAAGGCGGACATATCCTTCACCACGATCATTTCCGATATGGGACAGTATTACATGGTGCGGTTGTGGAAGGATGACATCACCGTAACGATCTATGACAGTTACAAGATCGTGTCGCTGTCTGTCCATGACATTGCCGGGGCGTATGGTCTGGCAGAGTCGAAAGGCGAGATCGACTACAGCATGCCAAGGCCGCCGGGGTATCAACCGACGGATATTGAATGGGATTACCTCCACCGGGACTGTCTGATCGTGCACAGGGCGCTGTCTATCGTGTTCGCGGCCGGGCTGGACCGGATGACCCAAAGCGCGAACGCCTACGCGCAGTTTGTCGAAATGACCGGAAAGAAAAACTTCCTGAAGCTTTTCCCGATGCTGACGCTGCAGCAGGACGAATTTTGCCGGAAAGCGTATTACGGCGGCAGCGCGCAGGTCGGTAAATTATTCAAGGGTCAGGAGGTCGGCGAGGGCATCGTGCTGGATTACAATTCGATGTACCCGGCCAAGATGCGTTATGAGTTGCTGCCGTACGGCCGGCCGGTGTACCAAACTGGAAAGATCGAAGCGACGGAGGAATATCCCCTGTTCATCCAGCGGTTCACCTGCTCGCTGAAGCTGAAAGAGGATCACATTCCCTCTGTGATGGGGAAGCATGTTTCCCGTTTCCGTGATGCTAAATTCTTGGAAGACAGCGAGGGGGTCGTTGAGCTGACGCTCACGAACATTGACATAGCTCTGATGGTGGAGCAGTACGATGTGGAGAACATCACCTGGTTAGATGGCTTTAGCTTCCGCGGATCCCGCAGCCTTTTCTGTGATTTCATTGATCACTGGACGAAGGAAAAAGAAACCGCGGCCATGGAAGGAAACAAGGGAAAGCGTCAGATTGCCAAAGACATGATGAACAAGCTGAGCGGAAAGTTCGGCACGAAACGCTGGCTGAAGAAAAAGGAGCCGTACTATGACGGTCGGGTCAAACATCGCGCGGTTGAGGATGCGGATGAAGCGACAAAGGGATATGTTCCTGTGATCGCGTTCATTACGTCTTACGGACGTGATGGAATAATTCGCAATGCGCAAGCGAATTATCAGCGCTTCCTATACATGGACACGGACAGCCTGCACCTGCTGGGCACAGAGTTCCCGGAAGGCATCGACATTGACGATTACCGGCTTGGGGCGATGAAGATCGAAGGTCATTTCTATCGCGGCAAATATCTGCACGCGAAGTGCTACATCGAAGAGATGGACCTGGACGAAAAGGAAGCCGAGCGCGGCCAGTACCCTGTAAATGGCGATCGGATGACGAAGGTAACCATTGCCGGGCTTCCGGGGAATTGTCGGCGTCAAGTGTCATTCAACAATTTCCAAGTCGGCGCGGTCTATACCGGTAAGCTGAAACCGGTGTACCATTCCACGGGCATAGTGCTGGAAGAAACAACCTTCCAGATATCTGATATTTGACAGTTTCTCAAAATCGTGATAACATGGGCTTAGCGGGAAACCGCCGAAAATCGGCCTGACGGGTCGGGAACTATAATATGAGATGAGCGTGAGGGGACAAACCACCGTTTAGCCGCGGCCCTTCAGCTGATGCGGGTGGTGCCGTCATCCATAGCGTTCCCCGATCCCTCGGGCCTTTTCTATTGAAAGGAGAGAAAACATGAATTATCTAAACTGGCGGGAAATTGACGGCTACGGCTGCCCGGTAAACATTATCGAAACTAACCGGGGATACGGCAAGAGCTACGGGTGGAAGAAGAAATGCGTGAAGATGGTAAGACGCGGCGGAAAGTTCGTATATGTCGTTCGCCGCCCCCAAAACTGGAAAGACATTACAGACAAAAAGCTTCAGATCTTTTCCGACGTCAACCGAGATCTGGGGGAGAACATCGAGACGAAAAAGGCCGGATTCTTTCGCGGTGATGAGCAGGTGGGCTATATCGTCGAGCTGTCAAAGGCGCAGAGCGTGAAGCCGGCATCCTTTGCGGACGTGCAGATGGTGATCTTTGATGAATTTCTGATCGAAAACAACAGCCCGGAAAGGTATCTTCCGCAGGAGCCTGTGCAGCTCATGAACTTGTTTGACACGATCGCGCGTAACCGTAGTGATGTTAAGCTGTACATGTTGGGGAATGCATCCGTGTTGTATAACCCCTACGTCATTTTCTGGAATTTGAGGCTTCCGAAAAAGGGAAGGATATCCATTTCAGACAACCGGCGCATCCTATTATTTATCGGCGTGTCCGAGGAGTTCATACAGCAGCGAAAGGAGACGCTGGCGGGCGAGCTGATGCAGGGGACGAGCTATGAGGCGTTCGCGCTTTATAACCAGTTCGCTTTCGACAACATGCTTTATTTGGATAAAGTACCAAAAGGCGCCCGCTATTACGTCAGCATAAAGGCGGCCGTCCCTCTGGCCGTCTACACGCACGGAAAATACTTCTACGTCTCGCAAAATTACGAAAAGAGCTTTCCCCGTGTTCTCGTTCTTCCGGAGAACGTGAGCGATGAGCGGGAGACGGTAGCGCATCGCAGTAATTTCTACGTTGTCTTGCTGAAAAAATTGTACCTAAACGGGTTTGTGCGGTACGAAAATGTAAAGGTGAAGGAGCTGTTTATCGGATTCATTTCAGCATTTTTGTGATATAATGATAACAAGGAGGTGATGGGAAATGGAAATGCAGACGATCATTGAGGTGATCCAGAATCTTGGCGTGCCTGTCGCAGTGCTTATCTTCTGCGGATGGTTCATTGTCAGACAGGAAGACAAGCACAACGAGGAAGTGGCCGCGCTGACCGACACGCTTAGCGCGAACACGGAAGCGATCAGCGAGATCAAAGTGATGATCCAAACGTTCATGGATTACATGGCCAAGATGAACACAGATGAAACAGAAGGTTAGGAGGTGTTGTTATGTACGCATGCGGCAAGAATTTCTACGAGAAGTATAAAAATACCGCAATCGATTATGATGGGGTCTATGGCGTGCAGTGTGTAGATCTCTTCAAGCTTCAGTGCAAGGAGCTGGGAAAGAAGCTTGGGGCGATCGGCGGAAGCGGATATGCCCGCGAGATCTACCACCGTTTCAACGCGCTGGGCCTTTCCAAGTTCTTCTCCAGGCACGCAGCCGGCACCAAGTCTATGGTATACGGTGATTGGGTGGTGTGGGAAAGAGGATCTGCCGATTGCCCGGACAGCCACGTGGGCATGTTCGTCGGCTGGAACGGTGACCGCGTTAAGATCTTCGGCTACAATCAGGCCGGGAGGGCTGCGGCTTCCATCGTTTTGCTGCGAACAGATGGCATGCTGGGCTTCCTTCATCCGTTCTTTCTGAACAACGGGGCGAAGGAGGTAACCGACGAGCTGGTGAAAGATATCATCTATGGAAGATGGGGCAACGGTCAGGAGCGCATCGAAAAGCTGGAAGCTGCTGGCTATGACGCCGACGAAGTGCAGGCAGCTGTCAATGCATCGTTGGCGGTGAAGCCTAGGCCGGTAACCGCCGGGATCGTTAACGCGGTCATCCGCGGCGACTATGGCAACGGCGCGGTAAGAAAAGCTAATCTGGAAAAGGCTGGCTATGATTATGATGAGGTCCAGCGCGCCGTGAATGAGAAGCTGTCATGATGCGCGATTACACGGTGCCGTATAACGTCACGGCGGAGGATGCGTTGAAGATCTTCTACAAAAATATGGCCATCATTCTGAAGCAGGCGCAGAGCGCCGAGGACCCGGCGGAGATCGAGCGCCTGATGTATGATCTGCGCGTTTGCGCGCGCAACGTGTCAACGCTGGCGCGCGTCAAGCCGGATGCCGTGGTCAATCCCGCACCGGAAACCGCCGAGGGCTGATCATGCAAGCGGGGCAGACGCTGCGCGATGACGCGGGCAATCAGGTGTGTCTGTTCCCCCTGCCTGTGCTGCACGTCACGCAGACGTCATCGCCAAGCAGCTATTCCCATTGCTGCGGCAGCCCGTTCGATTGCGTCGGGACTTCCGCGGCGGCGAATTATTACGCCCCGTGTGATATGCGCCTGATCTACGCCGGGCCTGCGGGTAACGGCATGCCACGCATCTGGCAGAGCCAGCGGCCGGTGAGAACGCCAAGCGGGGTTACGTATGTCTGCATCGAGTTCGGCCATGACAACAACCCGCCGTATTCTACGGTCGGGGCCACGGTCAGACAGGGGCAGCTGATCGGCCACACAGGAACCGCCGGAATGGTGACCGGGGACCACGTCCACATCGACCAGGCGCGCGGGCAAAATAAGACCCTTGCCGATTATGGAATAGTGTGCGCCGGCGGGAATGAGTGCTGGGCCCTTGCAGATTCAATTGTTCCGACTTCTATATTCTATATCAATAACACAACGATTATTGACAGCATGGGCCTTAGCTTTTCCACATTCGATGGTGGGGACCCTGGCCCACCGGACCCGCCAGACCCGCCCGATCCGGTGATCCCGGAATTTGGGGAAATGAAGTTTTTCTTCATGGCATTAAGAAGGAGATGAAAAGATGAAAGATTCTTCAGCGATCAATCAGCTTCTGGCCGATTACATGGCCGGGCTGGAAGATCCTACAACGGTAGAGCCGTTATTCTCTGAGATCCGCCACGAGATCGAAGAGCGCGACGGCTACCTGAAAGATTATGTCGACATTGCAGAAGACGGAACCGTCACTGCAAAGGTCAACGGCCTTACGGATTACAAGGCCAAGTACGAGGACATGCGCCAGAAGTACATTGACAGATGGATGAACGGCGCAGATGGTGGGGTAGATCCCGAAGGCGTCAGCGACGGGACAGACCCGGAGCCGGACGCGGAGACGCTCCCGGCGTCCGAATTATTCGTGAAAGGAGATGAATGATCATGCCGACAAAACCGCAGAATGTGAAGATGAACACCGACGCGAAAAACGCCGATTATTTGAACGCGATCAGAAACAGTGCGTCAACGTACTATCAGGAGAATGTGCCGATCGCGACGTATGACGCCGCAAGTGTTCGCGATGTAGGCCGGATCGTGCTTAATTCAACGACATTGACGAATGAGTTCTACAGCGCCCTGGTCAATCAGTTCGCTTTCATCTTTGGCTCTTCCAAGATGTTCTATAACAAGTGGGTGGATTTCAAAAAGGGTCTTATCGGACTGGGCGAGCTCGTGGAAGAATTTTTCGTGCAGATCGCGCTGCCGAATAACTACAACCCGGACATCGCCGCCACGGAAATCTTCAAGCGTGTAATTGCTGACGTGCAGACGGCGATTTACCGCATCAATGTCAAGACGTTTTATAAAACGACGATCAACCGCCCGCTGCTGGAAATGGCCTTCACAACGGAGGGCGGAATGGCCGATCTGATCGGCAAGGTATTTACCTCGATGGCTGCAGCCTGCGAGGTCGACCAGATGAACGCGATCAAGTATTTGCTTGCGCGCAAGATTCTGGACGGAAAAATCAAAACGGTGGTTATCCCTGAAGTCCAAGAGTACGAAAATGCACAGTACGCTAAGATTGCCGCGCGTATTATGAAAGCCGATTTTGAAAACTTCTTCTTCCCGCGCACCGATTACAATGAGGCGGGGGTAATGAACTGGGTCAACGACAAGAACGACGTTTCCTTCATGCTCACAACCTCTTTCGGCGCCGCGTATGACATCGAGGTGCTGGCCGCTGCGTTTAACCTGGACTATGTTAACTTCATGGGCCGCGTGAAACGTGTTGACAGCTTAACCAACATTGATTTTACACGCTTGAACGCATTCTTCGATCTGCCAACGCCTATTGAGGAGTTCGACGAAGATGAGATTGCCACCCTGAATCAGGTGGCTGCGATCACGTTTGACAATGGTCTGGTCCAGTGGTATGATCGCCTTTATGAATGGCACGAGGAGCCGAACGGCCAATCCATGGAATGGCAGAACTGGCTTCATTACTGGGCACTGATCGCTTCATCCCCGTTCGCCAACGCCGTGGCGTACGTGCAGAGCGGCGGCACGCTGGGCGAAGTGACGGCTGTAACTTCTGTGTATAATGGCAAGAGCATCTCTCTGCCTGTGGGTTCTTCCATGCCTCTTACATGGGAGGTTACAGGTACAGGCATCTACTCCAAGGCGGTTAACTTCTCATCCTCTGGTATCGTGGATGGCTCCTTCAGCGTTTCGCCTGACGGCGTGCTCACGGTGAAGAAAGCGAAAACAGCTACAACGGTTAACATCGTGAGCGTGCAGGACAGCACAAAGAAGGCCACGGTGACGATCACCGGAACGGCTGTATCATGATCCGCATCGGTGAGGTAACCGACGTTCAGCCGGAAAGCCAGGTGATCTTCCTTTCCGGCATCCCAAATATTGACGGGGAAGACACAATTTTCTTCCCTGATAGACAGACGCAGTATATCTGGTTCAATTCCCATCGCGCGCCCCCCCCAAAAGGGCGGGGGGGGGTGGATAACAAAAAAAAAATAAATCGGGGGGAGGGTGTGGGGGATTTTTTACCCGCAAAAAAAATGAAAAAAAAAAAAAATATGAATATAACAAAAAAGGAAAAATGGTACTACTGCTTTTTGGTCGGCGTTGTCCAGAACTCTGTAAACTCTTCCACGGTCTCCTTCAAGGTCGACGCGCTGCAGACGTATTATTTCGACTACGGCATCATTCAGGCCTACATCGAGAGGGAGCATGTGACAAACGACACTGTCGAGAACATTTACAACCGTTATAATGCCGTAACGGATGAGTTAGAGTGCGGCGACTACGTGGTGGATGAGCGCGTCCAGTTATCCCAAAGCGGTTATTCCGTGGTAGTGTGGGCGTCGCAGAGCACAAGCGGGGCGCAGACGTCATCAGTCAATTATGGTCTATACAATGGAGCTGCACCGCATCGGATCAACTCCCAGAACTACAACAGCGCGGATGATTTTGGCAGCGCAGTAAACTCTTATCTCAATCAGCTTACCGAGGCCGGGGCGGCAAATTCCATCCTGAATATCTGCCAGGTGCCGAATACGTTTTTCGGCAGCAACCCCTACAAGCTGAGCATCGATAAGCCGTCTACCGTGGGCGGCTACACGCCGCGCAATAAGATCCTGCTGGGGCAGCCTTACACATTTGTTGTTGCTGGTACCAACTGCGGTTCAAGCATAGATCTGTCGTTTGAACTGGCATACGGCAATAGCTACGACATCCAGTGCGCCGTCTATTACATGCTATCGCCGCAGCCGCAGGCAATTTTGGTCCCGATGAATTACCGGGGGACGCAGTATGACGCGGACGACGCCATCACGATGGATAATTATCCGCAATGCGCATACGCCACGGATTCTTACAAGGCGTGGCTGGCGCTCAACAGTAATCAGCTTTTGGCCGGCCGCCAGAACATCTACTCCAGCGCGGCCGTTAACCAGCAGATCGCAGCGAACAATCGCAACGCTTCTGCGTTCGGCCTGCTCGGAAATGCCGTTGGCGCGATCGGCTCACTGCTGACCGGAAATGTTGGCGGGGTGCTCGCCAACGTCGGCGGCGCTGTTGGCGGAGCAATCAATATTGATACGCAATACAACAACGCCAACTTGGCAAACCAAAACAGCAAGGAGAACGCTATCCGATCTCTCAATGCCAAGATCACCGACGCGTCGAAGATGCCTTTCACGCCTACTGGCGGAAGCGGGGGAAACGCGCCTTTCCAGCTGAAATTTTTTGACATCGACGGCGCGGGAATGTTCCCGATCGCGGACTTTTTCCTGGAGCGACGCAGCATCAAAAGAGCCCAGGCGCAGCGCCTGGATCAATACTATGATATGTACGGTTACCGCGTCAACCGGCTTGGGATCCCTCACGAGGATCACCGGGAACGATACTGGTACACCAAGACAGCGGATATTACCTTGAGCGGCGCCGGGATCCCTTATTCCTATTTCAACGAGATCAAGGCTCGATACAATGCAGGCATCCGCTTCTGGCGGTATACGGATCTTGTGGGAAATTATGCGCTGCTCAATCGCACGACGCTTGAGGCAGAGCCGATGAAATTATGGGAGCCGATCCACTGGGACGGCGAGGGGGTGAAAAATCGTGGCAAATAACCGAAGAGCAAGAAAGCATCAGCGGCTGATGAACAATGTCAGCTATAACATCTGGTTTAACCGGCTGGCGAATATCTGCCAGAACCGCTTCCGCTGGGAGCTTCCCGAAACCTGCGACGCGGACATGATCGAGCGTGCATATTTCAGAGCTGGGCGCGCCTGCGTCTTCATCGATGACATCATCGGGCCGGTCAGCCTGCCGTTCACCAACGTGTCGCCCCTGAACATCTATGGCTATCCGGCGAAGGTGCAGCCGTATTCATTCTATTGTGGGGTCAATTATGGATTGATCCCCCTGAAGGACTGCGCGGTCTCCTTTGCGAACACGCAGCGCATCAGTGACTATTCCCTGTGTGACTACTACGCCATGCGCTTAGCTGACCTTAGCCGGACGATCGACGTGAACCTTACGCTGCAGAAGGCAGCCGCCGGAGCGGTCGTTGGCAGCGAAGCGCAGAAAAACAGCGTGGTTACTGCGGTCAAGCGCATCGCCGAGAACGACGTCTTCATTGTGGTGGATAAGGACCAGTGGCAGAACGAGGCGATCACGGGGAAGCAGAACGCGCTTAGTACGTTCAGCTTCAATGTACCTTTCATCGCGGACAAGCTGCAGATCGAAGCGGCCCAGCTGTTCAACGAGTTTCTGACGGCTGTCGGGATCGAAAACAGCAACATGGACAAAAAGGAGCGCGTCAACTCTTCTGAAACAAACGGCAATATCGGCGCGATCGAAGCAGCGCGCAACATCGCACTGGCCCCGCGCCGCCGGCTGTGCGAAGACGCCAAGAAAAAGCTAGGCATTGACATGTCGGTGTCTTGGGATTCCGACATCGCGACGCTGCTCAATGCTGCGTTCAGCGACATTGCGCGCGATCAGCTGAGCGGATCGCTCGGGCTGGGAGAAGCGCAGGCCTTCCGAAAGGTCGGAACGGGTGAAGAAGATCCGAGGTGATAAAAGATGATCAATCATGAATTGCCGCAGTATACTGTTACGCTTGAAATGGTCATGCAGGGGCTTATCCAGTCAAACGTGGAAGACGTGCTGACCCGTGAGCAGCTCGTGGAGGCGTCGGCTAAGCTGTTTGACTTTCCGATCAATTTGACCGAGGAGGACCGCGCCGCCTTCACGGTCGGCTTCTGCAAGCATTTCCGCTGGCGGGAGCTGGCTGTCACACCGTTCGCGCGCTGGAAGACGTACCTTGAAGAATTTTGCGACAACAACGCGGATTTCATCCGGTCCATCCTGGCGGAGGCACGCCGGGATGCGTCGCTGTTCGGTACCGTCGACATGGTGGAAGAACGCGACAAGACGCGCAGCTATGACCGTGACCGCACATCTTCCACGGACAGCCTACAGATCAACGATAACTCAGACCGTTCAACAGTGACCAGCGTAACCTCTACTTTTCCGCAGGCGACGCTGGCAGGCCGCGACTACGCGTCAAACTCTGACCAGAGCGAGACGGAAAACAGCGCTGATTATCAGCTGTCAACGACGGCCGACAGCGACGAAAAGGAAAAGCTGAACGAGGGCGAGAACGAGACGGTGACCCGGCAGGGCTTTAACGGGGTCCTTTCCGGTGACGTCTACGCGTCCGCGCTGAAGGTGTTCCCGAAGCTTTCCCTGCTATGGCGGCAGATGTCATACTTGTTTTATTCAATATATTAGGTGGTGAAAATATGAGCAAGAAAAAGGTATTCAGCTTGAACGGACCGGATGATCACATCGCAAGGGATCGTCTTATCCGGGAGCTGCCCTTCAACTTCAACCCGATCAACAATATCGCTTTCATCGATGCACCGACGGATTACATTCTTTTGGCGAAGCTGACCCAGAAGACGAACGAGATCATCGCGGTGATCAATGCACTTAACGCTGCCATGGATAATTTCTATGAGCGCGTAGACGCAGCGATCGAGCAATACACGATCGATGAAGTAAACAGCCTGCTGGCATCCGGAGCGATCACTTTAAGCATTGCCTACGATGAGGAAACAAAAGATCTAAAATTCTCATTAGCTACCGCAAAGAAGGGGGGATGAAAAAATGGCTGTAATAGGAAGTTTTAAAAGCATCAGCGACGATAACAACACTTATGAGATTGACTATTCCGAGATTCAGCAAGAGTTCGAGACGCTTGAAAGTTCTGTCAATCAGTCCATCGAGCAGATCAACCAGAGCAACGAACAATTTCAAGAGGACGTGACAGAAAAGGTCAACGCAATAAAAGGGAATATCACCACGATGCCATGCTTTTCCCAAGTGTTTAGATTGATCAAGCTAGGCAACGGCGAGACGATCACGCCCCGCCAGTCTTTCATCATGCTTCAGGGAACCTGTAATTGCGACAACGTAGACGGGGAAAGTGACCTGACTCTAACGTGCTGGGATAACTGGGGGAATGACACAACCGCCGCCGACTGGAACAATAATAATCAGTTAGTGTTATATTCCAATAACGCGCAGCTGGCTTCTTTTAATGAGTCAACCTACGGTGGCCACGGAAACTCACTGTGCTACGTCAAAAAATCGACAAAAGGATCCACCGCAAACGCAGCATATCTTACTCAGCTTTACACGCTCAATTCTTCCGGTGGTACGGTCAAAACGTCCAATGTAGTAATCTACAATGTGACCACGTCGTCAATCACACGCATCGGAGTAATCGATCTGTCCTGGCTTTCAACGATCTGGCAAAGCCATGGAAACGCCCCTTCTACCTTCAATCTCAATTCGGTCGAGTATATCGCGGAGCTGGACAAGTTCGCTTGTTTCATCAACAAGGACGGAGCAGACGGAGCGCTTATCTTAGCCCCATCACAGCTTCAGGCGATCGGATCATATTCCGTGTTAACACCCCTTAATTCAGGGACTATCTATATCCCGCTTAATTATGCCCTGCGACCCGCATACAGCACGGAGAATCTGATCCAGACGTGTAAGTACCTTGGCGGCGGCTATTTCGGGGTGCTACGCTTCAAACCCAACTTTATCCACGTGTTCCGCATCGATGACGGCGGCGAGGTGATCGACACATCAGGTATGGAAATAGGAATGTGGGGTAACTCAAATTACTGGGTCGGAGAACCGCAGGACATCTGCAGATGCGGCGATAAAATACGGCTGTACTCCTACCATGTACTAAATCAGAACATTGTTGCTAGCCGCGCAGACATCGCGGAGTTCACGCTATTTGGCCAACAGCCAAGCACTGCGAGCGACGCCCCCAAGACATCCATCTACGAGCCAAGCGTATATGTCAACGCTTCTTCAGATATGATCGGGCCGGCCGACGGCTCGGATGAATATCCGTTTCTGTCTATCGACGAGGCAATAAAGCATATTGAATGCCCGAATAACGGCATCTCCCAAACGCGCGTTAGATTAGCTGACGGGAAATACCTGATGAGCTATCCGCAATGTACGAAGGAGATTTCAATCGAGCCACAAACGGGGGCTTCCAATGTCAGCATCGACATCTGTCAGTGTAAAGGATGTACAAAGATAGAGTTCAAAGAGATCACGGTTACTAGCGGCGATCGATACGCCGACCCATCCAGAAATAACGACTTTATGCTCTCGGCGCACGACAGCGACATCCACGTTTCAGAATGTACATTGACGCCGGACAGCTCGCACAACGCGCTTGCGCTTTATCACGCAAATGCTACTGTCTGCGGGTGCAGTGGAAAAGGCGCGACAGGACGGGCGAACGTGTACGCCTCAACGGGTTCGACGGTCAAGGTGATCAATGCTAACGGGTTTACCGGGCTGAACGCATCCTCATTCAATGTTCTAACTAATTCGATGATCTTTATCGATGGTGAAAAATCTGGCAACGTTAATCTGGGTGCGTCGTGCCTGATGGTGGCGCCTGATCTTGGCAGCAAGACATAAAGAAAAAGGATCGCTTAGGCGGTCCTTTTGAATTTGAAAACATGGGCATTATCCCCGAGCATGTCATAACCGGCATATTGCCACGTGCTATCCTCTGTTTCCTCAACCTCAACCATATCTGTAACGCCCATTTCTTTAACGCTGTCGTGGTCGATGAAATCGATAAGTATTGTGCCGATTTCCTCCAAATACTCCTCATAATGCGCTTTGCAAAATTCTTTGATCTGATTGAATGTAAATTTTTTCATTTCCCTTACCTCTCTTTCTGTCTATATTATACGCCATAGCGCGGTTTGTGTC
>ERZ1090865.898-NODE-899-length-15771-cov-14.134449_pt1 | contig 15771 bp, 18 predicted proteins | sample MGYA00478478_ERZ1090865 | MGnify/ENA primary metagenome ERZ1090865 (study PRJEB33644, sample SAMEA5815715) | chicken gut metagenome | biome: Chicken; feature: Gastrointestinal Tract; material: Caecum | place: Ireland | collected 2019-01-01 | study: A study of the... | reverse complement strand
AATGGTAGTGAAGAAGAACCTTTAATGACACCAGAAACGTATCATGAAGAGAGTGAAGAAAATACTTATACCGGAAGACCAGCAGGAGAGATGAGTCTATACAAAGGGAGTATGAACTCTAGTGAAAATAACAATTATCGCTTAAGAATGTATGTCGATGAAAACTATAACCCCCAAGGAGATGGAGGAGGCTTAACTTTCTCTGTTAAAATTAATGTCTATGGGCTAGCAGGAGAGAAGTATGTACCAGAAACTACTAAGACTTTGTTAGCAGCGAATCCAGTTCAAGAAGAAAAGACAGATATGTTTAACTATGCCAGCAATGGAAGCTACCTTGATATGAATGCTGGTGGGCAGCAAACTAATCCAGAATATATCACAAATGGGTTATATTCTGCCGAAGATGAAGATGGAGTGAGTTACTATTTTAGGGGAAATGTAGAGAATAATAATGTTCAATTTGGAGAATATTTAGAAGATTATTACGTTTATGTAATGAGAGGAGTAGGTGATGGTGCAATTTTTGCAGCATTTCACGATTTAGCAAGTTGTGAAGAATATAAAAAAAGTGATAGTTTAGCCAGTGAATGTCTGCAGGAAAAATTAGCATCAAAAGGAGATAAGATGTACTGGAAGATCGTAAGAGTAAATGGAGATGGAAGTTTAAGATTAATCTATAATGGAACAAGTTCTAGTCCAAGTAATAGTGAGTTAGCTTCTTCCTTTTCGGTAGGTTATGTCCCATATAATCTAAAAGATAACGAGCCAAAATATACAGGTTATACTTATGATAATGGAACGGATAGTTTTATAAAAAGAGAAGTCGATACATGGTATCAAAATACCTTAGGAAAGAGTAATTATGATAGAATGGTAACAAGTGGCAGATTCTGTAGTGATAGTAGTGGTTATCAAGAAGGAAGTTTTTACAATTTTTCAACGGATATATTTCCAGACGGAACTTATTTATATGCCAGTATGGGAGAACGCTTAGTTAACTTTGCAAAGGGTGCAAGTGCAGTAGCAAATTCACCTACTTTAAAATGTCCAAGCACAAACGAAAGTTATGGAGGCAGTTATCGTTTAAAAGCAGGGTTAATTACCGCTGATGAGTTAGCTTTAGCTGGAGAATTATATGGTGTAGTAGGGAATAGTTATTTAAATCCAGGGGACAATGGTGATAGGTATTGGAGTATGACGCCGTCCAATTTCTTCAATGGTTATGCTTATGTATGGGGTGAGTTTGATGGTTTCTTCGACAACTCTGTGAGCGCTCAGCGCGCCGTCCGTCCAGTTATCAATGTGACTACGGATAACGGATTTGCTAGTGGAGATGGAAGTGTAGAAAATCCGTATGTCTTGAATGCTGAGTAAGTCTTGCAATGGTTCTTTAAACTGATAAATATCGAAAAAGAAAAGCTTCTCTAGTGTTAGAGAGGCTTTATTTGTCTTTTAGTTTTTCATAAACATCTTCTATTTTTTCTAACTGGTTGGTATTAGAAAGGAAAGTTAAATTATCATTAGTATACCTTGGAATAAGATGAATATGAAAATGGGGAACATCTTGGCCTAAGAAGTTATTTTGGGAAAGAGTAAGGCCTTCGATATTAAGTTTTTCTTTTAGGATAGGGTATAGCTTTTCTTGAATGATTGTGATCATGTAACCTAAAGTATCCCTATCCATATCAAGAATTGTTTTTTTATGCTCTTTTGGTACTAATAACAAATGTCCATTGGTCTTAGGATTCGTGTCTAAAAATGCTTTTACTTTCTCATCTTCATATACGGTATAAGAAGGTATTTCTCCTTTTATGATTTTGCAGAAGATACAATCTGCCATGTTTCGTCATCTCCTTTTTCTAATAATATTGTACGTTCTTCTTCTTGATTTTTCAAGATGAGTTCTATGGTTTTTGGTTTGATGTTTTCTTTATTGAAAGAATTGGTAAGAGTGGGAAAAGAATCTTCAAAAGAAAAATCAGGGGAAGAGGTGATTAAAGTTAATTGATAAAGAGAAGAACTACTTAAATCTTTTTTCTGTAAGATTTCTTCTTGTTCCTGCTTACTATAAAGTTGAAAAGGTTCAAAAGAAATACTTTCTACTTGATAGATGGTATCTTGGCAAGCTTTTTCTATTTTTTCTTTGATGATATTGGAGCGATCCTCTAACAATTCTTTTCCATTTTCATAATTCTCTTCGTAATTGCTCGTAATTTTTCCTTTATGATAAGTGATTGTAAAATTTAAAAGGGGTTCTTCTTGATTGGTATAAGTAATTGTATAACTTTGATCGTCTTGGTGATAAGTTATCTCTCCTTTTTTAAGATCAAGATCCTGATAGTACTCTTCATAATAATCTTGAATCGCTCTTCCGGCCTTTAAATAAAGAAGAGGATTTCCTTTGACTTGAAACCATAAAAAGAAAAAGAAAATAAGAATAAAGAAAAGAAGAAAAGCCTGTCCTAAAATAAGTTTTTTTCTCATATACTTCACCAAAATAATTGTAAACGATTATAGGAAAAAAAGCAATTTTGTGTTATAATAAACTTGTTTTAAAAACCCAAAAGAAAAGGTGATAATATGTTGGAAATAAAGAATTTAATGGTAAAAGCAAAAGGAACGAATAAAACCATTCTAAAAGATTTTTCTCTTTCCATTGGCAAAGGAGAAATTCATGCAATTATGGGACCAAATGGAGTAGGGAAAAGCACCTTATCCAAAGTGATTATGGCCCATCCTAATTATGAAGTGATCGAAGGAAGTATCACTTTTTTACAGCAAGATTTAAAGGATTTATCGACCGATGAGAGAGCACGGTTAGGAATTTATTATGTGATGCAGGATCCTAGTACAATTGAAGGAGTTACCAATAGTGAATGTTTAAGAACGGCATTAAGAGAAAGAACAGGGGAACCGGTAAATCTTTATCAATTTATTCAAGAAATGAATACGAACCTTAAGGCTTTAAAAATGGATAAGAATATGATTCATCGTTCCATTAATCAAGGCTTCTCAGGTGGAGAAAAGAAGAAAAATGAAGTCTTACAGTTAAAAATGTTAAAGCCTAAACTTATTTTATTGGATGAATTAGATAGTGGTCTTGATGTAGATAGTTTAAAGATCGTCTGTCAAAATATCAAAGAGTATTTGCAAGAAAATAAAGACACTTCTGTTCTTTTGATTACTCACTATAGTCGGATTCTTGATTTGATCAAACCAGATTATGTTCATGAAATGTTACATGGTACCATTGTAAAAACAGGAGATATTCGCTTAGCCAAAGAAATAGAAAAAAATGGATACTCTGGGGAAAATGAAGGAAGCGAAAAAGATGATGGAGAATAAAATAAAACAAGAAGAACAGAAAGTAACATTATTAACCAAAGAAACAAAACTAGCTTTAGACAGGAAAGAAAATTATTTGATAGCAGAAGAAGATGGGAAATATTCTTTTTCCATAAAAGATAAAACGCTCCTTTACCTTTTTAATAAGGGCCATAATCTTGATCTTACTTTTTCTTTGAGTGAGAAAGCAGATTTTACTTTATCTTTTGCTTGCATCAGTGATCATGATTGTAAAGTGAATTTAAGAGTCTATCATGAAACTTCTCATACGAAAAGTGAAGTATCTTGTCATGGTTTAAGTACCAATCAAACCTTAACTTTTGCGATTGAGGGTTATGTACCAAAATATAAAAAGGGCTGTATTTGTAATCAAAAAAGTATGATCCATAATCTAAAAAAGGGAAAAGGAGAGATTGATCCGGATCTTTATATTGAAGAGTTCGATGTCACGGCCAACCATTCTGCTTTTGTCGGACCGTTAGAAGAAGAAAAAATTTTCTATCTAAATACCAAAGGAATTCCCACAAAGATGGCTACCCAATTACTGTTAAAGTCCTTCTTATTGGGAACAAGTCAAAATCAAATCTATAATCAGGAAATAGAAAGAGATTTAGAAAAAACTATTTATTAGGGAGGTGAAAAAAATGAATCGAGATGACTTTCCATTCTTAAATCAAGATATCGTTTATTTTGACAATGGGGCGACCAGCTTAAAACCAGAGTGTGTCCTTGAAGCGATGGATGATTATTATCGAAATTATCCTGCGAACATTCATCGAGGAGATTATGCGATCAGTTTAAAAGCTAGTAATGCTTATGAAGAAGTTCGCAATAAAGTGGCAAAATTTATTGGGGCCGAAAGTCCTGAGGAGATCGTTTTTACATCTGGAGCGACCGACGGCATGAATAAAATTGTTTTTGGATTTATGCAAGACTATTTAAACGAGGGAGATGAAGTCTTATTAACCAAAGCAGAACATGCTTCAAATGTTTTGCCTTGGTTTGAGCTAGAAAGAACCAAAAAAATAAAGATTCGTTATATCCCTTTGAATGAGAATTATGAGTTAGAGTTAGAAGCGGTTAAAGAACAAATTACCGAGAAAACGAAAGTGATTTCTCTAGCCGAAATTACAAATGTCATTGGTGATATTCGTCCAATTCATGAAATCGGAGAGCTTTGTCAAGAGAAAAATATCCTTCTAGTAGTCGATGGAGCTCAAAGTGTTCCTCATAAAAAAACGGATGTTTTAAAAGATCACATTGATTTTTTAGTTTTCTCTGCTCATAAGATGTTAGGGCCAACCGGAGTTGGTGTCTTGTATGGTAAAAAAGAGTATTTAGAAGCCCTTCGTCCTTTGGAATATGGGGGTGGAATGAATCAATCCTTTGATAGTGATGGTACAGTAGAATATAAAAGCATTCCTACGCGTTTGGAGGCAGGAACTCCTCCCATTGCTGAAGTCATTGGTTTAGGGAAAGCGATTGATTATTTAGAAGAAATTGGAATGGATCGTGTTTTTGCTTACGAAAAAGAATTAAAAAAATATTTAGTAAGCCAATTAGAACAACTAGACTCTATCCTTCTTTACAATACCACCAGTGAAAGTGGAGCCCTAGCTTTTAATATTGATGGGGTATTTAGTCAAGATACAGCCATTTATTTAGATCACTATCACATTTGTGTAAGAGCAGGAAACCATTGCGCAAAAGTATTAAAAGAAGAGATGAATATCAAAAATACATGTCGTGTGAGTCTATATTTTTATAATACTAAAGAAGAAATTGATCGCTTTATAGAAGTATTAAAAAAAAGTAGTGAATTATATAAAATTATATTGTAGGTGATAAAGATGAAAATTGATAAAGAAACAAGAAGAGAAATTATTGTAGATAATTATCAAAATCCTTATCATAAAGGATTAAAAAAAGAAAAAGATTATGTAATAGCCAATACCAATAACGAAAGTTGTATTGATAATATTGATATTGAATTAAAAATAGAAGATGGAAAAATAGTGGATGCTAATTTTGATGGAGAAGCTTGTGCAATCTCTACTTCGGCGACTTCTATTTTATTACAAAAAATAATAGGAAAAACAACCAAAGAAGTAGAAAAATTACTAAAAAATTATGTAAATATGATCGAAGAAGAACCATATGATAAAGATTTATTGGAAGAACTCATTGTCTATGATGAAATTTATTTACAACCGAATCGGAAAAAGTGTGCCTTATTACCAGAAGAAACCATAAAAAAGATTTTAGGACAAATTAAAAATTAGAGAGGAAGATACAATGGGGGTCAAAGGATTAAACAAAGAAAATATTATAAAAATATCAGATTATAAAAAAGAAGATGATTGGGTAAAAGAGTTTCGCCTAAAATCTTTTGATGCTTTTTCTTCCATGGGGGATCAACTTCCTTTTGGGCCACCGTTTTCTCTTGATTTTGATAAAATTATTTATTATAAATCACAAGAGGATACCTTAAAAGATGACTGGAATCAAGTTTTAAAACCAGTAAGGGACGAATTATCCGCTTTAGGAGTCCTTGAGAGTGAAACGCATATGGCTGGAATGGGTGTTCAATATGAAAGTGAAGTTATTTATCATAAAATGATCGAAGAATTGGAAAAGAAACATGTTATTTTTACCTCGATTGATCAAGCTTTAAAAGATCATAAAGAGTTAGTACAAAAATATTTTGGAAAGATCGTAAAAACGGAAGAAAATAAATATGCCGCTTTAAATGGTAGTGTTTTTAGTGGAGGAAGTTTTATCTATATTCCTCCTCACACTACTTTGGATCGACCCTTGCAAAGCTATTTTCGAATTAATAGTAAGAGTATGGGACAGTTTGAACGAACTTTAATTATTGTGGATGACGATAGTGATCTTCATTATATCGAAGGTTGTACGGCGCCTAGTTATAGTGAATCCTCCCTTCATGCAGCGGTTGTAGAAATTTATGTTGGAAAAGGGAGTCGTTGCCGTTATACTACCATTCAAAATTGGGCCAATAATGTTTATAATTTAGTCACCAAAAGAGCTTTGGTAGAAGAAGATGGAAAGATGGAATGGATCGATGGAAATATCGGTAGTAAAATAACGATGAAGTATCCTTGTTGTATTTTAAAAGGAGATCGTTCCGAAGGGACATGCATAAGTATTGCCGTTGCTACTAAAGATCAAATTCAAGATACGGGTGCCAGGATGATTCATTTAGGAAAAAATACCAAAAGCAAAATTATTTCAAAAAGCATCGCTCGTAAAGGAGGGAATGCTACTTACCGAGGAAAGGCAAGAATTGATAAAAAAGCAAGTCATGCCGAAAGTTTAATAAAATGCGATACGCTCATTTTGGATCGAGAAAGCAAAAGCGATACCATCCCTACCAATATCGTAGAGAACAAACAGAGCAGTTTAGAACATGAAGCAACCGTTTCCAAAATCAGTGATGATAATCTTTTCTATCTTATGACCAAAGGGATTCCGAAAGAAAAATGTGAAGAATTAATTATACTGGGCTTTCTTGATAAATTCAAAGAAGAATTACCGATGGAGTATGCCGTAGAGTTAAATCAACTTTTGAAAAAAAATTTATAAAAGTATCAAAATTAAAAATTGACCGAAAAAATGGCCTGAAAAAATAAAATTCCCCTAGCGGAATTTTTTCTTTTGCGCTGAAAAATAAGCTGAAAATAAAAAATTGCCCATTTGCAACGAAGAAAAAAGAATGCTAAAGTAACCCTCGAAAGGAGAAAAAAGTATGTTAAATGATTTAATATTAGTAGGGCGTTTGACCAAAGAAATTGAGATACGCTCAACCGACAGTGGAAAGAAAGTAGGAACTTTATTTCTTGCTGTTCCACGTAGTTTTAAAAATATGGAGGGAGTATATGAAACGGATTTTATTCCTTGTACGATCTGGGAAGAAAAAGCGAAAACAACCTCATTATATTGTCACAAAGGAGACATTGTAGGGATACGAGGTAGACTTCAATCCCGAGTCATTGAAACCGAAGAAGGAAAAAGGAATCATCTTGAAGTAGTCGCTGAAAGAGTTACTTTTTTAACCAGTCGTAAGGCCAAAGAAGATAAGAAGATAGAAACAGACAGTTAATTATCAGTTAACTTTGATCCAAAGTCAAAAATATCTATTTATAATGGATCTTATGAGGTGAAAAAATGTTAGTAGGAAAACGATTAAAAGAATTAAGATTAGAAAAGGGGTTAACGCAAAGAGAATTGGGACAGCAAATCAATGTCACGAAAGTAAGTATTTGTTGTTATGAAAACGGAACAAGGACTCCGACTTTAGAAACGCTATCGGAATTAGAAAAATTTTTTCAAGTGGATTTAAACTATCTATTAGGAAATGATGTGAAAGTAAAGAATAAAGAGAAAAAGGAACAAGAAATTTTCATGTCTAGCGAAGAAATAACTTTTATAGAAGAATTAAGAAAGCAAGAAACGGTTTATAAAAGAATTATGGAAGATCCAAAAAGATGTGCCGAATTAGTAGGGAAAAAACTTCGATAGAGAAAAAAACTAGTAATTCTTTTTATTTTCTCTTATAATAAAAATAGGTGATAAGATTGATTATAGATATCATAAATAAAAAACGAGAAAAGAAAGAATTAACAAAAGAAGAATTAGAAATGGCTTTTATGGGGTACTTAAAAGGAAAAATTGCAGATTATCAAATGAGTGCTCTTTTAATGGCAATTTGTTGCAATGGGATGAGTGAACAAGAAACCTTTGATTTAGTGGATATTTTTATTCACAGTGGAAAGATCCTTGATTTTAGCGATTTACATTTAACCCTTGTGGATAAACATTCAACAGGAGGAGTAGGAGATAAGACAACTTTAATTCTTGGACCTATTCTTGCTAGTTGTAAAGTACCAATGGTAAAAATATGCGGAAGAGGATTAGGCTATACTGGGGGAACCATTGATAAATTAGAATCTATTCCCTCTTTCCAAGTGTCCTTAAACGAAGAGGAAATCAAAGGTCAACTTCAAAAAATAGGGCTTGTTATAACAAGTCAAACAAAGGATCTTGTCCCTTTGGATCAAAAAATATATGCCTTAAGAGATGTAACTGGTACCACGAATTCTATTCCTTTAATCGCCTCAAGTATTATGAGTAAAAAAATTGTTTGTGGAGCGGATAAAATCATCATTGATATTAAAATTGGATCAGGAGCTTTAATCAAAACTCAAGAAGAGGCCAAACAACTTTCTTCTCTTATGATAAAAATAGGCAAGAAGTATCATAAAGAAGTAAAAACCGTGTTTTCTGATATGGATCATCCTTTAGGTAGAGCGATTGGAAATAAATTAGAAGTCATGGAAGCGGTGAATGTCTTACAAGGAAAAGAAGAAGGAGAACTCTATGATCTTTGTATAGAACTTTCTTCTCAATTGATTTCTATGGCCAAAAAGGAATCTTTACAAACGGCAGAAAGGATGGCGAAAGAAGCAATTACAAGTGGACGAGCTTACCAGAAATTTAAAGAGTGGATTAAGACTCAACATGGAAAGTTAGAAGAATTAAAAATATCTGCCGAACAATATACAATAAAAGCGCCAAAAAAAGGAATTATAAAAAAGATTGATGCTTTAGCTGTAGGGAAACTTTCTTTAGCACTAGGAGCTGGGAGAAAAGAAAAGAATGATACCATTGATTATAATGCCGGAGTCGTTTTAGTGAAAATGATTGGTGATGCGGTAAAGGAAGGTGAGGTGTTAGCTTTTCTTTATACCAATCGTGACATTTCGCATCTTTCCTTTGAAAATATCTTTCAAATAGAGTAGATACTTTACAACTTTTTTCTGTTTTCTTTCAAGAAGTAGAACAAAAATTGAAAAATCGATTTCCAAGTGTTATAATGGTTAGGAAATGAGGTATTCTATGAAAGAAAAATTAGAAAAAGGAAAAAAGAAAGTAATCAACTTTTTCAAGAAACTAAAACATGAACATGTAATTAAAAATTATATAAAAAATAATCGTTTATTTCTTGTTTTCGTCCTTGTTTGTGTGATCAATTCTACCATGCTTCGGATCTTTACCATGCGAACAGCCGAAAATATTTTTGCCATTCGTCCGATTATTGCAGACCTTGGACTTGTTATAACCATAGGCTCTTTTTCCTACTTATTTAAGGGAAAAGGCCGTTATCGATATTTGTCAATTTGGGCGGTGATCTTTACTGCTATTTGTATGATCAACTCAGTATATTATACGTTCTATACTTCGTTTGCTAGTTTTTCCATGCTTTCACTAGCGCAGTTTATCGCTCCCGTTGGTGATGCCGTTGTTCAAAATGTCTTGCAATTAAAGGATTTGTTTTATCTGATCCCTCTTTTCTTTTTTATCTTTTATTATCATCATCTTGCCAAAAAAGGAGAATATAAAAAATATGAAAAGAAGGAAAGAAAAAAGAAGTTTTTCCATACTATCTTAGTAGGAGCCATAACGTTAATTGTCTTCTGCTTTACGTTATCAGGGCTAGAAGTGGGCCGCTTTATTAAACAGTGGAATCGCGAATATATTGTAATGCGTTTTGGTATTTATTTATATCAAGGAAACGATTTAGTAAAGAGTATTCAACCTAAAATAACAGCTATGTTTGGATATGATGAAGCCAAAAAGAAAATGGAAGATTATTTTGAAGGAACAAGTGATGTTCAAGATTATACCAATGAATATACCAATATTTTAGAAGGAAAAAATGTCATTGTAATCCATGCTGAAAGTCTACAAGATGTGGCTCTTAATACAACCTTTAATGGGCAGGAAGTCACGCCGAACTTAAATAGATTAATTAAGGAAGGAATGTTTTTCTCTAACTTTTATTCACAAGTTAGTGTAGGAACATCAAGTGATACTGAATTAACGTTTAATACTAGCTTGATGCCAACGCAAAGTGGTACTGCTTTTGTAAGTTATTTTGACAGGACCTATATTAGTACTCCAAAATTATTAAAAGAAAAAGGTTATTATACCTTTAGTATGCATGCTAATAATGGTGATTTCTGGAACCGTCGAGCTATGCATGAATCTTTAGGATATGATCAATTCTTTAGCAAAGAAAATTATGATGTGAAAGAGGAAGATGTGATTGGCTTAGGACTTTCTGACAAATCATTCTTTGCTCAATCGGTAGAAAAGATTAAAACAATTAGTGCGGAACATGACAAGTTTTATGGAGTTTTAATTACGCTTACCAACCATACCCCATTCTCAGATGTTGATAAATATGGTGAATTTAAAGTTACCATCAATGAGACAGTTCAAAATGAAGATGGAACAACTTCAGTAGTAGAACATCCTTATTTAGAAGGAACAAAATTAGGAAATTACTTTAAATCGGTACACTATGCTGACGCCGCTTTGGGTGAATTCTTCCAAGAAATGGATGAAGCGGGTCTTCTTGATAATACGGTAGTCATACTATATGGAGATCATGATGCTAGACTTCCAAAAGCTGATTATGTTCGAATGCTAAATTATGATATGCTAACCGATGATGTGAAATCAACCGATGATCCAACCTATCAAGAATTTGACAGTTACGACTATGAATTAAATCGAAAAGTACCACTTCTTATTTGGACGAAAGATGGAACCATCAAACCTCAAGTTGTGGATACAATTATGGGAATGTATGATGTTGTGCCAACCATTGGAAACATGTTAGGCTTTTATAATAAATATGCCCTAGGTCATGATATCTTTGAAATAGGAGACGATAATATTGTAGTATTTCCAAATGGAAACTGGTTAACGAGTAAAGTTTATTATAACAGCCAAAAAGAAGAATATAAGCCTCTTAGAGATGAAGTGATCAGTGAAGATTATATTAAAGAAAATAATGAATATACTGAGAAATTATTAGACGTTTCTAATAATATGATCGTCTTTGACTTGCTAAATTCCAATAATATAAAAGCCCAAAATGAGGAGGAAAATAAATGAAATTAAAGAAAAAGGTTAAGATCATCCTTGTTATTCTGTTGATCATTCTCTTAGTAATTGTTGGTTACTTTTGTTATCAAGATTACACGAAAAAAGAAACGATCCCTGCTGCAACTGTCGTAAATGAAATTCCCGAATATGGCTATGTATTAAAGTCTAATAAAAGCGAAGCCTACAAAAAAATGTTTCAAGAATTACAAAATATTTTAGATCAAGACCCAGTGGATGAAGAAGCTTATGTCAAGAAGATTAGTGAAATGTTTCTTTTGGATTTCTTCTCCTTAAATGACAAAGTCGCAAATACCGATGTAGGAGGAACAGACTTTGTTCATAGTGAAGCGCTTGATAATTTCTTGGAAAAAGCCGAAAATACCATTTATAAATATGTAGAAAACAATTTATACAACAAAAGAAAACAACAACTTCCAGAAGTGAATGAAGTCACGATAGATTCTGTTGAAACCACAAGTTATGCCGTAGGGGATGTTACGGACGATAATGCTTATCAAGTAACCGCTACTTGGACTTATAAAAAGGATCTTGGTTATCAAACGGAAGCAACCTTAATTTTTGTTCATGAAGGAAATAAATTATCATTAGTAGAATTAGAATGATAGAGACACTCTATCATTTTTGTAGTAAAAGGAAGGAAAAAAGATGGAACGATTACAAAAAGCAATTGCCGAAGCAGGAGTTACCTCAAGAAGAAAAGCAGAACAATTCATTCTAGCAGGAAAAGTAAAAGTAAATGGCAAAGTAATTCAAGAATTAGGATATAAAGTAGACGAAAAAGATCGAATTGAAGTAGAAGGGGTACCAATTACAAAAGAAAAGAAAGTTTACTTCTTATTGAACAAACCAAGAGAAATGATTTCGAGTGTTTCTGATGAGAAACATAGAAAAACAGTGGTAGACTTAATTCCTTGCAAAGAAAGAATCTATCCTGTTGGTAGATTAGATTATGATACAACAGGAGTACTCTTATTAACCAATGATGGAGAATTTGCTAATATTTTAATGCATCCCTCGAAAGAAGTGGAAAAAGTATATATCGCTAAGATCAAAGGAATTTTAAAAGGAGAAGCGATAAAAGAATTAAAACAAGGAGTGCTTGTAGATGGTCAAAAGGTAAAAGCAGAACGTGTAAAAGTAAGAAAAATTGATCCGAAAAAGAATACTTCCATGGTAGAAATTAGTATTCATGAGGGAAAAAATCATCAAGTAAAGAAAATGTTTGAGAGTGTTGGTTATGAAGTATTAAAATTAAAAAGAGAACGAATTTCCTTTTTTGATTTAACAGGCTTAAAAAGTGGAGAGTATCGACCTTTAACACCCAAAGAAATAGCCAAAGTTTTTGCTCTTAAGAAAAAAGAAAAGAAACATGAAAAATAAAGAAAATCTTCAAAATATTATTGTTGGAATTCTTTTCCTTCTAGTTAGTGTGACCAATATCTTAACCGCAGAAAGCTTCATACGATTCTTTTTGATTCCCTTTTTCTTTCCGCTGGAATCTATCTTGTGATTACTCCCTTTTTTCTCGTTTTGCGTGGTATTTAAAAGTACAAAGTCTTTTTCCGGACTTTCTTTCGCTCTATCTTCTTTTTTTGGCGACCTTCCTGCTCGGAGAAAATTTAAAACAAAATAGCTTCTTTCTTCTTTTCCTTCTTCCATTTTGGATCGTTGTTTTAATTCATTTCATAATGAAAATAAAAAAGGTGGAGACTAACAGTCTTCATCTTTCTTATTCTTCTACTTCAATCGCTCCAGTTGGACAAGATTCCGCAGCGTCTTTTACTTCTTCTTCAAGTTCTTTTTTGATTTTGTCCACATGAACATAACTGAATCCTTGATCATCTAATTCAAACACATCAGAGCACATAGCAGCACAAGCGCCACATCCAATACAACGATCTTTATCTACTGTTACTTTCATACATCTACCTCCTATAAAACATTATAGCGAATTTTGAAGAAAAAATACAAGTATATATTGTAAGTTTTCATATTCTAACATATAATTTAAGTAGGTGAGCAATATGACAATATTTTGGTTAATCACATTTTTAATCTTAATAACCATAGAAATATTAACGATTAATTTAGTTACTATTTGGTTTGCAATCGGAGCTTTAACCGCTGCGATTGTATCTTGCTTTACAACCAATCTTTTCCTAGAATTTATTGTCTTTGTACTCATTAGCGGTATCTGTCTTCTTTTCACCAAGCCATTTTTAAATCGCGTAAAACAAAAACCAAAAATACCAACCAATTTAGATTCGATTATTGGAAAAATAGGACAAGTAACCGAAGAAATTGATCCCGAAGAAGTAGGAGAAGTAAAAGTGGCAGGGAAAAGATGGAGTGCCATAAGTAAAGAAAGAATACCAAAAGGGACTTTTGTTGTGATAAAAAAGATAACAGGAGTAAAAGTAGTAGTAGAAAAGAAGGAGGAAAATTAATATGTGGATATGGGTTATTATTATTCTTTTAATTTTGTTAGCGGTAGCAGGAGTAAAAATTGTTTCACAAGCCAAAGCAGTTGTTGTGGAACGATTAGGATCGTATGACCGAACTTTGGAAACAGGACCTCATTATGTGATTCCCGTGATCGAAAGAGTAGCAAATGTCGTTTCTTTAAAAGAAATTGTTAAAGACTTCGCTCCGCAGCCTGTAATTACAAAAGATAATGTTACCATGCAAATTGATACGGTTGTCTATTTTCAAATTACCGATCCGAAACTATATACTTATGGAGTAGAAAATCCAATTAGTGCGATTGAAAATTTAACAGCAACCACCTTAAGAAATATTATAGGAGATCTAGAACTTGATGAGACTCTAACCTCAAGGGATATCATCAATACCAAAATGCGATCAATTTTGGATGAAGCGACGGATGCTTGGGGAATCAAAGTAAATCGGGTAGAAGTGAAAAATATTTTACCACCTCATGATATTCAAGAAGCGATGGAAAAACAAATGCGAGCAGAACGGGAAAGAAGAGAATCTATCTTAAAAGCCGAAGGAGAAAAGAAAGCGGCCATTTTGATCGCAGAAGGAGAAAAAGAAAGTGCCATTTTGAGAGCCGATGCCAAAAGAGAAGCCCAAATTCGCGAAGCTGATGGACAAGCCCAAGCAATTATGAAAGTGCAAGAAGCTACAGCCAAAGGATTAGAATATTTAAAAAAAGTTCAAATGGATGATGCCGTTTTAAAATATAAAAGTTATGAAGCCCTTATAAAAGTAGCAGAAGGCCAAGCCACAAAAATTATTATTCCAAGTGAGTTACAAAATCTAGCCACGATTGGAACGACTCTAAGTGAAACCATGAGACCAGACAAGAAAAAAGAATCAAAAAAAGAAGCTAAGACAGAATAAAGGTCAAAAATAACCAAAGAAAGAAGACAAAGTAGCATTCGCTACTTTTCATTTTCGCTTGATTATGATATGATAAATGCATAATAAGGTAGGTGATAGTGTGGCAAGTAGAATGCAAAGATACGAAGAGAACAGTGAAAACAAAGGTGCAAGAACAAGAACTTCAAGAAATCAAGAATTGTATCAAGACTTAGGAAAAACCGAAAAATATACGACCTTTACCGATGTTTCTAAAATAGAAGCCATTGATTTAGAAGAAGCTAAAAGAAACTATCACACAAGACAAGGCTATCACCAAGCAAGAGAATATAACTTTTTTGAAGAAGAAAAACCTAAAGTAAGAAAAGAATTAGATGAATTTAATTATCTTTATCCCAAGGAAGAAAAGAAAAGTTACAACTTAAATGAAGTATTAAGTGAAGCCAAACGTCAAAGAGAAAAAGATGATTTAGAAAGAAAAAGAAAATTACATAATGAAAAATATAATATTCTAGAAAGCAGTCAAGAAGACTTAGAAAAATTTAAAAAAGAAGTAAAGAAAACAATTAAACCAGTAGAAAATGAAGAGGAATTAGAAGAATTAATCCATACGATCACCTCGAAAGAATTAAGAGAAAAGATAGATAAAGAAAAAGAAACTAGCCTGTTAAGTGATTTAATGGCTACGAGTAATTTAGATGAAGTGGTAGAAGCAGTTCCTGAAAAAACAGAAACACAACCTAAAATAGAACCCATAAAAAAGGAAGAAGACAAAACAAAACCTCTTGAAATCGATAAATCCTTCTATACGAAATCTTTGGATTTGACGGAAGAAGATTTTGATGATGAAGAAGAAGGAGAAAAGAAAAAAACACCTGTGATTTTAATCTTTTTGAAATTGCTTTTATCGATTGCTATTATTGGAGGAGTCGGAATAGGAGTCTATTATTTTGTGACTCATTTCTAAAAAGAAAGAAGTTGATAAAATGAAAAAAAGCAAAATTAACTATATGTTAAATGGGGGGGGGGTTTAGAATTACCTTATAGCATAAGGCTTTTTTCGCGTGTCAAAATAAGAATGGG
>ERZ1090865.896-NODE-897-length-15790-cov-5.332952_pt1 | contig 15790 bp, 7 predicted proteins | sample MGYA00478478_ERZ1090865 | MGnify/ENA primary metagenome ERZ1090865 (study PRJEB33644, sample SAMEA5815715) | chicken gut metagenome | biome: Chicken; feature: Gastrointestinal Tract; material: Caecum | place: Ireland | collected 2019-01-01 | study: A study of the... | reverse complement strand
GTTTTATCAACACGATGTGGCAGACGCTGTTGCCCTCTGTCGTCGGGCTTACGGTGAGCGGACTTGCGGCATACGCCTATGCGAAATACGATTTTCCCGGAAAGAGCAAGTTTTTTGCTTCCATCATTTTTATGATGACTATTCCCGTTTCGGCGGGCATTACGGGATACTTATTCTTTGCTCAACTCGGTTGGACGACGGGCAGCGCTTCGGTGCTTCCCATGATTGTTCCGGGGTTATTCGGGAGCGCGGGTACGATTTTTTTCATCTATCCCTATTTGAAAGCGCTTCCGGACGGAGTGTTGGAAGCGGCGAAGATTGACGGCATGGGCTTTTTCGGCATCTTTTTTAAGATCGTGCTCCCGTTGTCGAAACCTATCTTTCTTGCACAATTTCTCTTTGCGTTCGTCGGCGGCTACAATAATTATTCAGGTGCGCTCATCTATCTTGCCAATCAAAAGCAGTTATGGACGTTGCAGCTTGCTTTAAACCAGCTCGTTTCCTATATCACGGGCGCGGGCGGATATAACAACGTGGCTTGTGCTGCGGCGTTAATGTCGATGTTGCCGTTGCTTGTTCTTTATGCTTTCGTCCAAAAGTTTTTCATCGAAGGCATAACGTTGGGAAGCGTAAAAGGTTAATAGGAGGAAACAATGAATAAATTTTTTAGATTGATTGCTGTTGCGCTCGGCGCCGCGTTGGTATGCGCCACGTTGGCGGGCTGCAATCAGACGGAAAAAAAGACGGTATATGAAATTCCGTATTATGACGGAACAACGTATGAGGAAGGTGCGGAAAAACCCGTTTACAGCTCGGAACTGTGGCGCAGAAACGATGTGAACAACGGCGCAGGTGATCCGTTCATTCTCGATAATACGGCAATAGACGGATTTTATTACCGTTACGGTACGGGCGGAGCCCATCAGTTTTCTGCTTACCGCTCCTCCGATCTCGATTTTTGGATTCCATGCGGCATAATTTTGGAAAATATCGGTTGGACGGCGGCCTGGGCGCCCGAGGTCGTATACGACGATCCCACGGACGACGGCGTGAATAACGGAACGTACTATTTCTTTTTCAGTATGTGTTTCCCTGGCTACGCGACTTCGGATGGCTACAACAAGGAAAAGGACGAAAACGGCAATACGGATAACGTACACTCGCTCTTTGTGGCAACGTCGTCAAGCCCCGCAGGACCCTTTAAGATGGTCGATTTCACCGATGCAAAGAGTTGCGGTGAAGAGAACGTGCGCACGATCGACGCGGGCGATTATAGTTATACCTGCGAATATCTCAAATACATGCTCTTCGAGCCGATTGAAACGAATAAGGCGTGGCATAAGATTATGCCCGAGCGCATTCCCGAAAATTCGGATAAGCTGTGCAATAACATCGACGCAAGTCCCTTCGTCGATCCCGTCACCAAAAAGAAATATCTCATCTTCAATCACGAGCGTCAGCCGTCGCCTATTCTCATCATGGAGATGGAAAATTGGCTGAAACCGCTTCCCGAAACGACCAAGGTGATTGCGCGTTGCGGTTATTATACGGTTGAGGATTACGAAAAGGCGCAAAGGGGCGAAGCGGTCGAAACGTCCGACTTTGAAATGAGAACGAATAAGGTAAACGAAGGTCCCTGCATGTATTACAATGCAGAGAACGGAAAGTATTACCTTACCTACTCCGTCAACGGGTTTATGGATCCCACTTACGCGGTTGCGCAAGCCGTGTCCGATTCTCCGACCGAAGGGTTCAGGAAGCTGACGCAGGCGGAGAACGGACTTATTCTCAGCGCCGACGACGGCGGAAACAAGCTTGCTTCGGGCACGGGGCATCATTGCTTTTTCCATATCGGCGAAAAGCTGTATATCTATTATCACAAGCACACCGTTCCTTATGCTGACGAAGGCAGATATACCGCGGTGGACGAAGTAAAGTTCGTTACGATAAAGGATCAAAACGGCGAAGATTTGGACGTTATGTACGTCAACGGTCCCACGGTTACCCCTCAGCCTGCTATTGTAAAGGGAATGGAATACGCCGATATTTCGGATAAATTGCAATCGGTGTCCGTGATAAGCGGCGCGCTTGCCGAGGGGTCGGATACAAAGTGGCTCAACGACGGCTTGCTTTCCTACAACATGAAACTCAATCAGGAGTTTTTGAACACCTACGTGCGCGAAACGGAAATTACAAGCGATACGACGTTTGAACTTTCGTTTGCGGACTATGAGACGATTCGCGGACTGATGATTTACAACTCTAAGAACCTTGAAAAGGTGTTCTATAAAATCAAGAACATCGAGTTTGAATCGGAAGGAAAGACTTATTTCATCAAAGAGTTGAACGTTGACGAGCAGTCCAACTTTAAATTCAATGAATTTGAATTGATGTACGGTAACAAGGTCATAGAAGCGGTGGCTTACGGCGGAGGAGTGTATGCGGAGTTTGCCGCGACGAAAGTGAAAAAGATTCGTTTTACGGTGGAAGTGCCAGAGGGGCAGACTATCGTGGGCATTTCCGAAATTGCAGTCATGGGTAAGGTCAGATAAGGAGGGAAGTTATGAAAAAATCGTTTAAACGGTTGGCATTGGCAATAGCCATCTGTCTGTGTTCCTTGTCTGTTTTCGCATTGACTGCGTGCGGCGAAACCAAAACACAATACAACGTAATCGGCACGCAGGATAGTTATACTCCCGTGCAGAAGCCGACGAGCGGGGCGCAGATAGACGACGGGATTATCCTCGACGGCGTTCTTGACGAAGCTTTCTATGAGAGTAAGAGTTGGTTCGTGGGGCATAAGAACGTGAAGGGCAGAGAGGCGACGCTCAGAACGACGGCGGAGATCGCACCGCACGGCATTTTATTCGGAATCGACGTCGACGAAGGGTTTACTATATCATACAATGCAGGCAAGCCGACGGCGTTCAACAGCGGAATTGAGTTTTATTTCGCATTCGGCGGCGAAACCGTGCCCGTGGATAATTTGTTCGAGATCGATCTGACGGCACACAACGACGTCAACGTGCGCGTATGGCGTCCCGGAATTTTCAATGACGGGTATCTGCAATATCTCTATTCCTTTGAAACCGCGCCCGCCCATGCCGTGAAGTTAAAGGGCGGCACGATCGAGAGCGGAAACTGCACGGGCTATACGATGGAACTGTATTTGCCCTATACTATGTTCGGAAGAGACGGACGTCCCGAATATATCAATCTGAATCCCGGCATGATCACGCCGCTTTCCGATACCGAATGGGTGCGCGATTATTACGTGTTCGGCGGAGAGTTCGAATCCTCCGTGTGTCAATGGGGCAAGACGGAAATGTACCGCTTCGATAAGAACGGTTTTGTCTGCAATAAGCTCAACATTACCGCAACGGGCGGAACCGTAACCGAAAAATATCGCCGCGATTGGGCGGTGGAGGGCGATCCCATCATTCTCGAATTTGCGCCCGAAGAGGGCAAAGCGCTTGCGAGTTTCAAAATCAACGGCGTGGAGCACGTGAACGACGTAAAGGAAAACGTTTATAGATTTAACGGTACGGGCGACGATTTGAATATCGTAGCGGAATTTACACAAGGAAATAACCCGAAAGATTAAAATAAGGAGGTAATTATGAACAAAAAGAAACTGAGAGGTTTAATGGTGTTGGGTGCGGCGATAACGCTCTCTCTTGCCGGCGGGATCCTTGCGGGCTGCGGCGGAAAGGAGGAGCATACGCTCTCTGCGGTAAACGAAGTGGCGGCGACGTGTACGACGGACGGCCACAGGGCTTATTATGTGTGCACCGATGACGGTTGCGGTAAGTACTTTGCCGACGCAGAGGGCAAGGAGGAACTTTCGGCAGAGGATGTCGTTTTGCACGCGCTCGGGCACGATCCCGTGCACCACGAAGAAAAGACTGTGACTTGCACCGAGGACGGTAACGTGGAGTATTGGTCGTGCAGTCGTTGCGACGCGGCGTTTTCCGATGCCGATCAAACGCCGTTCGACGGGAATCCTATACAAAAGGCGACGGGACATCATTTTACCGAAGTAACGCCCGCAACCGACCCCGAGCCGGACAAAGCGGGTAACGTCGAGCATTGGCACTGCGATCGGTGCGGAAAGAATTACAATAACAGCTATGGCGATAAAGAAATCGAGGACGTGACCATTCCCGCGATTGCAAAGCTCGATTCGGTTACCCTCAAACTGCAAGGGTACAGAGAGGGCGAAACGGGTAATCTTTCCGGTGGCGTTACGCTTACGGGAAAATACGATCAGACGGCGAGCGGAAGCTTAACGGACGGCGTGGGCACGGTTGCAAACGTATATGCCATGGAATACGACGTGGAATGTGCCGGCTACGTCGGTAAGCTTGCGTTCGAGGCGGGCAAGTCGGAATACGAGCTTACGCTTGAATACAACTATGCGACGTCTACGGGCGAAAGCGCAACGACGACCGATCCCGAGCTCCCTGTCAATAAGAAGAGTACGGTCGATCTTTCGAAGATGAACGATAAAAACCATACCATCGTTTTGAGCGACGGTACGTATGCGACGAAAGATTATACCGAAGCAAAGCTCACGCTTCCGAGCGAGGTGCAGGGTTCGAAGAACGTGTCGATATCCTTTACGCTGAAATTCCTCGATAACAGTATGTACGAGGGGAACGTCGGCGACAGCGGATTCAATCCGCTTTCCCGTGTCGGCGTGAAGATGGCGGACGGGAAAGGCGTGTTCTTTGTGATGATGGATAAAAATTGGCATAACGACGGAGAGGGTAATCCCTCTGACGCTTTGTACGTCTGCCCGATTCAGCCGAAGGATTATGTTCAGAACGGACAGACAGAAGTGGAAGGAACGTTCTCCGGCTGGGATAATGCCAATGAAGGGCGTTTCGCGGCGGTCGCAGCGGCGCTCAAAGGCGACGGTTTGCAGATTCGCATGGTGCGTGCAAAGACGTATATCCGTATGTTCTTAAAACTCGACGGTGCGTGGATAGAGGTGATGAACGTCGCAGGCGTTGTAGAATGCAACGAAGACGCGGATACAGATATTCGTTTGCTTGTGAACGGTCATAAATGGGAGTTTTCAAATATAGAATACGGCGCTATGACCGAAGAAGCGTATAAGGAAACTTCTTTGACCGAGGCGGGGCATCGAGCGTATCTTGCGATAAACGATATGTATTTCAACCCGGACGGCACGTTGAGTTCGCTTGAAGAACTCACGATCCCTCAGCTCACCCCCCTTGAAGGCGTTGCACTCACCTTAAAGAACGAGAACGGCAACTTTATTGCTGCAGGTACGAAGGTATGGTTCAGGAATGCCGAGAGCGCAATCTCGGATTTCGAAACGACGGTCGGCGCAAACGGCATCGTTACCCTTGCGGGTACGACGGGCGTATATGCGGGATTCCCTTATGTCGTTAAGGTAGAAGGTTATGCGGGTACGCATACAATCACGTTCGAGGGAACAACCGCGACGATCGATGCGCTTGTTCCTACCGAATGGGAATACGGCGATGCGTCTAAAACTTCAATCGCTAACGGCAGCGGTGTTTGGGCGTTGCAGGGTAGCTTTACAAACAATTCGACCGATGGTAAAATCGCGTTCAGCGCAACGTTCCCTACGTCTAAAGAGATCGTCGTGGATACGGACGAGGCGCTTACGGATGCGGATACCTATACGCTGTATTTCAATCTGAAAATGACGGGTACAAACGGTTGGGAAAACCGTTTCGGTATTCGTTTAACGGAAGGAACGGGCGAGAGCGTGGTCGGATTCTACTTCTTCCAAAAGGATCTGGGCGCAATTGAAGTGGGCGCTTTGCGCGGCAAGATCGATTTTAACACTAACGGCGGAGAAGCCACGAGCACCTTAAATGCAAGCATGTTTGTAAACGGTCTTGAAATGAAGGCAGTGCGCGAACAGAATAAAGCAACGCTGTACGCGAAAATTAACGGCGAATGGACGAAGATTACCGAGCAGACGCTTGCGGGCGGTAAAGGCGCGATCGGGTTCTCGGCTTCCGCCGGCGACTTTGAATACACGGACATTGCGCTTGACGTAAAGCCGTTGGAGGATAAGACGTTCTCGCTTACGCTGAAAGACGGCGACGGAAACGTACTTGTCGACGAAACGGAAGTGATTATAACCGATCCCCGCGGGCAATCGGTTACGAAAAAGGTTGAGAACGGCGTCGTTACGTTGGAATCTCCTTATTTCGGCGATTATATCGTAGAAGTGAACGGTACGCTGTTCGTCGTCAATTTCTCGGCGGATTCGCTTACGGTAAGCAAGTCGATAAGCACGGCTTGGACGTATACGGGCAAAGAGGGCGAAGTTACCGACCATAAAATTGCAAATGCAGGCAACGTCGTCATAACGCACGACGAAACATCCGTTACCGTTGCGGCGACGTGGGATAATAATGATTGGAAACGCGATGAAGTCTATGTAAACGTCGGCGACGTTTTGGGTGACAGTACGAATTATATCGTTCGCTTCAAGATTACGGCTACTTTGGTTGGAAATTGGACGGAGCGTTTCGGGATTCGCGTGGTTTCCAAAGAAGGCGATAATGGTGCCGATGCGGGCTTCTTAATTTGGGATAAAGGCGCCGACGGAATTTGTTTCGGAAAATTAGCTAATTATCCCGAATTTGGCGGCGGAGGACCTTCGGATAAAACAGTCCTGACCGAGGCAATGTTTGCGGCAGGAGTGGAGATTCAAATTATCCGCAACGGGAACAGCGCAACGATGTATGCAAAAATAGATGGGAAATGGCAATCTGTTTATACGGTAAGTCTTGCAGACGGCAGCACGGCGCAGCTCGGGTTCAGCGCGGCGGGCGGAACGTACGTCTATTCGGATATGTCGATCGTAACGGTAGAGGACGCGACAGTCGACGAGTAAGATAAAAGCTAACCGGGGGCGGCGATTTCTCACCGCCCCTAAATTTTTATAATGATCGTTTAGGTGTTTAATTAACAAGGGGAACGCTTGTTTCCCTTAATTTTGATAAAAACGCACTTCTTCGTGCGAAAGAGGCGGAGAAAAAATTATGAATAAAATTTATTTGGGCGCGGCGTATTATCCCGAATTATGGGAGAAAGAGGAGATTGAAAAGGACGTTGCGCGCTGCAAAGAAGTCGGCGTGAACTGTTTGCGGATCGGTGAATTTGCCTGGGGAAAAATGGAACCCGAAGAAGGCAAGGTTGATTTATCATGGCTTGTGCGTGCGGTGGACAGACTGTATGAAAACGGCATTTTCACCGTTTTGTGCACGCCCACGGCGACCCCGCCTCGTTGGATGCTGAATAAGTATCCCGAAATGCGCATGATCATGCACGATCTCGTCCGCGCGGACGTATCGTCGCGCTGTCACGTCTGCAAGACTTCGCCCGTCGCGCGCGAAAAGAACCGCCTTATCGTCACCGAGCTTGCGAAGACGTTCGCGGGGCACAAGGGCGTCGTCGGCTGGCAGATAGATAACGAATTGTTTCCGTATTCCGAGGGGTGCTATTGCGAAAAGTGTAAAAACGCATTTCGTACATATTTGAAAGAGAAGTTCGGGACGACGGACAAACTCAACAGAGCATGGGGCATGGCGCGCTGGTCGCTTAACTACAATACTTTTGAAGAGATCGAGCCGCCGTATCCGAAACAGTGGCGGCATCCGTCTCTCAGGAAAGCATGGCGGGATTTTCAGTGCGCGCAAATTAAAAGCTATGCGGAAGAGCAATTGCAAATTTTACATAATTATGGCTGCGAAAACGTGGGCACGAATATGATGCAGCACAATTCGCTGTCTTATTATCATCTGAATGAGAAATTAGACGTTGCGCAGTACAACCATTACGATACCGCCGAGCGGTTGCCGGATACGGCATTCGGCTACGATTTCGTGCGGAGCATCAAAAACAAACCGTTTTGGATTATGGAAACGCAGGTGGGCTGGAACGGCAGCGAATACGCGGAAAGCGGCTATCGCCCCGTGGGGAATTGCTACGCAAATACTTGGCTTCCCGTTGCAAAGGGGGCTCAGATGAATTTATATTGGCTGTTTCGCGCGCATCCCAACGGGCATGAGATAGGGCACGGCGCGCTGTATTCTTCGGCGGGAAGAAGCTACCGCGTAAGCGAAGAGGTAAAACAGGCGGCAGAAGATTTCAAAAATTGCGAAGAATTTTTAACGAAAACATGCGTCAAAAGTAAAATCGCATTACACTATTCGAGTACGGCATATAACGATTTGGAATGCGCCCCCCTGCTCAAAAATTTTAACTATCGTGAAACGCTGATTAAGAGATACTACGCGGCATTCCGCCATTATAACTTGGACGTTATCGACACGCAACATAGATTAGATGGGTACGAGGTAATTGTGTCTCCTTTCCTTGCTACCGCCGACGAAAACGGTTTTAAGGAACGCATAACGGAGTGGGTAAAAGAGGGCGGAACATGGATCGTGGGACCGATGAGCGATATCATGGACGAGAATGTGAAGAAGTACACGCACGCGCCGTATAGCTTTTTAGAAGAACTTGCGGGCGTGTTTACGAAATATCAGAAGCCGCTCGATAACGACGTGTTCAAAGCGCAGTGGACAGGCGGCGGCGAGTGTGCCGTTTCGATGTACTACGATGCGTTCGAATGCAAAGAAGGAACGGAAAGCCTTGCATACTACACGGCGGGCGAGTTTGCGCCGTATTCCGTCATCACGGAGCGCAAGGTAGGCAAGGGCAAAGTCATTCTTGTGGGAAGCATTCTTTCGCACGGGGATATTCTGAGGCTTGTGGACCGTGCGCCTATTACCGAAGCGAGCGGAAACATAATTCTTACCGAGCGCACGGGCGAACAAAACGGGATTATCGCCGTGGAGACAGAAAATAAGAGCGGATATATTATCTTAAGCGGCGAGTATACCGACCTCATTACGGGCAACGTATATTCTGGCAAACTCGAAATTCAACCCTACGGCGTATTCGTCTTAAAACAAAAATAAAGAGAAACGGAAAGAGAGCGGTATTTATGGAACAGAAAGAGTTGAGAAAGTTAGTATCGGCGATGAGCTTGGAAGAGAAGGCGTTACAGTTGACGCAGTATCCCGTGTATGAACTCGACGAAAGTGCGGAAGCGGTGGTAACGGGCTTGTGCGATTTGGGCGGAATAGACCGCGAGGTACTATGGCGCACGGGCACGATTTTGAATGCGCCTAACGGTGAAACGGTGCAGTCGATCCGCAAGACGCGTCGGGGAAAAGGGATCGCCGACCCGTTCCCGTTCATGCTCGACGTGATTCACGGTTACAGAACGATTTATCCCGTGCCGCTTGCTATGGCGTGTACGTTTAACACGGCACTCATAGAGGACTGCGCGGAGCTTGCCGCAACCGAGGCGAGCTGCGACGGCGTGGACGTTACCTTTTCGCCTATGGTCGATTTGGGTCGGGACGCGCGCTGGGGCAGAGTGATGGAAGGCGCGGGCGAGGATCCATATTGGAGCGGGGAGGTCGGCAAGGCGATGATCCGCGGCTATCATAAGGGCGGAATCGCCTGCTGCGTAAAACATTTTGCGGGTTACGGCGCCGCCGAGGCGGGCAGAGAGTACAACACGACGGATATTTCCGAGCGGAATTTGCGCGAGTATTACTTACGGGCATATTGTGAATGCCTACAAGAGCAACCCGAACTGTTCATGAGTTCGTTTAACCTCTTGAACGGCAAGCCGATTTTGGGGCATAAAGAAATCATGCTCGATCTGTTGCGCAAGGATTGGGGATTTAACGGCGTTGTTATTTCCGACTTCGGCGCGGTGGAGGAACTGTACGAACACGGTTATTGCGAAACGGGCAGGGACTGCGCGCGCGTTGCGATCGAGAGCGGGCTCGATATCGAAATGGGTTCGTCGGTTTATGCAAGCTATCTTCCCGAACTTGTCCGCACGGGCGTTGTATCGGAAGAACGGCTCGACGAAGCGGTATTGCGGGTATTGGAACTCAAAAACAAGCTGGGTATGTACGAAAATCCCGACCGTTTTACCGATATTCAAAAACGGGACGAAGTGACGCTTTCGGAAAGCGGGCGTGCTCTTTCGCGTAGAGCCGTGGAAGAGGGGAGCGTACTGTTAAAAAATGACGGTGTGTTGCCACTCAAAGGAAGTGCAAAGATTGCGCTCGTCGGACCGTTTGCAGACGAGCATGAAATTATCGGCAACTGGGCGGGAAAAGGGCGCATCGAAGAGAGCGTTACCGTAAAAGAGGGCGTCGAAAGTTTGTTGCAAAAAAACGTGCCGTATGAGCGCGGCTGTTCGTGGAAATTGTTCGAAACGGACGAAAGCGGATTCGAAGAGGCAGAACATATCTGCGCGCAAGCTGATATGATCGTGGCGTGCGTGGGCGAACACATGATGAACTCGGGCGAGGCGCATTCCCGCGCCGACATCCGTATTCCCGAAATACAGCGTAAATTCATCATGCGGCTGCATGAACTCGAAAAACCGCTCGTGCTCGTCGTATTCGGCGGCAGACCGCTTGTATTGAGCGAAATCAAAGAGTCTGCCGACGCAATTTTATACGTGTGGCAACCGGGAACGGAGGGTGGTAACGGGATCGCAAACTTGCTCTACGGTAAAGCCATTCCCTGCGGAAAGACGGTAATGAGTTTTCCGCGCTCGTCGGGGCAGTGCCCGATTTATTACAATCATTTTTCGACGGGAAGACCGAAGAAGAAAGATATGCCGTCTGCTTTGAGCGGCGAAGAATGGCGCACGGGTTACGACGACGAATATAATTCTCCGCTCTATCCTTTCGGCTACGGGTTGTCGTATACCGAATTCGAGTATTCGGATTTTAAGCTGTCTGCTGCGAAGATGAAGCGCGGCGAAAAAATCGTAGCGAGCGTAAAGTTGAAAAACGTCGGAAAACGTGACGGATACGAAACGGCGCAGTGGTATATACACGACTTATTCGCTTCGATCGTGCGTCCCGTGAAAGAACTGAAAGGATATGAAAAAATCTTTTTGAAAGCTGGGGAAGAAAAACGCGTATATTTTGAAATTACAGAAGAAATGCTGAAATTTTATACGGACGGCGGGAAATATGCGGCGGAAACGGGCGCGTTCGAGCTGTACGTCGGCGGCAATTCCCGCGACTGTCTGAAAACAAACTTTGAACTTGTTGATTGAGGTGAAGGAATGAACCATGAAAGAAGATTGCCCGCGTACCCACTATTTGTAAAAGACCCGAATTATTCGCTGTGGAGCGTTACGGAAGAGCTGAACGGGAGCAACCCTCAGACTTGGTGGGGCGAAGAAAAACGGATCTACGGCTTTTTGAAAACGCACGGCAAAACGTATTGCTTTTTGGGAAGCGGCGCCGATTTCTCCGCCTGCGGCGTTCAGAACGCCGAGCAGACGGGATTGGACGTTACCGCGTTTACGACCGATTATATGTTCCTTGCGGGGACAACAAAGCTAAAATTAAAATTCGTTTCGCCTCTTCCGCCCGACGACGTGTCGCTGACCGCGATGCCCGTTTGTTATATGGAATACGAGATCGAGGGCGACGAACACGCCGAACTTTCGCTATTCATAAGCCGCGACGTCGCGAGCAATGCGTGCAATCAAGAGCGCGGCGTGCGCGGCGGCGTTGTAAAAGGCAGCGGTTTCGAGAGCGCGTTTTTCGGATTAAGGCGGCAAAAGCCGCTTTCAAACAACGGTGATCTTATCGGTGCGGATTGGGGGTATTGGTATCTTGCGGGCGAAGAGAGCTTCGTTCTCGACGAAACCGATCTCGCCGCCTATCTCGCGGGCGGGAATAAACAGTTTGCAAACGCAAAAGAAGAACGGTATCTCGGTACTTTCAATCACGCGCAAAGGGGCGTTGTTTTGCTCGGCTACGACGAGGGCGTTTCCATCGATTATTTCGGCGATTACCGCAAGGGACTGTATTTGCAGGATCATACGATTTTGGAAGCGTTGCAGACAGTTTGGTGCGGATACAAAAAAATAGACGAACGGCTTGCCGTTTTCGACGAGGACTTGAAAGAACGGGCAAAGCCGTTCGGAAAAGATTATTACGATATTCTCTGCGCCGCTTTGCGGCAGACCATGTCTGCGCATAAAATCGTAAAAGACGGTGCGGGGAACCTTTTGTTTCTTTCCAAGGAGTGCGGCTCCAACGGTTGTATCGCCACGGTAGACGTCAGCTATCCGTCCGTGCCGCTGTTCTTGCTCTATAACACGGAGCTTATCAAGGGTATGATGCGCCCGATTATAAAGTTTGCGCGGATGCCCGTCTGGAAATACGATTTTGCCCCGCACGACGCGGGCACTTATCCGCATTGCTGCGGGCACGTGTACGGATTTAATCAGGATAAGAGTAAGTTTTTGGGCAATCTCATTCAAAAAGAAAACGAAGAGACCTGGTTTCCGTTTTACCTTTTGCCTGCCGATTACGACGTTTACGATTTGAAAGACCAGATGCCCGTTGAAGAATGCGCCAACTTGCTCATTATGCAGTACGCCTGCTATGAGCGCGACGGCGATAGTTCTTTCTTTGCGGAGAACTTCGATTTGGCGGAGAAGTGGGTGGAGTATCTCGTCAAATACGGCTTGAAGCCCGAAGAACAGCTCTGCACAGACGACTTTGCGGGACACATGAAAAACAATCTCAATCTTGCGATCAAAGCTACCGTAGGCATTGCATGCTACGCAGAGCTTGTAAAAGCGGCGGGGAAAGCGGGGCTTGCGGAAAAATACCGCAACACGGCGGAAGCGTTTGCGGAAGAGATCACGGCGTTTGCAAAGAAGTTTTCGCATATGCCCATTTCGTGGGATGAGGACGATAGCACGTTCTCGTTAAAATATAATTTTGCGTTCGATAAACTGCTGGGGTTAAACTTGTTTCCGCAGGAAGTATTCGAGAAGGAAATCGACTGCTATTTGAAAAAGATAAACAAATTCGGCACGCCGCTTGACAATCGGGAGACGTACACAAAAAGCGATTGGCTGTGTTGGGTTGCTTCTCTTACGGACGATCGGGAAAAGCGCGAAAAACTGTTGGCGTCGATTGCAAAATTTTTGAAAGAATCGCCCGATCGCGTGCCGTTTTCCGATTGGTATCAAACGGATGCGGGCTCATACATTCATTTTCGTGCTCGCAGCGTACAGGGCGGATGCTTTATTTTATTGTTAAAAGGTGATGAATATGTTGAAAGGTAAATTTATCGGAGTGGCAGAAACAACGAACGTGTTCGTCGTTGAAAAGAGGTTTGTTGTAAAATCGGATGAGCGTGCGGTCTTGCGCGCCACGGCATTGGGACTTTATTTTGCGGAACTCAACGGAATGCGTGTCGGTGAGTCTTATTTAACGCCCGGGTGGACCTCGTACAATAAAATGCTTCAAGTGCAAGAATACGATGTTTCCTCGTTTTTGAAAGACGGTGAAAACATATTGTCGCTCACCCTTGGCGAGGGTTGGTTTTGCGGCGGCTTGACTTGGGAAAAGAAACGGAATATTTACGGGGAACAATGCGCCGTCTGTGCCGATTTGGTGTTTTCGGATAAAATAATTTCTACGGACGAGAGCTGGACGGCGAGAGAGAGCGTGATCCGCAAAAGCGGCATTTACGATGGCGAGAAACAGGATTTTACGGCGAAATTAAAGCCGCTCGCCGTGTGCGAAGTTGCGTTCGATAAAAGTGTGCTTGTGCCGCAGATTTCCAAACCCGTGCGAAACATCGGAAGATTATCCGTGAAGGAACTGATACATACGCCCGCGGGCGAACTCGTCTACGATTTCGGGCAGAACATGGCGGGCGTGGTGGAAATAAAGACGCCCGAGGATTTTGAGGGAACTCTCACGTTGCAGTTCGCCGAAATCTTAGTGAACGGGAATTTTTACACCGATAACCTGCGTTCGGCCAAGGCGATGGATGCGTTTACGGTGAAAGGCTCAAAAACGCTTTGCCCCGAATTTACCTTTCACGGTTTCCGCTATATGAAGCTGACGGGGGCGGAACTTCCCAAAGAAAATATAACGGCCATCGTGCGGCATACGGACATGAAACGGACGGGACATATACATACGAGCAATGTACGGTTCAACCGTTTAATGGAAAATGTGGTGTGGGGACAAAAGAGCAATTTTGTAGACGTTCCTACAGACTGTCCGCAACGGGACGAGCGTTTGGGTTGGACGGGGGACATCAATGCCTTCTGTACGACGGCGGCGTATAACTACGATATCCGTTTGTTTATGAAAAAATGGCTTGCCGACCTTCGGAACGAACAAGCGGAAAACGGTGAAATTCCACATGTTTGTCCGGACGTTTTAGGGGAAAATAATTACGGAACCGCCGCGCTGTGGTGCGATGTTATCGTGATGGCGCCATGGAAACTGTATCGTATGTACGGCGATATTTCTTTTCTCTCGGATAATTATGCCGCTATGCAAAAATACATGCATGCATATGAGAAGAATGTGGAAAACGGTCTTGTCGTACACGGATTCAATTACGGCGACTGGCTTGCATTAGACGGGGAAATATTAAAAAACAGTATTCACGGCAGAACAGACTCCGTATTTCTTGCGAGCGCGTTTTATCTGGAATGTCTGCGGCTGGTTGCGGAAACGGCAAAGGCGCTCGGCGATCAATCGGAAAGGGAATACCGCGACAAATACGAAAAAACCTTGGCTGCGATTCGCTATGAATACATTACACCGAGCGGACGGCTTGCAAGCGATACGATGACGGCGCAGGCGTTGGCGCTTTGTTTTCATATCGTTCCCGAGGAGCAGAGAACGACGGTAGCGGAACAGCTCAACAAAAACGCCTATTCGTATAACCACCGCGTGACGACGGGGTTCGCGGGTACGCCTTATTTGTTGTTTGCGTTGGCGGATAACGGTTATGTAGACACTGCACAGCGTATTTTAATGAATAACGGTTATCCCGGCTGGCTGTACGAGGTAGATATGGGCGCGACGACGGTGTGGGAACGCTGGAACAGCTTAATGCCCGACGGCACGCCCAACCCCGACGGCATGAACAGCTATAATCATTATGCTTACGGTAGTGTGATGGAGTTCGTTTACCGCAGGATCGCGGGGATAGAAACGGCGGAGGCAGGATTCAAAACGATTAGAATTGCGCCTAATCCCTGCAAAGGTCTTGACTGTGTTAAAGCGGAGTATGAGAGCGTACGAGGCAAAATTATTTCGGGATACGAACAAAGGGACGGCAAGATTAAATTTATGGCGGAAATTCCGAACGGCGCGCAAGCAGAAATCGTACTGCCGAACGAACAGCCGATAATGGTTACGGGCGGCAAATACGAATACGAACGCACATGGGAGAACCTCGACGGCGATCCGTTTACGCCCGAAAGCTATGTGACGGAAGTGTTTGATAACCCTAAAGCGGTAAAGGCGTTCAACGAGGTGTTCGGGGGCATCTTCACGGGGAGCGAAATCGCTTGGATGAAAAACGAACCGAAAACGCTCGGCTTTATGGCATGGTTCCGTGATTCTGAAAAGAAGATGAGACTTGCCGACTTTCCTGAAATGCTGAAACGCGCGAATAAATTATTTTTACAGTGAGAAAAGTATGTTGTTGTTTTACATTTACCACGGCGAACCGATATCCGATTCCTACTACACAGTTTTACGCTGACCGGACACCGAAAGTTGATGTCGAAAAATTGAAAGATATTTTTGAAAATAAGCAAGAAAGCTTAAAAATTTTTGAAGGCAAATACCAAAAGCTACGACATACAAGGGAGGAAATGAAAAAA
>ERZ1090865.893-NODE-894-length-15839-cov-11.707552_pt1 | contig 15839 bp, 17 predicted proteins | sample MGYA00478478_ERZ1090865 | MGnify/ENA primary metagenome ERZ1090865 (study PRJEB33644, sample SAMEA5815715) | chicken gut metagenome | biome: Chicken; feature: Gastrointestinal Tract; material: Caecum | place: Ireland | collected 2019-01-01 | study: A study of the... | reverse complement strand
AAGATCAAGCTGCAAAAAAATATATCCGATAATATGTGCAGCTTGCACAATATAAGTGTCAAAATGGTACAAAGATGGAGCAAACTGCTTCTTGCAGACAAGACAAAGTGGGCGATTTTTTCAATCGAGACAAATGCGGTGATGGGCTTGCAACGTGAGCACTACAGTTACCTTGAAACAATGAAGAAATCGCGCTCAAAAAGGTCTGACAAAAGCAACGGCACGCCGAAAGCTGTAGAGGCACACGGAAAAAACATGACCAAGGGATCTGAACGGTAAATCGATTTGCGCCGTAAGAACTTTTTTGTAGGAAGCTGAATAACCTTGGGGAACGATCTGAATAAAAAAAGAAAAAGGCTATACTGCGGGAGGGTGGGCTTAAAAGCGAAATACCGCATTTCGCTAAATGTAAATTTAGCGAAATATAGGGGAGACGTAAATCCTCTGTGGAAAGGCTGGAAAAGACTGTGGAAAACTAAGGACGGCGGTTGATAATGCGCGCTGCATGAATTCTCACGAATATTCAAAATTATTACGGAGCGTATACGCGCTTTATGCTTGCAATCTTTATAAAACCGTGAAATTGACGTGCAATGAGGCGCTATGATACAATACAAATATAATGAAAGCCGTTTTCTCAAACCCGGATCTATGGGGTTGGAAAACGGCCCTCTGAGGAGTTTGCACATGAGCAGCTATATTGATGTTGCGCATCCGGGACGTCATGCGCCCTATCTGGATATCCCGGATGATGTAATTGAATATCTACACTATCTGGATTTTGTGAAATTGCGTTCGCCCCGGACGGTCAACGGGTATTATCTCGATTTGCGGGGCTTTTTTCGCTATATGATGGTACAATGGGGCCGCGCAGATGCCACAGCCAAGCCGGACACGATTGACCTGACGCAGATTAGTTCCAGAGATATCGCTTCCATTGGAAAGCGCGACATTTTTGGCTATCTGGATTGCGCCAGGAGCGCCAGCAACGGGCCCAAGGCGCGTGCGCGAAAGCTCAGCGCCTTAAAGGGATTCTTTGGGTATATGTGTACGCAGGTCAACAAAATCACGCAGGATCCGACGGAAAACGTGAGCCTGGGGGCACCCAAGAAAACGCTCCCCAAATATCTGACGGAATCAGAAAGCGTTGATTTGTTAAATAATATACAAAGTGATTTCTATGAGCGGGATTTCTGTATTATCACGTTGTTCCTGAACTGTGGTATGCGGTTGGCAGAATTGATCGGCATCAATCTGGGCGATTTCCGTGACGAAACGATCCGTATTACCGGCAAAGGCGGTAAAGAGCGGCTGGTCTATCTGAACGACGCCTGCCGGCAGGCATTGGACCATTATATCAAAGCGCGCGGTGCCTTATCCAATCTCGTGGACAAGGACGCTCTTTTCGTGTCCAAGCGAACCGGCAAACGGCTGACTGCGCGGCGGGTGGAACAGATCGTGGCGCGGTGCCTGCAAAGTGCAGGACTGAGCGGACGAGGATTTTCACCGCATAAACTACGCCATACTGCTGCTACGCTCATGTATCAGGGCGGCGTGGATATGCTGGCACTCAAAGAAATCCTGGGCCACGAGAATGTGTCCACCACACAAATTTATACCCACATCAATCAGCAACAGCTGCGGGATGCAGTGCAGGCCTCTCCCCTCGCCCGCCGGCAATTCGTTGAGCCAAAATCACGCGGTGGTGAGCCGGACGATGCCGGAAACGAATCCGCTGCAGAGAAGACTGAAAAAACCGGAGAAGAGCAGAGCGACGCCACAGCGCACAAGGAAGCGTCTTCTTGATGCTTCCAGCTGGCCGCGCGGTGCACCGCGTCCGAATACGCTTTGGAACAGATGATGACTGAGTTGGACAGCATAGCCGCTGAGCCACAAATAAAGAAAAAGCATCAAAAGGTTGGGCAGACAGACGCAGAACCAATACAGCACCAGTGCGGTGCCGCCGCCCAGAGTGAGCGTACTGACGGCGCAGAGGCCCAGAAAAGCGCCTTTGGCGAGAAAGAAAAGCACGAGAAATGCTGCCCCGAAAACAGAAAAGGCACAAAATGTAAGGAATAGCAGCTGCAGAAAAGCGGCTGCTATTTGGTTGAGGAAGGTATCCGACCAGACGGAAAAATGCAGTGGGTCTGTGTAATATTCAGCCAGTTGCGTGCCAATGGGACCGGCCCCGATCCTTCCATAGAGTACTCCCGGGAAATAACCGGCCAGAAAAGTCAGACCAAATGCAACAGGAAAGCCGGCGACGGAAATTCGTTTCGCAGGCTTGGGATGCGGACGAGTGGACGGCAAAAAGATAACTCCCCTTTCCGTTTTTTCGGAAGAGGAACGATACGCGGGGGCGCGCATTATCGCACCGCCCGTGCCGCGGCAAAGGCGCCGCCGAACAACCCGCTCATCAGTACGACCACGCTTAGCAGGAAACTGCCGTTTTGCAGGAAAGCATTTCCTTGCAGCAGATAGGCCGCGAGAAGCTGGCACATGGCATAGAAAAGACCACAGGCCAACCCGCAAAGAAGAAACCGCTGCCCCACCTTTTTGGCAAACAGCAAGCCGGAAAAAGCGACTCCCAGAGCCGCCGCTGCGCAGGCAAACGGACGCACCAGGGTGAGTGGAACAGGCGCATGAGCCAGCAGTAAAGAAAAAATGCACATTGCCAGCAAAATGACAGCTATTCCGCCCAGAAAAGAAAATACGGCGGCACCGAGCAGCCGGTCTGCGGGATGGCGGAAGGATTGATTGCGGTTCCGCACGCGGATATTCCTTCGGGTAGAAGCAGTATTTTTTTTATGAAACATAGAAAACGCCCCCTTGCACAGTAAACACTATGCAAGGGGGCGTCTGGGTATGTCGTCTTACTTTTTCGCAGGGGTGTTCTTGGAGTCGCCGGTCACATCCAGTTTCTCAACGGAAGAGATGGCAGAACGACGGAAGCGGATCTTGGTCCGATCGCTGCCGGTCTCGACAACCAGCGTATCGTCCTTCTCGCTGATGGCAAATACAATACCGACGATGCCACCGATCGTGGTGACCTTGTCGCCGATCTCAATGGAATTACGCATGGCGGTATCTTTTTTGTCCTGACGCTTCTGCGGCACGTAGATAATCAGGAACATGAAAACGAGGATCAGGACCATCGGCAGAAGGGTGACGAGCATATCGCCGGTAGAGGCTTGCTGAGACAAAAACTGGATCATAACGGGTACTCTCCTTAAAAGTAACGTATTTCTTCTATTATATCGAATTTACAGGCACAGCGCAAGGGTTTGTACAAAATTCTGCTCAGATACGGGTATCCAGGCGGTGAACGTAGGTATCATGGAATTGCTGGAAGGTACCGTTGTCCAGCGCTTCCCGGATGCGTTCCATCAGATGGTTATAGAAATACAGATTGTGCATGACAGCCAGGCGCATTCCCAGCATCTCGTCAGCCTTTTGCAGATGACGGATGTAGGCACGGGAGAAATTGCGGCATACGGGGCAGTCGCAATGGGGATCGATGGGCGATTCATCGCGCTCGTATTTGAGGTTCTTGATATTGATGATGCCATCCCAGGTGAACAGGTGGCCATGCCGTGCGTTGCGGCTGGGCATGACGCAGTCAAACAAATCGACGCCGCGGTAGACGCCCTCGATGATGTTGCCGGGGGTGCCCACACCCATCAGATACCGGATCTTGTCCTTGGGGGCATACGGCTCCACGGCGGAAATGATGTCGTACATGACTTCGGCGGGCTCCCCTACGGCCAGGCCGCCGATGGCATAACCGTCCAGATCATACTCGGCAATCTGCTTCATGTGTTCTACGCGCAGATCGGCAAAAGTGCAGCCCTGATTGATGCCGAACAGCAGCTGATCCGGATTGACGGCTTTCCCTTCATGCTTGAGGCGAGCCATCTCAGCCTTGCAGCGCAGCAGCCAGCGGGCTGTGCGGGCACAACTGTTTTTGGCGTACTCATAGGTGGCGGGGTTCTCGACACATTCGTCAAAAGCCATGGCGATGGTGGAACCCAGGTTGGCCTGAATCTGCATACTTTGTTCCGGTCCCATGAAGATGCGATGCCCGTCCAGGTGGGAATTGAAGGTGACCCCCTCTTCGGTGATCTGGCGCAGTTTGGCCAGGCTGAAAACCTGGAATCCGCCGCTGTCGGTGAGGATGGGACCATCCCAGCGGGTGAATTTGTGCAGGCCGCCCAGATCCGCTAACACCTGATCGCCGGGGCGAAGGTGAAGATGGTAGGTGTTGCAGAGCATGACCTGCGCACGGATGTCCTTCAGGTCCAGCGCCGAGAGGCCGCCCTTGATGGCGGCGGCGGTGGCAACGTTTTGAAACGCGGGGGTCTGTACGGTGCCGTGCACGGTGACGAATTCACCGCGGCGCGCGGCACCTTCCTGTTTGATGAGGCGGTAAGGCATGAATCATTCTCTCCGTATCCAAAATAGTCAGTTCCAAAAAAGCGGCGGTGCAAGGGGCAAACCCCGCACCGCCTTTTCTTGCCATATTATAGAGGAAGTGAGCCGGGAAGTCAACACCCGGACGTGGGTTTTACAGGATCAGCATGGCGTCGCCGAAGCTGAAAAAGCGATATTTCTGTTCGACGGCCACCTTATAAGCTGCCGTGGTCTTCTCATAGCCGTAAAAAGCCGAGATCAGCATGATCAGGGTGCTTTCCGGTAGGTGGAAGTTGGTAATCATGCCGTCGATGGCATGCAGGTCGATTCCGGGATAAATGAAAATATCAGTGTTGCCACTGCAGGGAACGATTTTCCCGTATTTGGCCCAGACGGCTTCCAGCGTGCGGCAGCTGGTAGTGCCCACAGCGATAACGCGATGGCCCGCAGCGCGGGTGGCATTGATGGCATTGGCCGTCTCCTCGCTGACAGAGTACCACTCACTGTGCATCTGATGGTCTTCGATTTCATCCTCGTTGACCGGACGGAAGGTGCCCAGACCGACGTGCAGCGTTACTTCCGCAATGTTGACGCCATGGGCGCGTACAGTATCCAGCAGCTCCGGCGTGAAATGCAGACCGGCTGTGGGGGCGGCGGCGCTTCCCAGCTCCTTGGCGTACACCGTCTGGTACTGGCTTTGGTCTTCCAGCTGCTTGGTGATGTAGGGCGGCAGAGGCATTTTGCCGAATTCGTCCAGCTTTTCGTACAGCGTTTCGGTGTCGTAGGTGAACGTCACGAACTTGTTGCCGTCCGGCATTGTCTCATCCACCACGGCGGTCAGAGAACCGTCGCCAAAGGTGACATGGGTACCTTTCTGCATACGCTTGCCGGGCCGGGCCAGGCATTCCCAGGTGTCCCCTTTCACCTGGCGGAGCAGCAAAAGCTCGCAGACGGCGCCAGTGGGAACCTTGGTGCCCAGAAGACGGGCGGGCAGTACCTTGGAGTTGTTCACGACCAGCAGATCGCCTTTGTCCAGATACTTGGGCAGATCGTGGAAAATGGCATGTTCAATTGTATCGTTCTTGCGGTTCAGAACCATCAGACGGGCAGCGTCGCGGGGATTGGCCGGCTCCTGGGCAATCAGCTCTTTGGGCAGGTCATACCAAAAATCTTTTTTCAGCATTGGTTTTCTTCCTTTTTACGTTGACAATCAAGAGGGAGCATACTATAATAAACAAAAACACAGAGGCGCGAAGTTCATCAGTACCCTGTTCCGCAAGCTCCGCCAGAGCATGGAACGGCGAAAGGGTTCTTCGCCGAAGGCGGTACGCGGCACGTATCGACCTGGGCTCGTTTCCGAACAGGAGCGGGACTGTCACATCCATCGGATGTGTTGCGCTGTGTATATGCAATATGATATTATATTGCATTTTGTGCCGGTTTTCAAGCCGGTTTTTTTGTTATCTGTGCAAATTATTCACGATGGTGAATGTTGCTGCATAGAAATAGGATGGGTATACGCGAAAGGAAGGTCCTGGTTACTATGAAACAGTACAATGTGGGCGTCATCGGCGCCACCGGCATGGTCGGTCAGCGGTTTGTGACGCTGCTGGAAAATCACCCCTGGTTCCATCTGAAAGCGGTTGCGGCCAGCGCGCGCAGTGCCGGTAAAACCTACGAGGAGGCTGTGGGCGGCCGCTGGCTGATGCAGACGCCGATGCCGGAGAACGCCAAGAAGCTGGTGGTCCTGGATGCTTCCCATGTGGAAGAAGTGGCTTCTCAGGTGGATTTCGTATTCTGCGCGGTCAATATGAAAAAAGAGGAAATCAAAGCGCTGGAGGAAGCCTACGCCAAGGCGGAGTGCCCGGTGGTTTCCAACAACAGCGCTCATCGCTTCACCCCGGATGTCCCGATGGTGGTGCCCGAGATCAACGCGGAGCACATTGAGATCATTCCGGCACAGCGCAAGCGTCTGGGCACTAAGCGCGGCTTTATCGCGGTCAAGTCCAACTGCAGCCTGCAGAGCTACGTCCCCGCACTGCATCCGCTGCGCGGCTACGGCATCACCGACGTGCTGGTCTGCACCTACCAGGCGATCTCCGGCGCCGGCAAGACGTTTGAGACCTTCCCCGACATTCTGGACAATGTGATCCCCTACATCGGCGGCGAGGAAGAGAAGAGCGAACAGGAACCCCTGAAGCTGTGGGGCAAGATCGAGGGAGACCGTATTGTCTCCGCAGACTCTCCCCGTTTTACGGCCCAGTGCCTGCGTGTGCCGGTGTCTGACGGCCACATGGGCGCCGTGTTTGTTCGGTTTGCCAACAAGCCCACCCAGGAAGAGATCCTGAACGCCTGGAAGGAGTTCCACGGCCCGGCACAGGACCTCCACCTTCCCAGCGCACCCAAACAGTTCCTGCATTATTTTGAGGAAAACGATCGTCCCCAGCCCAAGCTGGACCGCATGCTGGAAAACGGCATGGCCATCAGCATCGGTCGTCTGCGCCCGGACAATCAGTACGATTACAAGTTTGTCTGCCTTTCCCACAATACGCTGCGCGGCGCGGCCGGCGGCGGCGTGCTGCTGGCCGAACTGCTGGCAGCGAAGGGCTACTTTGATTGAGAAGGAGCGAATTCCATGAAAAAGCCCGTTTTTACCGGGGCCGCCGTGGCCATCATTACGCCCATGCATGCCGACGGCAGCGTAAACTATGAAGAACTGGGCCGGGTGATCGAAGATCAGATTGCCAACCACACCGATGCCATCGTGATTTGCGGTACCACCGGTGAATCTCCGGCTCTGGATCACGAAGAGCACACCGAGTGTATCCGTTATACCGTCAAAAAGGTGGCGGGGCGTGTCCCCGTCATTGCCGGCACGGGCTCCAACGATACCCGGTATGCCATTCAGCTCTCCCAACAGGCTGAAAAGGATGGCGCGGATGCGCTGCTGCTGGTTACTCCGTATTACAACAAGACCAGCCAGGCAGGACTTCTGGCCCATTATACGGCCATCGCCCAGGCGGTGGATCTGCCCTGCATTCTGTATAATGTTCCCAGCCGCACCGGTTGCAATCTGCTGCCTTCCACGCTGGCGGAACTGGCCAAACTGCCCAACATCAACGCTGTGAAAGAGGCAAGCGGCAACATTTCCCAGGTGGCCGAAGTGGCGGAGCTGTGCGGGGAAAACCTCAACATCTATTCCGGCAACGATGACCAGATTGTCCCGCTGCTGGCACTCGGCGGCAAGGGCGTTATCAGTGTGTTGTCCAATGTGGCACCGCAGTATACCCACGATCTGTGCGCCAAATGGCTGGCCGGGGATACGGCTGGCAGTCTGGCCATGCAGCTCAAGGCTTTGCCGCTGTGCAAAGCGCTTTTCGCCGATGTGAACCCGATCCCCGTCAAGTGGGCCATGAACCGTCTTGGCTGGCAGGCAGGCCCCTGCCGCCTGCCGCTGGTGGAGCCCTCGGCCGCTGTGCAGGAACGTCTGGAAACGGCTATGCGGGACTTCGGATTGCTGAAATAATGGCAGCCGGTCCGCAGCAGAACCTGCGGGCCGGTTTTGTTTGGAAGAAAGGATGAGAATCTATGACGGACATTGTAATCCAGGGCATTTACGGCCGCATGGGCAGGACGCTGGTTGAAAAAATTGCCGCCCGTACAGATTGCCGTGTGGTGGCGGGTATTGACCGGGAAGCTGGTTCTGTGGGTGATATTCCTGTATATACCGACTTTTCCCAACTGCCCTGCCAGGGCGTGATCATTGATTTCTCCTCGCCCGCCGGTGCTGTTGCTGTAGCGCAATATGGTGCCGCCCACTCTCTGCCCTGTGTCATTTGTTCCACGGGCCTTTCCAAGGAGGATGAGGCGGCCCTGGAAGCAGCCAGCGCCAGGACGCCCATTTTCCGCAGTGCCAATATGTCGTTGGGCGTCAACGTGCTGATTGAACTGGCGCGCCAGGCAACGCAGGTACTGGGCGGAGAGTTTGACATCGAAATCGTGGAGAAGCACCACCACAACAAGCTGGACGCTCCCAGCGGGACCGCCTTGATGATTGCGGATGCCATCAATGCCGAAGCGGGCGGAAAATACGAGTATGTGTTTGACCGTTCGCAGGTGCGCAGGAAACGGGATGCCAAAGAACTGGGCATCAGCTCGGTCCGGGGCGGCGGCATCGTGGGCGAGCATGAAGTTCTTTTCTGCGGCCCGGACGAGGTGCTGACGCTGCAGCACAGCGCGGGAAGCCGGGGCGTGTTTGCCGATGGCGCCATCCAGGCGGCGCTGTATCTGGCGGGCCGGAAACCCGGGTATTATACCATGACGGATCTTTTGCGCGGTAAACTGCCATGCGTTTGAGAAGCAATGAAATCGCTGCCTGTGTCGTCATTGCGTTGGGCGTGGGCGGCGTCCTGCTGGGCTCCCTGTTTCAGCAGCCGCTGCAATCCACGGTAACGGCTTTTGCGGCCACGGTACTGCCGGCTCCGACAGCGACCCCGGCGCCTACTCCCGAGCCGACGCCTGAACCCACCCCGGAGCCAACGCCCACTGTGGAGACGGTGCGCTTTTCCGCCACAGGCGACGATCTGATTCATGACGGCATTTTTCTGCAGGCCAAAGCGCGCGGGCAGGATGGCCATTATGATTTCAGCGAAGCCTATGAGCCGATGCGGGATTTCTATACCCAGTTTGATGTGAACTGGCTCAACCAGGAAACGCTGGTCAATGATGCTTTTGAGCCGAGCGGCTATCCCCTGTTCTCCACGCCGGGCGATATTACCGATGCGCTGTATGATATCGGATTCCGCGTATTCAGCATGTCCAACAACCACAGCTATGACAAGGGCGCTGAAGGGATTGCGGCTTCGCTGGAGCATTGGGCATCCCTGCCCGATGATGTGGCCTATATGGGCTTTTATAATCTGGACACGTACGACGACTATGCGTACCAGACCGTCAATGGCATCACGTTCGGGTATCTCTCCTACACAGAGTACACCAATGGACTGCCCACCCCCAGCGAATCCAACTACGGGGTCGTCTATCTGGATGACCGGGAAACGATCGCTAAGCAGATCGCGGACATGCGTCCCAATTGTGATGTGCTGGTGGTAAGCTGCCACTGGGGTGTCGAAGGCAGCCACGAAATGACGGACTTTCAGACAGAAACGGCCCAGTGGCTGGCAGACCAGGGCGTAGACCTGATTATTGGCACCCACCCGCATGTGACCCAGAACGCCCAGTGGCTGACGGGAGCCAATGGAAACCAGACCTTTGTGGCATACAGTCTGGGAAACTTTATCAATGCGCAGTCCCAGCCGGATAACATGGTCGGTGCAATCCTCGATATTACATTCCAGAAAACTACCCAGCCGGATGGTTCCGTCAGTATCGAGATGCTGAATCCGAAACTGCACGGCGTGGTCACCCAGTATGAGGACGGATATCAGAATATCCGCGTTTATCCCTACAGCGATTATACCGATGAACTGGGAGCCTCCCATGGCTTGTTTACACTGACCCGGGCGCAGATCGAAGAAACGCTGCGCAGTTCCATTGATGAACAGTTCCTTACTTTGGACGAATAAAGAAAAGAAAGGGTGTATCTAGTTATGTATGGCGTCAGCAAGATCAGCAGTGAGCAGAATATCCTGCTTACAACTTTCCCGGGCGCGCAGTACAGCGCGCAAAGCCTTGCAGAGCATTTGGATGTCTTTGCAAAAGCCGGTATTGTGGTGGATATGATCTGTCAGAGTGCACCGCGCGGTACGGCGGTGGATTTCAGCTTCACCACCAGCTACGATAACTTTGCAGCGGTGATGAAGGCGTTGCCCGCTGCCGCCAAACAGCACCCGCCGCTGGTATCGGGCGGTTACAGCAAGATCAATCTGTTTGGAGAGGAAATGGTCACCAGCTGCGGTGTGGCGGCCCGTGCACTTTCGGCACTGGCCGGCGTCGGAATTGAGATTGTCCTGATCACCACCAGCGATCTGGACATCTCGCTGCTGATCCGGCAGCAGGACGAGGATGCCGCCCTGGAAGCACTGCGCAAAGCATTCGAAATATCCTGAAATATGAAGAAGGTCCCTTTACCCGAGTGTGGTAAAGGGACCTTCTTGTTTGGAAACTATGAATCAGGCAACAGGCTTTTTCCGGAATGTTTTGCTGGCAAGAAACGGTAGAAAAACGATGCTGTACAACACGGCGGTAAGAGCAATCCCGGACCAGGAATACACCTGGTTGCTGATCTCGGCGGATCCGTACCACACAAGGATCATATTGTTGTTGAGGTAATGGAGAAGGACGGGAACCCAGATATTTCGGTCGCAGAGTTCATAGGCAAAGGTAAAGAAAATGCCCGTCGTAATGCATGTGACAATTTGTATAATAAGGCTTTGCAGGGAAGTCTGGGGGCTATAGAAAAAGAGGTTCAGGGGCAGATGCCACAATCCCCACAGAACGCCTAGCAGCAGTACACCGCGTCTATTGCCAAAGTGTTCCTGGAGAACAGGCGTCAGATAGTACCGCCAGCCGTATTCTTCCCCCAGGAACGGCAAGAAAGACAGGAAAAAGTTTGGGATCAGGAGAAGAGCGTACATCCAGGGAACAAAGCTTGCCCAGTAAGCAAGATAGTCATTCCAGGCTGTGGCACCTTCCAGAGCCACGGCAACAAAGACAATGACGGTTTTGAGCAACAGAAACAAAGCACAGACGCCCAGGGCAAACCGGCCCTTTCCGCGCCACCGCAGTCCGTAGGCGGCGCGCCTCTCTTTTTTGTCGGACAGAAGAAGAATCCAGGCCAGAAGGGCGCCTCCCACCATGACAATATTGATGAAGAGAAGCCACAGTGTATCGGAAGGATACAAAACCGACAAAAGGCTCGCTCCCACACAGAGAACGGTGGCCAAAAGATGCAGTACAAAGAAACGCACGGGCAGTTCCCGGCGCTTTGCCACAAGGTAAGCCACCATGACTCCCGCTGCGGGGTACATCATCTGGGCATTGGCAAAGCAGCTGGTGTTAAGGCCTGCACGATGGGCGATGGCCAGCGGAATACCCATCAAATAGGGTACCCCAAAGGCGACGAGAAGAAAAACGGTCAGTTCTTTCTTATTGGTTTGCGTCGGAACCTTCATGGTCATCCTCCTCGGTGTGCTCAAGCTGTGCATGGCGTTTTTTGTATACGGCGGTAATGGCCTGCAAAACAGTCAGGCAGAGAATGAACGTAAATGCTCCCGCAAACAGTGCGCCAAGCCAGTAGCCGCGCTGTGCGAGGCTCAAAAGAAAAACGGCTGCGCCGGCAACAATGGATCCCAAAAGGTTGGCACCAAGAGTCGCCCGGAAATGTCGATCCCAGATGCCGTTGCGCAGGCATTCCACCAATGAGTACAGGCAGGCGATCATAAATACGATCCATTCGCCGGCCAGTTCTTTGGCAGTGGCCCCCAAAATTCTCTGAACCAGCATGGCAATCAAAAGGCTCCACCACATAAGCCAGAAACTGCGGCTCTCCACCTTGAGGAGCTTCTGCTCCTGCATTTCGTCCAGCAAGTTCTTTTTGGAAAAGATGTTCAGTTTCATCATTCAGTCCTCCCAGAAAAGGTCGTTCAGGGTCTTACCCAGTGCTTTACAGATGCTCTTGCACAGATTGATGGTCGGGTTGTACTCCCCTTTTTCAATCGCGTTGATGGTCTGGCGGGAAACGCCTACCGCCTCGGCCAACGCTCCCTGCGTCATGTCTTTTTCAGCACGCGCTGCTTTGAGCTTCAGATTCTTTGCCATTCGTGCCTCCTTGGTTTCAGATGTCGACATTCTGTACTTGCAGTATAACACGCACATTACAATATGTCAAATATATCTTACAAAATGTCGCCGGCCTTGCGGCGATGAACTTGCTGTGCTATGATACCCTTAGAATTTGTAAAAAAGGAAGGTAAGCTATGAAATACAGCTTTTCCGCATTTGAGAACGGCTTTATCCGCGCGGCTGCTGTCAGCCCGGCGCTGCGCGTGGCAGATTGTGCTTATAATGTGGAGCAGATTATAGAAGCGATGCAGGCGTTTGCGGCGGAAAACGTGCAGCTTCTCTGCTTGCCGGAACTGAGCCTGACGGGATATACCTGCAGTGATCTTTTTTTGCAGGCACCTCTGCTGCGCGGCGCGGAAACGGGCCTGACGGCGATTCTGCAGGCCAGCAAAGGCCTGAATCTGGTGACTGTGGTCGGTGTGCCGGTACGCCACAACGGAAAGCTCTACAACTGCGCGGCTGTGGTGTGCGGTGGCGAGCTGCTGGGCCTTGTCCCCAAGACGTATCTGCCCAATTACAGCGAGTTTTATGAGCAGCGCCATTTTGTGTCTGGCATGCGGGAAGCCGAGTGCATCGAATACGCCGGCCAGGAGACGCTGATTGGTACGCAGCTGCTGTTTGCCTGCAAACAGATGCCGGATTTTGTTCTGGGCGTGGAGGTATGCGAGGACCTTTGGGCACCTGTTCCTCCCAGCTGTGCCCATGCACTGGCAGGGGCCACGGTCATCGCCAATCTTTCCGCCAGTGATGAAACAATCGAAAAGGCCGCTTATCGTGAGCAGCTGGTTGCCGGGCAAAGCGGACGTTTGCTGTGCGCGTATCTGTATGCGGATGCGGGCCATGGAGAAAGCACCACCGATATGACCTTTGCTGGGCACAATCTGATCGCCGAGAACGGGACGATCCTTGCCCAGACAGTTCCCTTTTCAGGTGAAGAGGCAATCACCGAACTGGATCTGGGCCGGATGGTACAGGAACGTCAGCGCAACACATCGTTTGTTCCGCAGACCCTGGGATATACCACAGTGGAGTTTGAACTGATGCCGGCGACACTTTGCCTGGCAAGACCGGTCTCCCCCACCCCCTTTGTTCCGCAGGATGCTGCCGCCCGCGCGGAGCGCTGCGAGCTGATCCTGCGCATTCAGGCGGAGGGACTGGCCAAGCGTATGGAACATACGCACGCGCGCTGTGCCGTTCTGGGCATCTCCGGCGGCCTGGACAGCTGCCTGGCACTGCTGGTGGCGGTGCGCGCCTGCAAGGTGCTGGGACGGGATCCCAAAGACATTGTGGCGTTGACCATGCCCTGCTTCGGTACGACCAAACGCACCCGCTCCAATGCGGAGATCCTTTGCGAAGCGCTGGGCGTAACCTTCGGCGAAATCAACATCACCGATACCGTCAACCGGCATTTTGCAGATATCGGACAGGATCCCGCCAACTACGATGTCACATTTGAGAATTGCCAGGCCCGTGTGCGGACACTGGAACTCATGGATTATGCCAACAAAAACGGTGGATTTGTGATTGGCACAGGAGATCTGAGCGAGTTGGCGCTGGGCTGGGCCACGTACAACGGCGATCACATGAGCATGTATGGCGTCAATGCGGGCGTGCCCAAGACGCTGGTGCGCCACATCGTCCGTTACGTGGCGGATACCTGCGGGGAGGAAACCCTGAGCCGCGTCCTGATGGATATTCTGGATACGCCGGTCAGCCCGGAACTCTTGCCCACGGCGGAGGACGGCAGCATTGCTCAGCAGACCGAGAAACTGGTTGGCCCCTATGAACTCCACGACTTCTATCTCTACTATGTGCTTCGCTTTGGATTCGGCCCTGTCAAAATCTATCATCTGGCCAGAACGGCATTCGGCGAAAAATACGAACCGGAAGTTCTGCTGCATTGGCTGAAGAATTTTTACCGGCGCTTCTTTGCCCAGCAATTCAAGAGAAGCTGTTTGCCGGATGGCCCGAAGGTGGGGTCGGTCACGCTGTCGCCCCGTGGGGACTGGCGGATGCCCAGCGACGCCTGCAATGCACTGTGGATGGCAGAACTGGAAAAGATCGCATTGTAAAATGGTAAGGGGTTTTCCCTGTTTTCCCAAAATCACGGGACAATAGAGGGCTTGTCAGAAGGTATGTTGGAAGGTGATCTTGGGTGTCTGGCGTTTTCTCCCCGCTCACAGCGATTGCTGTGGATGGGTTTCCCCTGTGGATAGTACTGATGATCTGTGTGGGAGTATTTCTGGCTTCCTTTATGGATGCGATCGCCGGTGGAGGCGGCATTATCTCGGTTCCTACCTATCTGATTGCCTTTACGGGGCTCCCCACCCACTATGCCCTGGGCACAAACAAGCTTTCCTCTGCGATGGGAACAATATTTTCCACGGGTCGTTTTATCCGGCAGGGGTATGTGGACTGGAAGCTCTTTGCACCGGCGGCCGTCTTTTCGCTGCTGGGCTCCGTGGGAGGAACCTGGCTGCAGCTGCGCACTCCGGATGTGATCCTGAAATACCTGCTGCTGGCAGTTCTGCCTGTGGTGGCTGTGGTGACATTGCGCACGCACAACTGGCCGGATGAGCCGGCCAGCATGGACTTCCGTCACCGTGTAGCGTTGGTATGGGCAGCTTCGCTGCTCATCGGCGCCTACGACGGTTATTATGGACCCGGTACCGGTACCTTTCTGATGCTGATCTTTATCCGTCTGGGAAAGATGGATACCCGGCATGCAGCCGGCGGCGTCAAAGTGATTAACCTGGCTTCCAATCTGGGCAGCCTTTTCACAGCCCTGACGGTAGGCAACGTCTACATCGCTGTGGGGCTTATTGCTTCTGTCGCCTCCATTCTGGGGCATTATCTGGGAGCCGGTCTGGCCATCCGAAACGGCAGCCGCATTGTCAGGCCCACGGTAATTCTGGTATTGGTTCTGCTGACCACCAAGGTGGGCAGCGAGATTCTCTTCCCCGGATTCTGGGGATAACATACATTCCGGCATAGAAAAATCCCTGCTGATGCAATTTGCATCAGCAGGGATTTTTCTATAAGCGGTTCAACGGTCAGAAGATCAAGCCCGACCGTCAGTATTCGATTCCCTCACGGGCAGGCACGCCCTTCGTATAAGGGTGCTGGCAGGCCCGCATTTCGGTGGAATAGTCGGCGGCGACTCGCATCCAGTCTGCGGGCGTTCGGCCTGTCAAAACCACCTCAGAGGCTGCGTCAGCGCCCATGACCGTCTGCCGGAGCAGTTCCCGGTCCACCAGGTTGTTTTTATAGGCTGCGCAGGCTTCGTCCAGTATCAGAAGATCCCAGGGCAACGCGGTTGCCTGCTGCAGCGCCAGGGTTGCGTTTTCGCGGGCCTGGAGGCGTTCTGCGTCGTTCATCAGCCAGGTGAACTTGGCGTTGGGACAAGCGTATACAGCGGCGCCCAGGTGCTGCAGAGGGGCTATCTCGCCGCTGGATCCGTCTTTCAGGAACTGGACGATCACAACACGGCGCCCATGACCGAGGGCGCGCAGAGCCAGTCCCATGGCGGCGGTGGTTTTCCCCTTTCCATCACCCCAGTACAGATGTATCATACCAAACTCCTTTTACGCAAAAAAGAAACGCGTCACAAACTGTGACGCGTTTTG
>ERZ1090865.890-NODE-891-length-15864-cov-8.838952_pt1 | contig 15864 bp, 15 predicted proteins | sample MGYA00478478_ERZ1090865 | MGnify/ENA primary metagenome ERZ1090865 (study PRJEB33644, sample SAMEA5815715) | chicken gut metagenome | biome: Chicken; feature: Gastrointestinal Tract; material: Caecum | place: Ireland | collected 2019-01-01 | study: A study of the... | reverse complement strand
GGGGCGACATACTGTCACCAGCCAATCGGACGCCGAACTCGGCGCTTGCGGGGACGGAATCGTCCACTTCCATCTCTTCCGACAAATCATCGTCCAGCCACTGGCCGGTGCCGGCAGAAGCGGGTTGCAAATACACCGGAAGAATACGAATTGTGGGATGGATGTCCTCACAAAACTGGGGAGAGCGCAGCAACAGATCCCGGTACTCTTCCAGGCGGTTCATACCTAAATGGTTGAGCTGGGGGCCTTCGGATTCATTGAATAGATCAGATACCTCTCGGTATCCCAGTGCATGAGCCAATGCAATTGCCTGAGTGACCCGCGGCTCGGTGTCGCCGCTCTCCCAGGATACTAAGGTACGGGTGGCTACACTTTTTTCATTGGGAAGAAATTCCCGCATTCGGGTCACAACTTGCTCACGGGTCAGCTTTTGGGCTTCCCGGGCCTGTTTAATTCTGTCATTCCAGCTCATGGTAGTTCACCTCACTCATAGTATACCACTGCTGCAATTGTAAAGTCAACGGTACATTTACATGGATTTTCAAAAATATGCTATTGAATTTGAAATAATATGTAAATATAATGAGCGTAAGGAGGAATGATAATGACCGGGAAAAGGCATATTCTGCATTGTGACTGTAACTGCTTCTATGCAAGTGTAGAGATGCAGGAAAACCCTCAGTTGCGTGGAAAGCGCATTGCGGTTTGCGGAAGTAAAGAAGATCGTCACGGTATCGTACTGACGGCCAGTTATCCCGCAAAATGGATGGGAGTAAGAACTGGTATGGCCATTTGGCAAGCCCAGCAGTGCTGTCGTGACCTGATCATTGTTCCACCTCATTACACAGAGTACCTGCGGTATAGCGGGTACGTTCGGGAAATTCTGCAGGATTACAGCGACCAGATCGAAGGGTTCGGCCTGGATGAAAGCTGGGTCGATGTTTCCGGTAGCACGGGCCTGTTTGGCAGCCCGATGACTATTGCCAAAGAAATCAGCACACGGGTCAAGAAGGAACTGGGCATCACAGTGAGTATCGGCGTTTCCAACAATAAAGTTACGGCAAAATTGGGCAGTGACTACAAAAAACCCGACGGGATCACGCGCATTGAGTCCGACAACTACCAAGAAATTGCTTACCCGCTTCCCGTACAAGACTTATTGTACGTGGGGCCGGCTACTCAACGAAAATTGAATTCCTATGGAATCCGAACTATCGGCCAGCTGGCCGATACAGATCCTCAGGTGTTACAGGGATGGTTTGGTAAGGTTGGATATTCGTTGTCTGCCTTTGCTCGGGGGCTGGACGCTTCGCCGGTTGCTAAGCAGGATCACAGAGCAGCCATCAAAAGTGTTGGAAATAGCGGAACCACACCACGAGACCTAGTGAATGATACGGATGTATGGTTGATGCTGAACATCATGAGTGAGAGTGTAGCCATGCGGATGCGGGAGCTCGCCATGAAATGCACGGTAGTGGAAGTATCGGTGCGGGACAGTGATCTCTGTGGATTTGTGCGCCAGCGCAAAATAGAAAACCCAACCAATGTAGCCTTGGAAATTGCGCGGGAGGCGTTTGCACTGTTCAAGGCCAATTACCGTTGGGGAAAGCCTTTGCGCGGTGTGGGTGTGCGCGGAGCAGGACTCGTGCCGGAGGACTGTGCTGTTCAGCTTGGATTTTTCAGCAATGAAGAAAAACGGGAAAAGCTGGAACGCATCGATAAGGCTGTAGATACGGTAAGAGAGCGGTACGGGTATACCTGTGTACAGAGGGCAATTGTCTATACGGACAACCAGTTGAGTAAGATAAACCCCAAGGATGACCATACCGTCCATCCGGTAGGATTTTTCAATGCGGGATAAGGAGGCATCTGTATGGCGCGGCAAATTACCAAACGTGAGAAGCGGTATGTTACGGTTGATGTACGTTTTGAAGAGGATGGACGCCTTCGGCCATTGACTATACGGTATGGCCCCGAGCAAATCTATGAAATCGATGCCGTCAAAGACGTGAGCAGGCGGGCTGCAGAGGTGGGCGGCGTCGGAGATCGGTATCTTTGTGTCATAGCCGGTCAGGAGAAAAAGCTCTGGTTTGAGAAGGGGCGCTGGTTTGTGGAAGCCAAAGTATAAAAAGAGGAGCAGTCTACGGACTGCTCCTCTTTTACTGCTGGTTCAATTTTTCGTCAGACCGCACGGCTTCTACAGCAGCTTTTGCAACTTTATAAGCGATGCGTACCTCGTGGTCGTTACAGTCATCCAGTAGGGACTGCATATCCCTCTCGAATTGCGGACGAGCTTTGACCAAATTGTCACACAACAGATCGTCTACTGTAACGCCCAGTGCGTTGGCTATTTTTACGATGGTTGTTAGGCTTACTCGGGTACTGCCAGTCTCAATATTGCTCAAATGGGTTGGGGACACAGACACCCTGTCAGCTAATTGTTCTTGTGTGATTTCCATACGGATACGAGCGACTTTGATGCGTTTCCCGATTGCTTTGTAATCCAGTTCCATAAAACGCCCTCCGTCGATTTTCCTCTATTGTAACTACGGACGTAAAATAATATAATAATCTAAAACCGTATTATACGGATATAGTTTAATATTTGAAAAAACGCGTTCAGATTTCAGTGTGATCAATTTATGAAAGCCTCTATTTATAGAGAAATACATCACAATTCGTCGTTTTTTGCACGGCTTATCTTCTACACTAAAGACGATTCATAACTGCCGTAAGGAGCTTCCTATGCCGAAAAAAATATATGTAAGGTTCCTTTCCGGTTTGCTTTCTTTGGCGTTCCTGGCATTTACAGGTTGTTCCAACTCTCAGGAGCAGATACCGGTATACACACCTGATATTCCCGTGGTGCAAGCGGAGGCAAGTGAACCGGAACCGTCACCTGCATTAAATCGTGAAGATGGGGCACCCTTTTCCCTGACAATGCTGGATGTGGGGCAGGGGCTTTCTATTCTCGTTCAGGCCGATGGTGGGTATCTGCTTTATGACGGCGGGGGCAGAGGGGCCTCTTCCTATGTGGTTTCCTATCTCCAACAGCACGCTGTGAAAGAATTGGAATGGCTGATAGCCTCCCACTATGACGAGGATCACATCAGTGGTTTGGTGGGTGTGCTTCATACCACACCCGTGGAGCAGGCTTTGATGCCGTACTACACCACCGACACGCAGATCTACCAATCCCTGCAAAACGTGCTGGGAGAAAAGAATGTTCCGGTGATTTACCCAGCCCAAGGAGATACCTTCTCTCTCGGCGAGGCAGAAATCCAGGTTGTGGGGCCGCAAAATTATGCCTATGATTCGGACAACGACAAATCCCTCTGTCTGCGCATTTGTTACGGGGATTTCCAATGCCTTCTGACCGGAGATGCTGAGCAGGACGCAGAACAGGTCATGGTGGCTTCCGGGCAGGATCTGACCTGTGATTTATATGTGGTAGGTCATCACGGTAGTTCCTCTTCCACCAGTGAAGAACTGTTGGACGCGGCATCTCCTGCCTATGCCTTCCTTAGCGTGGGGGAGGACAACCCGTATGGGCACCCCACAGCGCAGACATTGAACGCCCTGCAGCAGCACGGAATTACCCTATACCGAACCGATCAGCAGGGAGAAGTCACCGTCTATTCAGATGGTAAGCAATGCTGGTTCAGCACAGAGCCTTGCCGAGACTGGAGCGCTGGAAACCAAAGCATCCCTGAAGAACCCCTCGCAACAACTGTGCCGCAGACTGCACAATATGTGCTGAACACTCACACCAAAAAGTTTCATTTTCCAGATTGCTCCAGCGTCGATCAGATGAGCGAAAAGAACAAGGCGTTTACAGATGCTTCCCGAGATGAATTGATTGCCAGAGGCTATACAGCCTGTGGCCGATGTAATCCTTAGATATAGATAAAGGGCGGCTACCTGCCGGAAAAGCAGGTGCCGCCCTTTTTATATTACATTTTCAAAAAAGCAGGTGATGCAATGAAAGAGAATACCCACAAAGAACCTAAGCAGAAACCCTCTGGACGAGCGCCAAAGGAACACGTAACAAACCGTCTACCGAAAACCCTTGCGCGGGAAGCATGGCTGAAAAGTAAGGAAAAAGCAATTTCGGCAACACGCACAAAGTCCGACAGCAACTACACTTCCGCACAGGAAATGGAAGAATACGCTGTCCAGCAAGGAGAAGCCCATCTGGAAGATGGAGCTCTCTTTGTATTGCGGAAAACAAGTGCCATTGCCAAAAATCGTTTCACTCGCAAAAAAGAACCGGATGAACCACCGCAGGATGATCCCGTGTATGGGGATGCTCCGGAACCGGGGGAGAAGAAAGCCACAGCCCGTGAAACCTCCGGCTCCGATCCGCAAGCAAACGCCAAGAAGGAGCAGAAACGACGAACTGCTCAGAAGCAAAGCCGCGATGTCAAAGCGCGCCAGCAACGGATCAAGAAATCTACGCGAGAGGTACGCGGTTTCGATAGAGATCAGAAACAACTCCGCACGGTTGCCAATGCCGCCCGCAAAGAGAAACAGGCAAGACAAGCAGCACAACGCACACAGAGAATGATCTATCGGGCCCAGCAGGCTGCACGGGAAAGTGCAGAAGCAGCCAAAAAAGTAATTGCTGTGATACGCTCGGCCATTCAGCATCTGTTGGCCGCTCTGCAGAGCCTTGCGGCTGCACTGATTGCTGGCGGCTGGGTAACCGTGTTTGTCATCCTGCTGATCTGTTTAATTGCCCTTGTGGTGGGATCAGCTTACGGGATCTTCTTCGCTGCAGAATCCCCGGATGAGAATGCTATCAGCGTGCAGGATGCCGTGGAACAGCTAACTGAAGAATATCGGGACCGGCTGGAAGAAATCGAAAATAGTGTAGAATATGACCGCCAGGAGATCGAGTCCAACGATGGCAGCTATGCCATTGCGTGGCAGGATGTCCTGGCGGTCTTTGCGTCGCAAACATCAGGGGATGCCAATGGTGCTGCTGTTGCCTATTTGGATGAGGACAACGTGGATCGGCTGCGCGCCGTCCTTTGGGATATGAACGAGCTGGACTACCGCACTGAAATGCAGACCCATGAAGTGGAGCAATCTAATGAGGCAGACGACTCTTCCAACGGCACCACCGTAACAGAAACCGTATTGATTATAGAATTGACTCACCATACATCTGACGAGATGCGTGACACATACCATTTTACCGACAGACAAAATGAATACCTGACGCTTCTGTCTGGTGAAGATACCACCATCCTTTGGGGCGAACTCCTGGGAGGTTTTGTGCAGGGCAGCGGAGATATCATGGCACCGGGATTGACTGGCACTGGTGATGGGGCTTTACAATGGCCGCTCCCCGTTGCCGGCAGTATTACTTCCCAGTTTGGTTATCGAACTGATCCCATCGGCGGTGAAACCAGTTACCATAGCGGTACAGATATTGCCGCACCGGAAGGAACGCCCATCCTGGCCGCCGCAGCCGGTACCGTAACAATCGCCAACGCCACTGACAGTTGGGGCGGCAGTTACGGATTCCATGTGAAACTTGACCACGGCAACGGAATGGAAACGCTGTACGCACATTGCTCCAGTATCTGTGTCACGGTGGGGCAGCAGGTCCAGGTCGGACAGGTTATTGCTTATGTAGGGCATACTGGCCGCGCAACGGGTAGTCACTTACATTTTGAAGCCTACATCGACGGTCAACGCACAGACCCAACAGCCTTGGTACTGTAACGTGGCGGGCACCGGCTGTTTCAAGTAAATGGCCAAATAACTGAATCACAAGGCAAAAGCGTCTTCGGGAGGGACAAATGGCTACTTTAGGTGTGGATTTGGGAGGAACAAATATAAAAGCTGCTTTGGTGGACGAAGCAGGTTACATTCTACGCGAGATCAGCAAACCAACCAATTTGCCACGTCCGGCAGAGTCTGTGTGCGATGACATTATTGGACTTTGCCGTGAATTGATGGTTGGCAATGATGTGCGGGGGAATCGGTGTTGGATGCCCCGGAACAGTCGATGATAGCTGCGGGATGGTTTTATATTCAAACAATTTGGCGTGGTTCGATTTTGCAATGGGACCGTACCTGGAACAGCGTCTGCAGGTGCCTGTCCATTTGGCGAACGATGCCAATGCGGCAGCCTTGGGGGAAGCTCTGGCTGGATGTGCAAAAAACGCCGACAGCGCCGTGATCCTTACGCTTGGCACGGGTGTCGGCGGAGGTGTGGTGCTAAATGGAAAATTGCTGACTGGATATACGGGGGCGGCTTCAGAACCAGGCCATATGGTAGTCAACGATGCACAAGACGCCCCCTTGTGCTCCTGCGGGCGGCGCGGGTGTCTGGAAGCATACGCTAGCGCAACGGCACTGATTCGTATGACACAACAAGCGATGCATCTTCACCCGGAAAGTGCTTTGTGGAAGATTGCGGGACCGATGGCCGTGACCGGGCGCACGGCTTTTGATGGGCAGGCAATGGGCGATGCAGTGGCAACCGCTGTCGTGGAAGAATATACCCACTGGTTGGCAATTGGCATTGCAAATCTGATCAATATTTTCTTTCCACAGGTGGTGGGGCTGTCAGGCGGCATCGCCAACCAGGGGGAAAATCTTTTGGCGCCACTGCGTACACAAGTGGAGCCGATGATATTTGGCAATGCCTTTACGCACAAAAAGACGAAACTAAACAGTCAAATTGTGACCAGTTGTAGCGAGTATGTTTCTCCGTTTTGGTGATAGCTTTCCTCCTGTTGATTGAGTATTGTTGGGATGAGCAAATAACCAGAACTAAGTGTATAGGGGAGGAACAACGATGACTTTTTGGGACCAACATGGTCAGGAAGTGGAAATCTCGCAGGCGGATCAGAAGTGGCTGGATGACGCCTACTTCACTGCCCAGCAAATGCGGCTGCCCGTGGATTCGCCACGAGCTGCTTTGTCCTACCGTGTGTCGGCCAAGGGGCAGGTGGATCATGACGATATTCCCATGCAGAAGATTGCCTGCCGGAAGTTCGCCCAGGAGCATGGATGGCGTGTGGTGCTGGAGAAGGCGGAAAAAGGCGTCTCGGGCTCCAAAGTCTCCGCCAGTAAGCGGGACGTGATTCAGGAACTGCGCAGCGAGGCCGACAAGGGAAACTTCGATATCCTGCTGGTCTATATGTTCGACCGCCTGGGACGCATCGAGAGTGAAACCCCATTTGTACTGGAATGGTTCGTCCAGCACGGCATTCAGATGTGGAGCACCCACGAAGGCCAGCAGCGTATCGAGAGCCATGGTGATAAGCTGATGAACTATATCCGGTTCTGGCAGGCAGCAGGGGAGAGCGAAAAGACCTCCATGCGAACCAGAGACCGCATCCGTCAGATCGTTTCCAGCGGACATTTCGCCGGAGGCTTTATTCCCTACGGATACCGTGCCATTAATAAAGGTAGAGTCAACAAGAGAGACCAACCTGTAAAGGATCTGGAGATCAATCCAGATGAAGCAGAATGGGTTCGGGAAGTATTTATAAAAGTGGCAGAAGAAGGCGCCAGTGGGTATGACGCACAGCATCATATCACTGGGGCAAAGAACTGCGCTCTCTGCACTCTTGCTCCGGGCAAGCTGACAGGCAAAGATTTGCGAATCCCTGCCCGCAGCTCGTCCGGCTTTTTCAGTTGGCCAAATTGACCAACTGATTTTGCCTGTTCCCAAAATGGTAACAGGCAGATAGACGGTCTGATAACGGCCATCCCACCCTGATTCCCATTTTGGGGAATTGGGTAGGAGCTGGTAAGTGCCGTTTCCCGTCACTTACCACTCTTGGCAAACTGTCAACCTGACACTTTGCCAACACCCCCCTATAAAGGAGAACTTTGGCGTTTTGCTGCGTACGTGCGTACGCAGCAGGCGGCTTTCTCTGTACGCACGTACGCAGCGAAAGACCGAAAACGCACCATATAGGGGGATCAAAAGCGGGTCATGCCCGCCAGCCATTGGGGGTGAGGTCGGGCTGCACAAGGGCTTCGATGCCGACAAAGCCCCGGACACGCCGCCCGGACGAGTTGACGATGTTGTTGGTAGATTCCAGATTATACCTGCGCTGGTTGGCGATCAGTGCATCGCTGAATCCTCTGGCCTTGATCGCATTCAGGCTGTTCTCCTCGCACCACATCTTGTAGATCTCATACAGCTCTTTCGAGCTGGTGCAGGCATCCGCCTTCAGGCGGATGTAGCCCTCGGATTCGAGGAAATCGAACACATTGTTGTTGTCCCGCTTCACCAGTTCCCGGTTGCGCTTGGCACGGTCACTCTCGGTGAACTGAAAACCGTTCTTCACTAGCCGCTGTAAGCCCTCAAATGCCCACAGTAGGATGCCCTCGACCTCTGCCGCCATCTTCTCGGCAATGTCCGGGTCATCCACACGGGACAGGGGCTTGTCCTTAGTGGTCAGGATGAGCTGGCGGCGGTAGAAACCGTCCGAGCGGTCATACAATGCCTGCAAATCGCCATTGCTGAACGCCAGCAGGCGGGCATACATCCAGCCCTGATAACTCTGCTTACCCTTGCGCTCCAAGTCCATCTGCCCCTGTGCGGTCACAATGGACTTGACATAGTTGGTCTGGCGCAGGGCTTCCATCCGCATATCGTCGTCCACGCAGAGCAGGGTGTGCTCCAGATCGGCACGGGCAAAGCGGTTCTCCGAGATCTTGCCGATGCTGCCATCCTTCATGTTGCAGCCGAACAGCCGGGACAGCACCACGCCGATCTGCGACTTGCCCTCGCCGCCGCTGCCCTTAATGACCATCATGCGCTGTCCCTTGTTGCTGGGGATCAGGCAGTAGCCGATGAACTCCTGCACCGTGGGGATATCCTCCGGGTAGAGCAGGTCGGACAGGAACCGCAGCCAATGGGAGGGCTGCGGAGCTTTCGGGTCATACCTGACCGGGAGTCGGTTGCGGACGATCTCCGGCTTGCCCTCCTGAAAGGTGCCATCCAGATACAGGGTTCCGTTTGCCAGTGCGATGCGGTCGGTGACAGGCGGAAAGTCCTCCACCTGTGCCGCCAGTTTCAGCACGTCTACCACATTGGTGACCTTCTTGGCAAGGTTTGCCCCGACGTATTCACGCATCATCTCGAAGATCTCGCAGCGCAGGGGCATGGGGTCTACCATTCTGCCGTCCGGGGTGAAAAATGCGCCATTCGAGTAAAGCAGTTGGTGGATGCTTAGAAAATCGTCACAGAACAGGGATTCGTTGAAAAAGCCCTTCTTGAACCATGCAGGGGTAAAATTACTCATAGGCATTCCATCCTTTCGTTGGCGTTACGGAAAAACAATGTGGTCAATTTGACCACATTGTTTTCTGGTAACTGAGGAATCAACGTTTAGCCGTTCTCCTTGCATGGATTTCCTGCCCCCTTCCGGCGGCGTTTTCCGGCTCTCCCACTTGGGGGTCATCGCCGGGTATCCCATGCAGACGGTCATGCTGTTTTCAAGGTCCAACGGGCAAAACGGCAACAAAAAAAGCCGCCACAAAACAGACCAGCCCTGCCTTCGCTTTTTCTGGAAGGTCATGCTAGTCGGTTATGTAACGGCTGAAAGCCAAGATGTTCAGCCCCGTAGGGTCTGAACAAATATGTAAAAATATGTTATATTCAATTGTTGGGATAGATTACCACAAAAATCGAGCCGTGTCAACAAAAAGTTTTGAAAGCGCGTTGTTTTCGGCAGCTTGCAAGAAAAAGCAAGGGAAACTTTGGCAAAAAGAGAGAGGGCTGGACGGTGCCAGCCCTCTTGACAAGGCAATGAGGCACATCAATATGGGCTTGCAAAATTTATTAAGGGAATGCGGTGATAGTAGGACTTATACAAATCAAAACACCGCCCGATTCTGGTGAAGGAGAACCAGAATTGAACGGTGCAAATGGAAGAAGGAGAAAAGCGTAGAAAATCAGACGATGCAATCTGGGAGCAGCGCATGGAGCTGTGTCAGCAGTTCTTCGCAGGAATCGGAATAAATCACAAGGGTAAGCGGATTGCTCAGGTCGAGACTGTAAATGCCAAGCAGGGATTTGGCATCAATGGTATATCGCCCGGAGACTAAGTCCATCTCATAGGGATATTTGGACAGCAAATCTACAAAGTCCTTGACCTGATCGACCTGCCGCATTCTGATCTGTAATTTTGTCATAGGGTATCCTTTCTTTTACATCAGTGGGATAGAGGCAATGCAGTTCTGAATTTCTACCATGGAGGGCATTGCAGGGATTGCACCGCCCTTTGTCGTGGTCAGACTGCCCGCTGCATTGCCGAAGCGGACGATTTCTTCAAGCTCAAATGCAGGGAGGGTACGCAAATCCTCCGCAGCTTTTCTCCGCAGCTGGTAGTGAATTGCGCCCATGAAAGCATCGCCTGCACCCGTCGTGTCCACGGTAGGCACATCATAGGTGAGAAGATGCCCTGCGCCCACAGCGTTCCGATAATAAGCACCCTTTGCACCCAGCGATACCAGCACAAGAGATGGCCCCATTTCGAGCAGGGCTTGTGAGCCGCGGGCAAGGTCGCTTTCGTTTGTGATAAGCTGCATTTCTTCCTCGGAAACTTTCAGAAGATCCGCCAGCTTGACACCTTCCTGCATCTGGACAACGGCATCTGCCGGGTGCTCCCACAGAAGCGGACGGTAATTGGGGTCAAAGCTGACCAGCTTGCCCTGCTGCCGTGCATACCGCGCAGCTTCCAACGTGGCGGTGCGGCTCAGGTCGGCGGTCAGAGAGACAGAGCCGAAATGGAAGATGGCAGCATCGTCGATCAGATTCCTGTTGACTTCTGCCGAAGTCAGCATCACATCGGCACCGGGGTTCCGGTAAAAGGTAAAGGAGCGGTCTCCCTTGCTGTCAAGCTGTACGAAGGCAAGGGTCGTGGGAATCTTTTCGTCAATCACCAGACCGGACACATCAATGCTGCTTTCCACAAGGGTCTGGCGGAGAAAATCGCCAAATCCGTCTTTGCCGACTTTTCCGATGAATGCTGTTTTGCCGCCCAGACGGGCATTCATGGCAAGGACATTGGCGGGTGCACCACCGGGATTCCGGGCAAACAATTCGATGCCCTGTGCATTGGTTCCGTTCGGGGTAAAGTCGATCAGGCTTTCTCCCAAAGCTACAACATCAAACATGGTATCACCTCAACCTGTTTTTTTAGCGTTCAGTTCGGACATGATCTGGTTATACGAACGCTTACTGATTCGGTAGAAGAACAGGACAATCGCTGTTATCAGCCACAGCACACCGGGAAGCAGCGAGAATGCATAGTGCATCGCATTCTGCACGGCAGCATTCTGCACCTGATTGGGGGCAAAACTCAATGCACTCAGCACACCAGCCAGCGCAGAGGTGCCAATCGCCATGCCCAGCTTGTTCCCCAGTGAAACGAATGCGTACTGGAAACCATCGTTGCGGACACCGGTTTTCCACTCGCCATACTCCACGCAGTCGGGAACGATGGCGTAGATGGCGGTATTGAATCCGCAGAAGAAGAACTGGGACAGTGCAGCGAATGTATAGAACGGAATGGGAGAAGAAACTGCACTGAAGAAATAGAGCGCAATCAGGGAAACGCCGGTTCCGGCAGCGAAAAGGGAAGCGGTGTGCCCTTTGTTGCCCAGCTTTTCAAACACGAAGGGGAATGCCGCAGCACCCAGAATGGAGGGAACGATCAGGATCATCGAGTAGATGGTAAACAGATTCTCGTTGCCTTCCACATATTTGAAGTAATAGAGCAGGTCGGCATTACGGCCATACAGCGTCACACCGAACAGGAACTGACCCGCCAGTGCAATCAGGTAGGGCTTGTTCTGAAGCGCTGCATCCAACTGCTTTTTCAGTGAGACTTTTTCCCGCTCCGGGGGCTGGACGACCTCTTTTGTTTTGGCGAAACAGAACCAGTGACAGAGGGTGAAGATACCGCCGTAAAGGACGGTCACCAGAAGATATCCCCGTGCTGCATTATCACCGCCAAAAGCAGAGATCAAAGGCAGGGTGATGATATTGATGATATTGATGGCGATCATGGCACAGACGGAGCGGGAGGTGTTGAGTTTCGCACGCTCCTCGATGTTCTGGGTCAGGGTGCCGCAGAGCGTACCATAAGGGATGTTCACGCAAGTATAGCCCAGAACCAGTACACAGTAAGTAATGTACATATACAGGCTCTTAGCACTGTCTGACCATGTGGGGTGCGCCCAGAACGTCAGCACGAGCACCACAGCAGTTGCCGGTGCGCCGAACAGCAGCCATGGACGGTAGCGTCCCCAGCGGGAACGGGTGCGGTCGCTCAGCGAACCGATCACGGGGTCATTGATGGCATCCCAGAAGCGGGAGACCAGCATCAGGAGGGACACTGCCGCCATGCTGATGCCGCAGACATCGGTGTAAAAAATCATCAAGAAGTTGCCAACGAACATCCAGCTGAAGTTGCAGCCCACATCGCCCATGCCGTAAGCGATTTTACTGATCAGAGGGATTTTGATGTTCGTATCCTGCTGTTTCGGCTCTGCTGTGTAACTCATACGGCGCGCTCCTTTCTCCTCTTGACGCGATGCTTATAATTTCTGGCAGAACTCTATTCTCTCTTTATTCGGGCCTTCGACCATGAAAAAGCGAACACCGTTTTCCCAGAACGGCAGTGACTGGATGCTGGAATGCAGCAGGTGCATCCCTGCCTCTTTTGCCGCAGCAAAGGCGGCTTCGATATCGGTCGTTGCCAGAGCTACATGGTCGATTGCTCCGGCCTTTTCCGCCGCACGATGGTTTTCATAGGTTTCGATCATCAGATCGCCAAGCTGAAGAAACGCAACGCGCTCCCCGGCGGCTTTGTTCACCGTTTCCAGCGCAGAAACAAACCCCAGCTTCTTGTAAAATGCAATGGTCTTGTCGAGATCATTTGTTGGGATGCCAATGTGCGCCACACCGGTCAGAACCTGCGGAAAGCTCATACCTTCGTTTCCTCCGCAATCTTCACCACTGCTTTGACGATGTTGGCCTTGTCCGAAATGCTCTTGTCCATGGCATTCTGGATGTCGTCAAAGTCAAAGATGTTGGTCACAATGCCCTTCAGATTGATTTTGCCGGAAGCAACGGCATCGATCGCCATGGGGTAAATGTGGCGATAACGGAACACGGTCTTGAAGGTCAGTTCCTTGTCCAGTGCAAGGCTCATAGGCAGGGTCATCTCGCCGGATTTGGAGTAACCAACCAGAACGATGTTTGCGCCCTTCTGCGCCATCTCAATGGCCTGACGGGTAGTGATTTCTGTGCCAGCAGTCTCGATAACGAGGTCGCAGCCCAGACCATCGGTCAGGTCGAGAATCGTCTGGACAGCATCCTTTTCGCGGCTGTTGATCACACCGTCTGCACCCAGTTCAAGAGCCTTATCCAGACGCTTCTGCATGATATCTACAACGTAAACACGGGAAACACCCTCGGCTTTCAGCGCCATCATGGAGACCAGACCAATGCAGCCTGCACCCATGACCACCGCAGTCTGACCGGCATGAGCACCGCCCTGATTGGCGGCGTGGAAACCAACGGCCAGAGGCTCGATCAGCGCACCTTCCATGGTGCTTACGTTGTCCGGTAGCTTGAAGCAGAGGTTTGCTTCATGTGCCACATACTCCTGAAAAACACCGTCTACCGGCGGGGTAGCGAAGAACACGACATCCGGGCAGAGGTTGTATTTGCCCTCACGGCAGAACTTGCAGTGACCGCAGGTCTTGCCCGGCTCCAGCGCAACGCGGTCGCCGACTTTCAGATGCTTGACAGCACTGCCAACTTCCACGACTGTGCCGCCCGGCTCGTGGCCCAGCACGAACGGTGGCTTGACCACATAATTGCCGATCGCACCCGTTTCATAGTAGTGCATATCGCTGCCGCAGATGCCAACGTATTCCAGCTTGACAAGAACTTCGTCCTCTTTGGGTGTGGGGATCGGGCGGGTGGTGTAGCCCATCTTGCCGATGCCGTTCATGACTGCAACTTTCATTGTGCCTTTCATAAGATGACCTCCGTTTTTGTTTGTTTATTGACTTTTATAAAGTGTTTATGAATGTGGCTACAAATTAACACACTGCACAACCAAAGTCAAGCCCTTTTTTGCGGATTCGGAGAACTGCACAAGGAAAAAGCGGCGGAATTGTGCAAAAAATCGAGGACGGCAGGTGCCGTCCTCGATGGGAAGGTTTATAGGTTCTGAATAAAGGCTTCGATATGGAGCAGAGCGGCTCCCAGCGCAGAGGCTTCCAGCCTATAGCGGCTGAACTTCAGGTAGGAACTGTCCGGCTCAAACGTATTACGCTCGACCAGCATTTCCCGGAGCGGTTCGCCAAACTCTGCCAGAAAGCCGCCAACGTAGCCGCCAACAATTACATCACAGTCGAAGGTCATGCGCAGATTATTGACTGCTACAGCAAGGTAAGAAAGGTATTCATTCCATGCCGTTTGCAAAGCTGCATTGCCGGAGCGCAACCCGTCAAAGAATAGTGCAAGATTTCCGTCGGTCAGCTGGGAGAGGACTTTTGCAGAGCAATAGGCATCCAGACAGCCCTTTTTTCCGCAGTAGCAAGGGCGGCCATCGGGAACGAGCGTGTTGTGCCCGAACTCTCCGGCACGAAGATGGTCGCCGCCATAGAGCGCTCCACCGGTCAGAATCGCACCACCGACACTGTTGCTCAGAGAAAGGTAGACAAGGCTGCGGGGAGATTCGAGGTCGCGCACTTCAGCAAGTCCGGCAGCGTTCGCGTCGTTGATGAACCGGCAGGAGAACGGGATGTAACGGCTGAATTCTTCGGTAGGAACATTCCGCAGACCCAAGGCATGAGAGTAAACCAATGTCTGCCCCTCTTTGTCCAGAATACCGGGCAGCGAAATGCCGACGCCCAAGATTTTTTCGACCGGGCAGCCCTCTTTTTCAATCAGCCCCTGCACGATTCCGGCAAGCATTTCCGCATAGGTGTCCGACCGCTCATAAAGACGCTTTTTACGCTCATAGTGGAGAAGGTTACCGGACAGATCGACCAGAACTGCTCCGACATGATTCTGGGTGATCTCCAGTCCGACCGCAAGTCTGGCATTCCGCACGGGAGCAAATGCTCTCGCCTTGCGCCCACCGGTAGATTCAAAGGTGCCGACCTCCTGCACCAGTCCCATCGCCATCAGTTCTTTGACATTCTGCAATACGGTCGGCCAGCTGTTGTTGACTTTTGCCGCAAGCTCCGGCTGCGAGATTCGGTCGCAGGAAAAAATGCTGCGAATCGTTCGGATGCGGTTGATTTTTTTAACATCACGGTTATTTGCGCCGCTGCCGGTCATGGGCTCACTCACCTCCAAGAGCAGATTCAACATTTGAAAGAAGATTTATAAAGCTCTTTCTTATTATAGAGAATCTGGAGAGATTCTGCAAGGGAAACATTTACAAAAAAGCGTTAGCCGAAAAGAGCGAGTTGCTTATGGATAAGAAGCGATGCTACCAGCTTATGGCAAACCATAGGTCGGTGGGCATCGTGTTCTTTATAGGGACTTAATCTTCCAGCCTGCCGTGGTCGCATCCCAGCGAGAGATAGTGCTCCATCTCTCCTCCCAGCACAAGCTGTGCGTACTCCAGCGGCCTGTTGTACAGCAGCCACTCCAGTTCAGCCCGCTGTGTAGGGGTGTTGCCGTACTTGTCCTCGATGGCGACGCAGTCGATGGCAACGGCAGAGCCATCAGCGAACCGGGCTTCTACCCGGTTAGTGTCCATGTTGTAGCGGCAGGAAAGCAGTTTGTTCATGGGAAAACTCCTATTACAATAAATTTGGACAGGAAAGCCGGGCAGCCAGTCCGGCTTTTCT
>ERZ1090865.889-NODE-890-length-15872-cov-10.685528_pt1 | contig 15872 bp, 10 predicted proteins | sample MGYA00478478_ERZ1090865 | MGnify/ENA primary metagenome ERZ1090865 (study PRJEB33644, sample SAMEA5815715) | chicken gut metagenome | biome: Chicken; feature: Gastrointestinal Tract; material: Caecum | place: Ireland | collected 2019-01-01 | study: A study of the... | reverse complement strand
CCTGCCTGGTGGCCAAAAAGATCGGCACCCAGCATACCATTGCCCGCATCCGCAATCCGGAATATGCCAAGCAGCTGCGGTTCATGCGGGGGGAGCTGGGCCTATCCATGGTAATCAATCCCGAGCAGGCCACGGCGCGGGAGATTGCCCGTGTGCTCCGGTTCCCCAGCGCCATCAAGCGGGAACAGTTCTGCCGGCAGCGCTTTGAGCTGGTGGAGTACCGCATCGGGCAGGACAACCCTCTGGTGGGCATTTCCCTGGCGGACCTGTACCATAACATCCGGGTGAAAATCCTGATCTGCGCGGTGGCGCGCGGTCAGGAAACCATCATTCCGTCCGGCTCCTTTGAACTGCGGGCGGGGGACAAGATCTATCTGACCGCCTCGCCGCAGGAGCTGGAGACCTTCTTCCGCAAGCTGAACCTGTACAAGGAACGGGCCAACAACATCATGATCGTGGGTGCGGGCCGGATGACCTACTATCTGGTCCGGGAATTGCAGGAAGCCCAGCGGCGGATGACGGTCATCGACAACAATATCCGGCGCTGCCAGGACATGAGCGAAAAATTCCCCGGGGTACTGGTCATCCACGGGGACGGTGCCGACAGTGATCTGCTCCGGGAGGAGCGCATCGACGAGATGGACGCCTTTGTGGCACTGACCGGCATGGATGAAACCAACATCATCCTGGCTATGTACGCCTCCCAGTTCAATTCCTGCAAGGTGGTTGCCAAGATCAACCGCGCGTCCTTTGCCGACCTGGCATCGGCCAACAATCTGGTGGACAGTGTGGTCTCCACGGCGGCGGTCACCAGCGAGGCCATCGCCCGCTACGTGCGCGCCATGCAGAACAGTATTGATTCCGACAACATCAAGACGCTGCACCGCCTGGTGGGCGGCCGCGTGGAAGCGCTGGAATTCAATGTCAGGGCCGGGCTGCCGTTCATCGGCAAGCCTCTCAAGGATCTCCGGTTCCGGGATGGTCTGCTGGTAGCCGGTATTGTGCGCCCCAACGGCCAGACGGTGATCCCCTCCGGCGAGGATGTGCTCTCTGAGGGGGACGACGTGGTCGTGGTCACCACCGACACGACGCTGCGCGCCCTGCGCGATATTGTGAAGTGAGGCGCCGGGCATGAATTATAAAATGGTTGGTTTTGTGCTGGGGCGCATTTTCTGGATTGAGGCAGTGCTGATGCTCTGCCCGATGGCCTGCTCGGCACTGTACGGGGAATGGAACATCGTGCTGGCCTTCCTGTGGCCGGAGCTGGGGCTTACCCTGCTGGGCGTTCTGCTGGGCCTGCGGCAGCCCCGCAACACCACGATCTACGCCCGGGACGGCCTGGTGATCGTGGCGCTGGTCTGGGTATTGATGTCGGTGTTCGGGGCGCTGCCCTTCATGATCTCCGGCGAGATCCCTTCTTTCTTCGATGCTTTTTTTGAGATGGTATCCGGTTTCACCACCACCGGTTCCACCATTCTCACCGATGTGGAGGCCATGAGCAAGGGCCTTCTGTTCTGGCGCAGTTTCGCCCACTGGGTGGGCGGCATGGGGGTGCTGGTGTTTGCCATGGCCATCCTGCCCATGACGGATGGCCGTGCCATGCACCTGATGCGGGCGGAAGTCCCCGGCCCCACGGTGGGCAAGATCTCCAGCAAACTGCGGGACAGCGCCAAGATCCTGTATGAAATCTACTTCGTGCTGACGGTGGTGGAGGTGGTGATCCTGTGCGCCGGCGGCATGCCGCTCTACGATGCACTGATCCATTCCTTCGGCACGGCAGGCACGGGCGGTTTCAGCAACCGGGCGCTCAGTGTGGGCGCCTACCAGAACCCCTTCTTTGAGGTGGTCATCGGCATCTTCATGCTGCTGTTCGGCATCAACTTCAATCTCTACTATTTCATCCTGCTGCGCCATTTCAAGGAGGCCCTCTGCTCCGAGGAGCTGCGGGTCTACCTGGGCATTGTGGCGTTCTCCACCGTGACCATCACCATCAACATTGCCAGCTTGTACGACAATGTGGGCACGGCGCTGCGCACCGCCTTCTTCCAGGTGGCCTCCATCATGACCACCACCGGCTATGCCACCACCGACTTCAACCTCTGGCCCAACTACTCCCGCACAGTGCTGGTGATGCTCATCTTCATCGGCGCCTGTGCCGGTTCCACGGCCGGCGGCCTCAAGGTCTCGCGTGTCATCATCTTTTTCAAGGCGGCCAAACAGGACCTGAACAAGATGCTGCACAGTCATGCCATCACCTCCATCCGGTTCGAGGGCAAGGCGCTGGACGAAAAGACGCTGCGCGGCGTGCACAATTATTTCAACATCTATATGCTGCTCTTCTCGGCCTCGGTGCTGCTGGCCTCGCTGGACGGGTTTGACCTGATCACCACCTTTACGGCGGTGGCTACCTGCTTCAACAATGTGGGCCCCGGCCTGGAAATTGTGGGCCCCATGGGCTCCTTTGCGGACTTCTCCGATCCGGTCAAGCTGCTGCTCTCCTTTGATATGCTGGCAGGACGCCTGGAATTGTACCCGATCCTGGCGCTCTTCTCACCCCGGCTCTGGCGCAAGCGTCCCACAAACCCGCTGCACGGATAATACCGAAAGTACACCCCGCTTTTCTCTGGAAAGGCGGGGTTTTATTTTGTCCATCCGGCGCATAGGCTGTAGCAAAACGCCAGGGGAGGGGACCACCATTCGCTACGATCGCCGACAGGAGGACCAGTGCCAGAAACTGCTGGCCTGGAGTGTGCTGGGGCTGCTGCTGGCCATACTGGTTGCCGTTCTGCACCTGCTCTACCATCAGGAATTCTCCGAAACATCCATTCCCAACGACTGCTTTGCGGTGGCGGCCGCCACCGGGGAGACCGCGCTGCCCCGGCAGGTGTGTCTGACCTTCGACGACGGCCCCAGCAACCACACCCAGCCCATTCTGGAAATCCTGGCGCGGGAACAGGTGCCGGCCACCTTTTTTGTCTGCGCCCAGGAGAACAACCAGGAATATCTGCCGCTGGTCCGGACCATTGTACAGCAGGGACACCAGGTGGCGATGCACAGTGCCAGTCATCGGTATGCCCGGATTTACCGCAGCAGTGAGGCCTTCTGGCAGGATATCAAGGAGCTGCGGCAGGTGCTGGAGCCCTACCTGGCGCTGGACACCCTGACCTGGCTGCGCTTTCCGGGCGGCAGCACCAACACTGTGAGCCACAAGTACGGAGGAAGCGGCATTATGAAGGAACTGAAAGCGGAAACGGAAGAAAAGGGCTGGCACTGGATCGACTGGAATGTCTGCGGGGAGGATGCAACGGCGGCACACCCGGACGCGGCGCAGATTTTACGCAACATCCAGGAGGATGCCGAAGGCAAGTCCACTTGTGTGGTACTGCTCCATGATACGAAGGCCACCGGCCAGACGGTGGAGGCACTGCCTGACATCATCGCCTGGTTCCGGGAGGCGGGCTATACTTTTTGTACGGTGGAGCAGCTGGCGGAATTGCAAAGCGCCGGGGAATAGGGTATAATAGCTGCGAAAGCAGGTGAAGCCCGGCATGCGCAAGACCGAAAGTCAGAAAATCGCCCTCTGCGGTGTGCTGGGGGCGCTCTCGGTGGTGTGCCTGCTGGCGGGGGCAGCCCTGCAGATCGGCACCTATGCGGCGCCGATGCTGGCGTCCTTTCTGCTGATCCCGGTGATGGAGGAGTACGGTGCCCGCTATGCGCTGCTGCTCTACGCAACGACGGCGGTGCTGGGGCTGTTGCTGGTGCCGGAAACCGAACTGGCGCTGTTTTACGCGCTGGTGGTGGGCTATTATCCGGTGCTGCGCCATGCCCTGCGCAGGGTAAAGCCTGCGGTGCTGCGGTGGGCGGTGAAGCTGGTCGTCTTCAATGCCGCCACGGCACTGGTGTATTTTTTATTGTTTGCCCTGGTGGGGCCGGCCGTTCTCCAGGAGATGCTGGCGGACGGACCCGGTATGGCGGCATTGCTGCTGGCCATGGGCAATCTATCCTTCTTCTTGTGCGACCGTGCGCTGGGGGCGGTGACAATCTACTATCGCCGGGTCCTGCGCAGACGGGTTCGTCGCTTTTTCTGACGGCAGAGCGGGTAGGGAATCCGCTGAAAATATAGGAGGACAAACTATGTGGTACGATGAAGCTGTGGTCTATCAGATTTATCCCCTGGGACTTTGCGGTGCACCGCTGCAAAACGACGGGGATACAGCACAGGCGGAGCAGCACCGGCTGCTGCGGGTGCTGGACTGGGTGGAGCATATCCGGGATCTGGGCGCCACCTGTGTGCTCTTCAATCCGCTGTTTGAGAGCGACGCCCATGGGTACGATACCCGGGACTATACCAAGGTGGACTGCCGCCTGGGCACCAACGAAGACCTCAAAACGGTGGTGGATGCCCTGCATCAGGCGGGTATCCGGGTGCTGCTGGACGGTGTCTTCAACCATGTGGGCCGCGGCTTCTGGGCGTTCCGGGACGTGCAGCAGAAAAAGTGGGACAGCCCTTACAAGGACTGGTTCCACATCAGCTTTGACGGCAACACCAACTACAACGACGGATTCTGGTACGAAGCCTGGGAGGGCTGCAACGAGCTGGTTAAGCTCAATCTGCAGAACCCGGCGGTGAAGCAGTACCTCTTTGATGTGGTGCGCGGCTGGGTCAACGACTATGACATCGACGGCCTGCGGCTGGACGTGGCCTACTGCCTGGATCTGGGCTTTCTGGCGGAACTGCGCGCCCTGGCCAATGAGGTCAAGCCGGAGTTTGTGCTGGTGGGCGAGACGCTGCACGGCGATTACAACCGCTGGATGAATGACCATGCCTGCCACAGTGTCACCAACTACGAGTGCTACAAGGGACTGTATTCCAGCTTCAACACCGGCAACATGCACGAGATCAGCTACAGCCTGAACCGGCAGTTCGGCTCCGAGCCCTGGTGCCTGTATACCGGCAAGCATCTGCTCAGCTTCGCGGACAACCACGATGTCACCCGCGTGGCCACCATCCTCACCGACAAAGCCTGCCTCAAGCCGCTGTACGGTCTGCTGTTCGGCATGCCCGGTGTGCCGGCGGTGTACTACGGCAGCGAGTGGGGGCTGGAAGGAGACAAGAAGAACGGCGATCCCACCCTGCGCCCCGCCATCGAGAAGCCGGAAGAAAACGAGTTGACCCGGTGGATCTCTCTGCTGGCCCAGGCGCGCACCTCCAGCCCGGCCCTCTGCAACGGCAGCTACCGCAACGTGATGGTGCAGCCCAAGCAGCTGATCTTTGAGCGCCGCACCGACGACGAGCGGGTGCTGGTAGCCATCAATGCCGACAGCGCGCCCTACGTGGCCCACTTCGACGCGGGCTGCGGCATGGCGATGGATCTGATCACCGGTGAGCCTCACGACTTCGGCGGCGGCAGCGAACTGCCCCCCTACAGCTGCGCCTTTTGGAAGATGGAGCGCTGAGCCTCGGAAACAGAACTAACAAAAAATCCCTGCGAAGAATTTTTCCTTCGCAGGGATTTTTCTATCGGTGTTTTTACAGGTTGGTATAGCCCATCAGGCTCTTATCCACCACGGCGGCCGTGTCGCGGCCTTCCCGCAGGGCCCAGACAACCAGGCTCTGGCCGCGGCGCATGTCGCCGCAGGCAAAGACGCCCGGCACGTTGGTGGCGTAGTGGTCATCGGCCACCACGCCGCGGGCCGTCAGGTCCACGCCGAAAGCCTCGGCGGTGTAGGATTCGCAGCCCACAAAGCCGGCGGCAATCAGCACCAGATCGCAGTCCACGGTGAACTCCTCGCCGGTGGGCACCATCTGGCGGCGGCCATCCACAACCTGGCTCTCCAGCTTTTCCAGCAGCGCACCGCAGACCTGGCCGGCTTCGTTCTTGTAGAACTCCTTGACGGTGGTCTGGTAGACGCGGGGATCGCTGCCGAACTTGGCGATGGCTTCCTGCTGGCCGTAGTCGGTCTTCAGCACACGGGGCCACTCCGGCCAGTCGTTGCCGGGGGCGCGCTCGGTGGGCGGGCAGGGCATCATTTCCAGCTGCAGAACGCTCTCACAGCCCTGACGGATGGCGGTGCCCACGCAGTCGTTGCCGGTGTCGCCGCCGCCGATGACCAGCACGCGCTTGCCTTCCGCAGTGATGGCCTTGCCGTCCGCAAAGTTGGAATCCAGCAGGCTGCGGGTCACGCTGGTGAGGTAATCCACCGCAAAGTAGATGCCGTTGGCATCCCGGCCCGGGGCGTTGATGTCGCGGGCCTGCTTGGCGCCGCAGCACAGCACCACAGCGTCGTACTGGGACTTCAGCTCCTCGGCACTGACGTTTTCGCCTACGTTGGCGTTTATGACGAATTCAATGCCCTCGTCCTGCAGAATCTTCACGCGGCGGTCGATGACCCACTTCTCCAGCTTCATGTTGGGGATGCCGTACATCAGCAGGCCGCCCACGCGGTCCTCCCGCTCGTAGATGGTCACCTTATGGCCGCGCTTGTTCAGCAGGTCGGCCACCGAAAGGCCTGCAGGGCCGGCACCCACCACGGCAACCTTCTTGCCGGTGCGGGCCGGGGGCGGTACCGCATGGATGGCACCATTCTCGTAGCCGTATTCCACGATGGCGCGCTCGTTCTCCTTGACGGTGACGGGGTCGCCGGTGGTCATGCCGCAGGTGCAGGCCGCCTCGCACAGGGCGGGGCAGACCCGGCTGGTGAATTCGGGGTAACGGTTGGTGGCAATCAGGCGATGCACCGCCAGATCCCACTTGCCCTGATAGATCAGGTCATTCCACTCGGGAATCAGGTTGTTCAGCGGGCAGCCGCTGTACATGCCGCCCAGCAGCATGCCGCTCTGGCAGAAGGGAACGCCGCAATCCATGCAGCGCGCACCCTGTGCCTGCTGTTCCTCTGCCAGCAGGGGCAGATGGAACTCCTTGAAATTCTGAATCCGTTCTTCAGGCGGCAGTTCCAGGCTGTTCTGCCGCTTGATCTCCATAAATCCTGTCGGTTTACCCATTGCAGTCTGCCTCCTTACTTGGCGTTCTTCATCGCGTAGAATGCTTCGATCTGGGCCTGCTCGCTGTCCTCGCCCTTCTCTTCCATCTGGGCGATCAGGCGCAGCATCTTGTCGTAGTCGTGGGGCAGGACCTTCTTGAACTTGGGCAGATACTCCCCGAAGTTGTCAAGAATCTCCTTGCCGCGGGGCGAACCGGTCAGTTCCACATGCTCACGGATCAGGTCCTTCAGCAGCGAAACATCGTACTTGTGCTCCACCGGCTCCAGGCTGACCATGTCCTTGTTGACCCGCTTGTAGAAATCCCAGTCCTCATCCAGCACGTAGGCGATACCGCCGCTCATGCCGGCCGCAAAGTTCTTGCCGGTCTTGCCCAGCACCACCACGGTGCCGCCGGTCATATACTCGCAGCCGTGGTCGCCCACGCCTTCCACCACGGCGGTGGCGCCGGAGTTACGCACGCAGAAGCGCTCGCCGGCCACGCCATTGATGAAGGCTTTGCCGCCGGTGGCGCCGTACAGCGCCACGTTGCCGATGACGATGTTCTCGCTGCGGTCAAAGGCGGCCTCCTTGGGCGGGTAGACGATCAGCTTGCCGCCGCTCAGGCCCTTGCCCATATAGTCGTTGGAGTCGCCCACCAGTTCCAGCGTCAGGCCCTTGGGCAGGAAGGCGCCGAAGCTCTGGCCGCCGTAGCCATGGCAGAGCACATGGAAGGTATCATCCGGCAGGGTGTTGCCGAACTTGGCAGTGATCTCGCTGCCGAAGATGGTGCCGAAGGCACGGTCAGTGTTGCCTACATCCAGGGTGACGGTCATGGGCTTGGGCTCCGCCATGTCGAAGGACTTCTTGAACTTCTTCATGAGGACCCGCATGTCGGGGGTCTTCTCCAGGCCGAAGTTGTAGACATCCTTGGGATCGAAGTGGATGTTGGAATCGGGCACCAGCGGGTTGCTGAGCAGGGCGCTCAGATCCAGTTCGCTGGCACGGGAACCGGCGGGAGCTTCCTTGACCTTCAGCAGGTCGGTGCGGCCCACCAGTTCGTCCACGGTACGCACGCCCAGCTTGGCCATGTATTCCCGCAGTTCCTGGGCCATGAAACGCATGAAGTTCATGACGTATTCCGGCTTGCCCTTGAAGTGCTTGCGCAGTTCAGGGTTCTGGGTGCAGATGCCCATGGGGCAGGTATCCAGGTTGCAGACACGCATCATCACACAGCCCATGGCCACCAGAGGACCGGTGCCGAAGCCGAATTCCTCGGCGCCCAGCAGGGCAGCGATGGCCACGTCGCGGCCGCTCATCAGCTTGCTGTCCGCCTCGATGCGAACGCGGCTGCGCAGACCGTTCATGATCAGGCACTGGTGGGCCTCGGCGATACCCAGTTCCCAGGGCAGACCGGCGTTGTGGATGGAGTTGCGGGGGGCAGCGCCCGTGCCGCCGTCGAAGCCGGAAATCAGGATGACCTCGGCACCGGCCTTGGCCACGCCGGCGGCGATGGTGCCGACACCGGCCTCGCTGACCAGCTTGACGTTGATGGCCGCCTTGCGGTTGGCGCACTTCAGGTCGTAGATCAGCTGGGCCAGGTCCTCGATGGAGTAGACATCATGGTGGGGCGGGGGCGAGATCAGGCCCACACCGGTGGTGGAGTTACGGGTCTTGGCAACCCAGGGGTAAACCTTGCCGCCGGGCAGCTGGCCACCCTCGCCGGGCTTGGCGCCCTGGGCCATCTTGATCTGGATCTCGCTGGCGGAGACCAGATACTTGCTGGTCACGCCGAAACGGGCGGACGCCACCTGCTTGATGGCGGAGTTGCGTTCGGTGCCGTAGCGGTCCTCGGCCTCGCCGCCCTCGCCGGTGTTGGATTTGCCGCCCAGACGGTTCATGGCAATGGCCATGCATTCATGGGCTTCCTCGGAAAGAGCACCGTAGCTCATGGCCGCGGTCTTGAAACGCTTGACGATGGAGTCCACGCTCTCCACCTCGTCCAGGGGCACGCCTTGCTCGGGGTAGTTGAACTCCAGCAGGCTGCGCAGATGCATGGCGTCGCCGCCCTCGTTGGCGACGGCCTTGGTGTACTGCTTGAAGGTATCGTAGTTGCCGTTCCAGCAGGCCTGCTGCAGCAGATGGATGGTCTGGGGATTGTACAGATGCTGCTCGGCAGCGGGACCGCTGCGGAACTTGTGGGCGCCCAGGCTGGGCAATTCGCGGTTGATATCCAGACCCAGGGGATCGAAAGCCTCCTGATGGCGGGCCTCCAGATCATTCTGGATGTCGTGGATGGTGATACCGCCCACGCGAGAGGTGGTGTTGGTGAAGTATTTGTCCACCACTTCCTTGCTCAGGCCCAGAGCCTCGAAGATCTGGCTGCCGGCGTAGGACTGGATGGTGGAAATGCCCATCTTGGAGGCGATCTTCACGATGCCGGCCAGCACGGCTTTGTTGTAGTCCTGCACGGCGGCGTAGTAGTCCTTGTCCAGCAGGCCCTCGTCGATGAGGTTGCCGATGGTCTGCTGTGCCAGGTAGGGGTTGATGGCGCTGGCGCCGTAGCCCAGCAGGGTGGCAAAGTCGTGCACCAGACGGGGCTCGCCGCTCTCCAGGATCAGCGCCATGGCGGTACGCTTGCGGGTGCGGACCAGATACTTGCTCACGGCACCCACGGCCAGCAGGCTGGGGATGGCCACATGGTATTCGTCGATCTCGCGGTCGGAGAGGATCAGGATGTTGGCACCGTCACGGTAGGCACGGTCCACATCCACGAACAGACGGTCGATGGCCTTCTCCAGATCGGTATTCTTGTAGTAGCAGATGGACAGCGTCTCCACCTTGAAGCCGGGCACGTTCATGGACTTGATCTTGAGCAGATCGGTCTCGGTCAGGATGGGATTGTCGATCTTGAGCACCTTGCAGTTGTCGGCGTCTTCTTCCAGCAGGTTGCCCTGGGCGCCCACATAGACGGTGGTGGAGGTGACGACCTTCTCACGCAGGGCGTCGATGGGCGGGTTGGTGACCTGGGCGAACATCTGCTTGAAGTACTCGAACAGCAGCGGGCGGGTGTGGCTGAGCACGGCCAGCGGGGTATCGCTGCCCATGGCACCGGCGGGCTCGCCGCCGTTTTTCGCCATGGGAAGGATGATGGTGGACACATCCTCATACCGGTAGCCGAACGCCTTCTGCAGCTGGACCAGCTGCTCCTTGTCGTAGATGGGCGCGCGCTTGTTGGGCACCTTGAGGGAGGACAGATTGACCAGGTTGCGGTCCAGCCATTCGCCGTAGGGCTGGCGGCTGGCGTAGTCGTCCTTCAGCTTTTCGTCGTCCACCAGTTCACCCTTCTGGGTGTCCACCAGCAGCATTTTGCCGGGACGCAGGCGGTCCTTGCGGACGATCTCGTCGGCGGGAATATCCAGCACGCCTACCTCGCTGGAGAGGATCAGGCGGCCGTCCTTGGTGATGTAGTAGCGGCTGGGGCGCAGACCGTTGCGGTCCAGCACGGCGCCCATCACGTCGCCGTCGCTGAACAGAATGCTGGCGGGGCCGTCCCAGGGCTCCAGCATGGTGGCGTAGTACTGGTAGAAGTCGCGCTTCTTGGAGTCCATGGCCTGGTTGTTGCTCCAGGGCTCGGGGATGGTCACCATCACGGCCAGGGGCAGATCCATGCCGTTCATCACCATGAATTCCAGGGTGTTGTCCAGCATGGCGGAGTCGGAGCCGCCCTGGTTGACGATGGGCAGCACCTTGGTCATGTCGTCCTTCAGGTAGTTGGAGCCGATGGTCTCCTCGCGGGCCAGCATGGTATCCACGTTGCCGCGGATGGTGTTGATCTCGCCGTTGTGGAGGATCAGGCGGTTGGGGTGAGCGCGGTTCCAGCTGGGGGCCGTGTTGGTGGAGAACCGGCTGTGTACCATGCCGATGGCGGATTCGTAATCGGCGTCCTGCAGGTCGGGGTAGAACAGGCGCAGTTCCTTCACCAGGAACATACCTTTATAAACGATGGTCCGGCTGGACAGGCTGCAGACGTAGGTGTCGGGGCTGGACTGCTCGAAGACACGGCGCGCCACATACAGGCGGCGGTCAAAGGCAATGCCGGTCTCCAGACGGGCCGGTTTGCCCACGAAGCCCTGCCAGATGCTGGGCATGCAGTCCCGGGCCTTGTGGCCCAGCACTTCGGGGCAGATGGGAACCTCACGCCAGCCCAGGAAGGGGAGCCCCTCCTTCTTGCAGACGATCTCGAACAGTTTTTTGGCCTGGTTGCGGCTCAGTTCATCCTGCGGGAAAAAGAACATGCCAATGCCATATTCCCGCTCCTTGCCCAGCTCGATGCCCAGCTGGGCGGCCGCTTTCTGGAAGAACTTGTCGCTGATCTGGGTCAGAATACCCACGCCGTCGCCGGTTTTGCCCTCGGCGTCCTTGCCGGCGCGGTGCTCCAGATGCTCGACGATCTGCAGTGCGTCCTCAATGGTTTTATGGGTCTTGCGGCCTTTGATATCGACCACAGCGCCAATGCCGCAGTTATCGTGCTCAAAGCGCGGGTCGTACAGGCCGGCAGGGGCTTTGCGTTCGGTAAAGTTTTCCATGCTTCGTTTTCGCTCCTTCCCAAGATTGCCGCCGGTGAAAGCGGTACTAAAAAAGGACGCTCCCCAAGGGTACACTGACCCCACGGAGGAACGTCCTTGTTCTTAGCTGTAACTATACCATAGGCTTTGCCCTTTTACAAGGGGAAAACAAAAGATTGTAAAGAAATTAACGCGAAAAAGCAAATAAATGTGGATCCGGGTACGAATTACTTTCTTTTATTTTGCGGTTGCCTCTTCCCGCTCGTTCTGGGCGCGCAGTTCCTTCAGAATGTCCGCCAGCAGCTCTTCCTGGGTAGGGCCTTTCGGCGCGGCGGGGGCCTTGGGGGCCTTTGCATGGCCCAACGCGACCAGGCGATTCATGATCTTGACGATGCAGAACAGCACGAAGGCCATGATGATGAAATTGATGATGGCCGAGATAAAGGAGCCCACCATCAGCTGACCGTCGCCGAACAGCGGAATGACCACGTTGCTGAAGTCGGTGGAGAAGGCGATGCCCAGCAGCGGGTTGAGGATGTCGTTGGTCAGGGAGGTGACGATTCCCTGGAAGGAGGCGCCGATGATGACACCGACGGCCATGTCCATGACGTTGCCCTTCAGGGCAAAATCTTTGAATTCCTGCAGAAACTTTTTCATAAGTACAGTCCTTTCTCAAAGGGGCCTTGCCCCGGCGGAAAATAACGAAAAATCCGGCGTGGGATCCTCCGCACGCCGGAAACAAACTACAACCGATCAGCCCTGGGGTTTCAGCAGCTTGGCCACCGCATCGGCGGCGCCGTTCAGGAAGTCGCCGGCGTACATTTCCACCATGCCGGCGTCCGCTTCCTTGGACAGCTCGGGATCGATGGGCATCTTGGCCAGCACCGGCAGCTGATACTTGCCGGCGATCTCATCCACATGGCTGTCGCCGAAAACGTTGATGTGCTTGCCGCAGTCGGGGCAGACCGCGTAGCTCATGTTTTCCACAAGACCCAGGATGGGCACATTCATCATTTTGGCCATCTGTACAGCCTTGCCCACAATCATGCCCACCAGTTCCTGGGGGCTGGACACGATGATGATGCCGTCCACCGGCAGGGTCTGGAAAACCGTCAGCGGCACGTCGCCGGTTCCCGGAGGCATGTCCACGAACAGGAAATCCACATCCCATACCACTTCCTGCCAGAACTGCTTGACGGCACCGGCAATGACGGGGCCGCGCCAGACCACCGGGGCCTCCGGGTCTTCCAGCAGCAGGTTGATGCTCATGATTTCGATGCCGGTGCGGCTGCTCACCGGGTTGATGGATTCGCCGTCGCCGGTGGCCGGACCCTTCACGCCGAACAGGCGGGGGATGGAAGGACCGGTGATGTCGGCATCCAGGATACCGGCCTTGTAGCCCAGACGGCGCATGGCCACGGCCAGCATGGCACTGGTCATGCTCTTGCCGACGCCGCCCTTGCCGGACACAACGCCGATGACCTTACGGATGTGGCTTTTCGGGTGCGGCGGTTCATGCTGGGGGGCGCGATGATCACAATTCGCACTGCAGGTGCTGCAATCGTGGGTACATTCTTCACTCATGATGTTTTGCTCCTTACCAAAAAAATGCGCTCAGGAAAAATGCGCTCAGGCAACCTATAGTATACCAAAAATGTATTGCCAATGCAAGGCTGCGGCAGAGCTACATGGCCTCCACGATGCCCCGCACCAGCTGCTGGAAGACAGCGCCGCGCTGGTTGGCAATTTCAATGACCTCGTCGCCGGACAGCCGCTTGCCCGCCATGCCGGCAGCCATGTTGGTGATGAGGCTTAGCCCCAGCACGGGCAGCCCGCAGTGACTGGCGGCGATGGCCTCGGGAACGGTGCTCATGCCCACGGCGTCGGCACCCAGCGTGCGGAAGGCGCGGATTTCGGCGGGCGTTTCAAAGCTGGGGCCCATGTAACCCAGATAGACACCCTTCTGCAGAACCAGATTCTGGGCGGCGGCCACTTTCAGGGCCAGCTCCTGCAGGTCGGGGGCGTAGACGTGGGTCATGTCACAGAACCGGGGGCCGATGCTGTCATCGTTGGTGCCCCGCAGCGGGTTGGCACCCATGAAATTGATGTGATCGGTGATGAGCATGAAGTCTCCCACGTTGAAATCCCAGTTCACGCCGCCGGCGGCGTTGGTCAGAATAAGCGCGCGGCAGCCCAGCGCCTTGAAGACCCGCACGGGCAGGGCTATGGTCTGCATCTCGTGGCCCTCATAGTAGTGGAAGCGGCCCTGCATGCAGAGCACGTTCTTGCCGCCCAGATGTCCGGCCACAAAGCGGCCGGCATGGCCGGGGGCGGTGGAGAGGGGAAAGCCCGGCACATCCCGGTAGGGAATGACCACAGCGTCCTCGATCTCATCGGCCAGACCGCCCAGACCGGAACCCAGCACCAGCGCCAGGTCGGGGGCAAAGGGCAGATGCTCGCGCAGATAGGCGGCAGCGGTATCGACTTCTTTCATGGAAAACCTCCTGTGTGTTGTTGCGTTCATTGTACCACCGGCCGCACCTCATGCGCAAGGCATACTCCGCCATGCGGGCGCATAGGCATGCAGGGGAAGGGGAGGAGGTCTGCCATGACAAGACGCCGCATCTACCTGAAAAATGCAATGCTGCTCACCGCCTCCGGCCTGGTGCTCCGTATGCTGGGCATGGGATTCCGGGTGATCCTCTCGGCCTACCTGGGCGGGGAAGGTATGGGACTGTACCAGCTGATCCTGGCCCTGTACATGGTGTTTGTGGCGCTGGCCACCGCCGGCGTTCCGGTGGCTGCCACCCGGCTGGCAGCCCAGAGCCTGGCGCGGGGACAGGGCATCGCCGCTACGCTGCGCGGCCTGTGCACAACGGCTCTGGCCCTGGGGACAATGGCCATGGTGGCCCAGGCGGCACTGGCGGGGCCGGCGGCGCGGCTGCTCCTGCATGATGCCCGGGCCGAAACGGCCCTGCGGGTGCTGGCGCCCAGCCTGCCGTTCATGGCTGTGGCGGGAGCGTTGCGCGGCTGCTTTCTGGCGGCCCGGCGGGTGACGCCCAACGTGGTGGCGCAGCTTATCGAACAGCTGGTCCGCATGGCGGTGGCGGTGGCGGGCCTGCGGGTGATGGCCCGGTGGGGCGCCGGGTACGGATGCGCGGCGGTGGTGCTGGGCAACACGGTCTCGGAGGGAGTGTCCTGCTGCCTGATGGTGGTCTTTGCAGTCAGGACGCGGGACTTTGCCCGCCGCAGCGGGGAACCCCTGCACCCCTACACCCGGCGGGAACTATATGACATCATTCTGCCGGTGACGGGAAGCCGGCTGCTGAGCAGCGGGCTGCAGGCGGTGGAGAGCAGCCTGATCCCGCTGACGCTGGCCATCTATACCGGGGATCGTGCGGTGGCCATGACCCAGTACGGAAATTTCAAGGGGATGGCACTGCCGCTTCTGTTCTTCCCCTTTTCGGTGTTGTCGGCGCTGTCCGGGCTGATGATGCCGGAGATCACTCGTGCCCACACCCGGGGCGACGGGCGGGGAACCCGGCGGATGATCGGCATGGTGCTGAAACTGACGGGTGCCTTCTCGCTGGCGGCGGGGGTGGGATTTGTGCTGTTTGGTCCGCAGCTGGCGCAGCTGGTATACCGGGACGCGGAAGTGGGACGGTATGTGCAGGTGCTGGGATTTGTGGCGCCCTTCATGTACCTGGAGAGCATGGTGGACGGCGTGCTGAAGGGGCTGGGGGAGCAGATGGCCACCTTCCGTTACTCGATGGTGGATTCCCTGTTCCGCATTGCCGCCATTGCGATCCTGCTGCCCCGGTACGGTATCCTGGCCTTTCTGGGCATCATGATTGCCTCCAACCTGCTGACCTTTGCCCTCAACACACGACGGATGCTGCAGGTTGCAGCCGCTGCATAGAAAAACGCTCCGCCTTCTGCGCGGTTCCATAAGAAAACAAAGTCGCAAAACTCTGCCTGCAAAGTAGCCTCTGCCTTGCATAGACCACTTTGCAGCGGTTTTGCGATGTTTCGCAGTTCTTGCAGAACCTTTGTTTTCTTATGTCGCCTGCGCCTGCCGCGCGGAGCGTTTGCTTTTATAGGGTCTGGCCGCTGACAAGACCATTCCACAGGCGGTAGTAGATGCCCTTCCTGGCCAGCAGTTCGGCGTGGCTGCCTTCCTCCTCGATGCCGTCTTTGCCCAGGACCAGGATGCGGTCGGCGTTCTGGATGGTGGTCAGGCGGTGGGCGATGGTCAGCGTGGTGCGGCCCTTGGCCAGTTTGTCCAGACTTTGGCCCACCAGGATTTCACTCTCGTTGTCCAGGGC
>ERZ1090865.888-NODE-889-length-15878-cov-5.870884_pt1 | contig 15878 bp, 19 predicted proteins | sample MGYA00478478_ERZ1090865 | MGnify/ENA primary metagenome ERZ1090865 (study PRJEB33644, sample SAMEA5815715) | chicken gut metagenome | biome: Chicken; feature: Gastrointestinal Tract; material: Caecum | place: Ireland | collected 2019-01-01 | study: A study of the... | reverse complement strand
CTAATATTTATGGGGGGCAAAAGTATAATGAATATGGAAAAGCTGTTCGTGTTATCCGTAATGCTTATCTACAAGTTCCGAAGAAAAATGGAAAAACAATCATGGGTGGTTCACCAATTATTTATGGTATGTATGGTGAGGGTGTGAAAGGTGCTGATATTTACATATCTGCAAACACATTTGAACAATGCCAAAATGCTGCCATTCCGATTGCGCTTACCATTGAAAATAGTCCAGATTTAAGACCAGGGACTCGCATCTACAAAGGTAAAGAGGATACGGTTAGGTCAATCAAATACACTTTTGTTGATGAAGATATGAAGAACTCAAATACGCTTAAGATTCTAACCAAGGATAATGCTGGCAACGAGGGTAAAAACCCATACATTAATTATTTTGATGAAGTTCATGCGCAAATGGACCGTGAACAGTATGATAACTTGCGTTCTGCTCAGGTGGCACAAGAAGAACCACTAAACATTATTACATCAACTGCTGGTAAACAGACTGGCTCACTTGGTTCACAGATTTATGCAGATGCCAAAACGATTCTAAAAAATGATGATGATGATTCTTGGTTTGTTTTAATTTACGAGCCAAACAAAGGTTATGATTGGGAAGATAGAAAGGTATGGGAAATGGTAAATCCAAATATTGGAGTGTCTGTTAGTATGGAATTCTTAGAGAATGCGTTTAAGGAAGCTAAGCGCAATAGCTTCAACCGTGCTGAGTTTATTTCCAAGCACCTTAATGTGTTTGTAAACTATGCAGAAACATACTTTGAGTTGGACCAGTTGGAAAAAGTATTGGTTGAGGATTTGGGAGAACTTGAAGGATTAACATGTGTTGTTGGTGTCGATTTATCTAGGCGAACAGATTTAACCTGCGTATCCGTAAATTTCCCTACATTTGATGATAATGGAAATCCTGTTCTTAAATTTATACAGATGTATTTTATTCCGGAGTTTGGAATTGAAGAAAAGGAGCAGCAACGAAATGTTCCATATCGTGAAATTGCGAAAAAAGGATTCGTAACACTTTGTCCTGGAAAAACAGTCAGTGAGGAAATGGTTGATGATTATGTTAATTGGGTGTTTGATACATTTGATTTACGCCAAATTAACTATGACCCTGCACTTGCTGAGAAGCTAGTTGAGAAATGGGAAATGCTTGGAATTGAGTGCATCGAAGTTCCACAGTATCCAACGGTTATGAACGAGCCATTTGACGACTTTGAAATATTATTGCTACAGGATAAAGTTTTTACGAATAATCCAATGTTTGTATTCTGTGCGAGCAATGCAAAAATAGTTACCAACATAAACAACCTAAAAGCACCGAGTAAAAGAAAGTCACCAGAACACATTGATGGATTCGTGGCTTTTTTAATTGCACACAAAGAAACACTGAACATGATGGAGATTAGCATAGATGGATTGGATGATTTGTTAGATGACATATACAGGTAGAGGCAGGTGAGAAGATGGGATTGAGAGACAGATTTTCAAATTTTTTGTTTAGACAAGCTGAAAAACGTGGTTGGGTTGATGACTTCAAAGGAAACATTCGATATAGTGGACGATACTTTTCATGTTCAGAAGATGCGCTTGCATCTAGTGATGTTTATTCACTCATGCAAGATATATCAAATCAGGTTGTACTTGCAAAGTGGAAAGTTGTCAATTGTGAAGGAGTGGAACAGCCACAGCACAAAATTAATAATGTGCTAAACAGACCAAACAGTTACTTAACGCGTTCTGAGTTTTTGAAATTACTCACGAACGCGTTTTTGTTAGATGGGGAAGTGTTTCCTGTTTATGATGGTAAAGAGTTACATATAGCTAACAATGTGTATGTAGAATTAAATAATCAGTTGGTACCTAAGTACAAAGTAAATGGAACAGAAATACCATATGAAATGATTCGCCATATAAAAAATATCGGTGTGGACCACTTGAAGGGTGTTGGGATTTCAGATTTAGGAAAAGACACGCTTGAAGGTGTGCTGAATGCTGAGAAAGTTCTAACTGATAAATATCGTAAGAGTGGACTACTTGCATTTGTGTTAAAGCTTGATGCACATATCAATCCACAGAACGCTGCTCAATCTAAATTAATTGGTAGGATATTAGACCAATTGGAGAGCATAGACGAATCACGGACAGTAAAGCTTATTCCACTCAGCAAGGGATACACGATTGAAACCATGAAAACACCAATTGATGATGAGAAAATACTTGCTTATCTGAATGTCTATAAGAAAGACTTGGGAAAATTCATGAATGTAGATGTAGAAATTTACAGAGCATTGATGAAGTCGGATATTGAAAGGGCAATGATGTATCTGCATAACAAGGCTGTGCGACCAATATTGAAGATTTTTGGAGAGCATTTAACAGCCCTTTTTTTTAGTGAAGAAAATCCGTACCGCATTGAAGCTGAAATTGACATTTTGGACTTTGTTCCATATTCGACTAAGACAAATATTGCCTATAACCTTGTACGAACTATGGTAACCACGCCTGACGATTCTAGGAAAATGCTTGGTTTCGACAAGCTGAATTTACCTGAATCAAGTAAGTTATATATTTCTAAAGACTTGGTGGCAGGAGAGGATCTGAACAAAGCAACAGACGATTCATTGAAGGGGGGTGATGATAATGGACAGCAAAAGGGAAGTGAGGACGTTTAACATCACCGGACTTCAAACACGAGCCGGAGAAGGTGAATCACAAATGATTAGTGGATATGCAGCGGTGTTTAACTCACCTACGGATATTTCTGGGTGGTTCACAGAGGAAATTGCTCCTGGTGCATTCTCTAGTGCAATTGCATCTAGTGATATTCGGGCATTGTTCAATCATGATTGGAATAATGTTCTTGGCCGTTCTTCGGCTGGCACGCTCAGATTATCCGAGGACGAGAAAGGACTTAAATTTGAAGTTGATTTGCCACAGACAACTGTTGCCCGTGATTTGGTAGAGAGCCTAAAACGCGGCGATATTAACCAGTGTTCCTTTGGGTTTATTCCTACGGTAGAGGAGTGGGACTACAATGTAGAACCAGCTAAACGAACAGTGCGAGAAGTAGAGTTATTTGAAGTATCTGTGGTATCTCTTCCAGCTTATGAGGATACAGATGTTTCTTTAGTTAGAAGTAAGCAAGTAGCTGAAAATGTTGAAAAACGTATGAAGCTAATCAAAAAAATAAATTCAACCTTGGAGGGTAAATAAAATGGATAAACAAATGTTATTGGCATTACAAAAACGTAATAAGGCAAGATTAACTGAATTGCGCACACGCTTGGAAAGTAATCAAGTGCGAGATGATGAGTTAGAGGCAGTGAATGAAGAAATTGAACAATTAAGTGAAGAGGCACGTGCGTTGGTGGATGCAATCGAAAATGCACCAGATGATGAAAATACAGATGAGAATACATCGACAGAATCTGAAGAACCAATTGATGAAGGTACAGGTGAAGAACCAGAAGATGAAAATGAAGATGATCCAGGGAAACGTTCTAATCTAATTAACCATGAACAACGTGCTGCAGCCATGACTGCAATTCAAACTGCATTGTCAACTCGTGGGGCAAAACATACTAAAAAGAAAGAGCAAGAAATCCGTTCTGCGTTTGCTAACTTTGTAGTTGGTAGAATCACTGAGGTAGAGGCACGTTCTTTGGGAGTTGCAACAAACAATGGTTCGGTTGTGATTCCAGAGGTAATTGCATCAGAGGTGATTACCTATGCACAGGAAGAAAATTTATTGAGAAAATATGGCACTGTGCACCCAACTAAGGGAAATGTTAAGTATCCAGTTTTAGTGCGTAAAGCGTCAGCAAATGTTAATAAAAACGAGCGTTCTGCAGAGATTACCGAAACAGATATTGAATTTGATGAGATTCTATTATCTCCTGTTGAGTTCGATGCGCTTGCAACCGTCACTAAGAAATTGATTGCAATGTCTGGTGTTAATGTTGAGGATATTGTCATTGAAGAGTTGAAAAAGGCATATGTACGCAAGGAAACAAACTATATGTTCAACGGAAATGATACAGGCAACGAAAATCCTGGTGCATTGGCTAAGAAAGCAGTTGCATACTATGAATCTGCAGCTGTATCCGTGAAAACCGCTGGGTGGTCACAACGTCTATATGAGGAGCTTGTAAAAATGAAAAATCAGCCAGTAACAGAAGTTCTTAAGAAATCAATGTGGATTGTAAACCGTGCGGCATTAACTTTACTTGAAGGAATGACGGATACAATTGGTAGACCATTGTTACATGTAGACGGAACAGATGGCGTTAGCTATAAGTTATTGGGCCATAAACTAGATTTTACAGATGCAGCGGATTCAGCAACTGCAGATACACCTGTGTTCTACTTTGGTGACTTCAAAACATTCCATATCCAAGATGTAATTGGCGGAATGCAGTTACAAAAGTTAATTGAGAAGTTTGCCGGAACGAATAAAATCGGCTATCAAATCTACAATTTGTTAGATGGACAATTGATTTATAGCCCATTCGAGCCATCTGTTTATCGTTACGAAGTCGGAGCTGTTAAAGCAGGTGCGTAAGCATGGATGATAACTTGCTAGATAAATTCAAGGAACATATAAGAGAGGATGACATGGAAGATTCCATGCTCTTTTTTTATTTAGAGCAGGGTAAAAGATATGTGCAGAATGCAACTGGTGGGCAGTCTGAGTATTTAATTATTATGTGTGCTGGTATTTTTTACGAATACAGGACAGCCGAAAAGGATTTAGAAGATGCTTTAAATGCACTTACACCTTTTTTTGTACAGGAGGTATATTGTAATGACGAAGAGAATTAGCAATAAACTAAAAAAAATGGTAAATGTATATGGAATTGTTGATGGTGTAAATGAACTTGGTGAAGTCGAAAAACGGTATGACATAATTAAGAATATCAGCGCAGCAATAATTCCACAAACGGCATCTTTACAAAAGCAACAGGCCGATACTATTCTTGCAAATGTTACGCATAAGGTGATTGTTAGGCATGGATCAGGAAAAGATATAACAAATGATATGAAATTAAAGTACCGCGATAAAACATTTGATATCAAATATATTCTTAATCCATATTTCAACAATGAGTTCTTAGAAATATTCTGTTCGGAGTTGATTGAGTAGTGGAGAGAGATTTCTCACTAAGCGGATTGACTGAATTACAGAAAGATTTGTTGGTAGTCGCAAAGAAAAAATTACCTAAAGAGCAAAAGAAAATTATGCGTAAAGTTGGTAATAAGGCACGTCGCTATGTGGTAAAAAAGGCGAAAGCATCAGTTAAAAAGAAAACTGGTAATTATCACAAAGGATTTAAACGAGGAAAAGTGTTTGATGGTGACGGGGGAGAAACGGTTGTGCGTGTATTTAATTCAGCTCCACATGCACACTTGATTGAATACGGACACGAGCAGATCGTTAACGATCAAAGCGTTGGATTTACTCCAGGTAAACACGTTATGGAAAAGGGAATTAGAGAGTTTGATGACAGCGGAGACTATGAGAATATGCTTAGTGATTGGATAGATGACATGCTTAGGAGTAGCAAGTTATGATTGATTACAAGGACATTAAGAAGGCTATAAATTCGATCATCGGAAAGAATTTTACCGCAAAAGTTAATAGCAAAGATATCAAAGAAGGATTCGAACGTCCTTCTTTTTTTGTTAAATTGGATGACATCAAGCAACAAGCATATGACGAGCAAATTTACAGATCAATAACGATTAGGATTTTCTACTTTCCAAGTGACCGAGATTCAAATTCTATCGAACTGATAGAGGTACAACAAAAGTTAGAAGAGGTATTTGATTTAAAATTACGCATTCAAGACAGGTTTTTAGATATTGATGAAATCGAATCAAATATCGTTGATGGAATCTTAGAGTTCTATTTTAGCATCGAATTTTATGATGCGCGCGATACATCATATGCTGATAAACATCGTTACGATGATGTAGTTGATGAGCATGGAAATGAAATTGAAGTAGAAATGATGGAAAAACTACACATAAAGGAGTGATTTTATGGGATTGCCAGAAATTAAAATAGAATTTACAGGACGTGCTGTAACAGCAATTAAACGAAGTGCACTGGGGATTGTCGCACTTATTTTAAAAGATGATACACCAAGCTTTACATCGAAAGAATATAAAGATATTTCAGAATTAAAAGCAACGGATTTTACGGAACAAAATTTAAAGTATATCGAACAAACAATGATGGGAACACCTTCGAAAATTATTGTTGAGATTGTAGCAGCGGATGCAGAAAATTACAATGAAGCGTTACAACGTTTGGCAAGTAAGAAATGGAATTATTTGGCTATTCCAGGCATTGTTGAAAATGATGTAATGAATATCGCTTCATGGATTAAGTCTAAACGTGAAAATGATAAGAAAACCTTCAAGGCCGTTCTTCCGAAAGCTGAAGCAGACCATGAAGGTATTATTAATTTTACAACGGAAGGAATTGTTGTTGGTGAACAAACTTATACAGCTTCACAGTACACTGCACGTATTGCTGGTATTTTGGCCGGCATTCCTTTCACACGTTCATCCACTTATTATGAACTAAATGAGGTTGATCGTATCACGGAATCAGCTACACCAAACGAAGATATTGATAATGGACAGTTGATTTTAATTAATGATGGAGAAAATATTAAAATTGGTCGTGGGGTAAATAGTTTAACAACAGCAACACTTACAAAAACGGAGGATTTCAAGAAAATCAAGGTGCTTGAAGCTATGGATATGATACATGATGACATTTATGAAACTTTCAATAAGCATTATGTAGGTAAAATGCCAAACACGTATGATAATCAAGTGTTGTTTTTTACATCTGTAAATGCGTATTTCAAAGGGCTAACGGGCGACTATATTTTAGATCCTAATTTTGAAAATAAAGCAGGGGTTGACGTAAATGCACAGCGTTTGGCATGGGAAGGAATCGGAACAGATACGGAAAGTTGGGATGATTTGAAAGTGAAAAATATGTCGTTTAAAAGCAATGTATTTGCGTTTGCAAGAATTAAAATTGTGGATGCAATGGAAGATTTATACTTTGAGATTGTGATTTAAAGGAGTGAAAAAATTTGAGTAAAATCAGATCGAATAAACAAATAAATGGTACATTCGGTTCAATTTGGGTGAATGGTGAAAAGTGGATGGATGTAGATTCTTTTGAAGCCAAAGCAAATGTTGATTATGAAGATGTAAACATGATTGAAGATTTGGCAACACATAAGAAAATGCTTGGATGGAATGGTGAAGGTTCACTCACTGTAAAAAAAGTGTACAGTCGTGGTGCATCTTTGATGGCAGAGGCTGTTAAAAATGGGATTGTTCCAGAAGTAGAAATTGTAGGGAAGCTTGCAGATCCAGACGCATTTGGAGCGGAGCGTGTTGCGATTCGAGAAGTAACCTTTAATGAATTTACATTGCTTAAATTCGAGAAGAAAACAGCGATGACTGAGGAATTATCATTTAACTTTGCAGACTATGAATTTATAGATTTAATTTCAGCATAAATGGAGGAATCAAAATGGTAAAAAAACTAACCTTAACAGATTTAATGAAGAACAAAGAGAAGTATCAAGTGATTGATGAAGCCACAGAGGAAGTAGTAATTGAGCGTTTAAATGCAACGATAACTTTAAAACAACCAGAGCGTTCATTGTGTTTAGATACCATTGATCTTGCTAATTCTGAAAAAGGCAAAGCAGACCCTTTTATGGTTTATAGTTGTTGTATTGAGCCAAATTTAAAAGATAAAGAACTGCAACAAGCATATGGCTGTAAAGAGCCGGTTGAAATTGTTGAAAAGATTTTTAAACCTGGTGAGATTGTACAGCTATCAGAAATGTGTTTGAACTTGGCAGGGTATGGAGTAGGCGTTAAACGAGTAAAAGACTTAAAAAACTAATTGAAAGTGATGATGATTTTTATTTTCTTCATCACTATATTCAACGAGGTTTTACTTTAGAATATTTGTTGAATCTAAAGCAAAGTGAAAAATTATTTATGACCGCAAGTATAAACAAATATTATGAAGAAGAAAAGGAAAGGTATTCAGTTACCTGACCTTTTTTATTTTGTGTGTATTAAGGTGAGATAATGAGTAAACGGCGTGTAATATCGGCAATATTAACCTTAAAAGATAAAAATTTCTCATCTGGTGTGAAAAAAGCAACAGAAAACATGACAGACTTTGATAGAAAAATTCAGCATGTGGGGAATCAGATATCAAGTTTTAAGAAAAATGCAGTAAATAATTTTAAATCTATTATGGTTGGAACGACCGCATTGAGTGGAACAGCTCTTGCAGGTGTAGGTGTTGCTGTTGCGTCAACAGTTGTTGAGATGGATACCGCTTTTTCAAGATTGGAAGCAAAAACAGGTGTTACAGGAAGTAAATTGAAAGAATTACAGGGTGTTGCAAAAGATGTATTCAAACAAGGTTTCGGCGAAAGCATAACAACTGTAGGTGATGATGTAGCAAGATTACAATCTATGTTTAATGACCTAAACAGTAATGAAATTAGTAAGCTTGCAACTGGGGCATATACGGTGAGTGAACTGTGGGGTTCGGAAGTATCTGAAGTTGGTAAAACAATCAAAGGTATGACGAATAACTTTAAAGGATTATCGGAAAATAAAGCTTTAGATTTGATGACATTTGCATTCCAAAAAACTGGTGACTATTCTAACGACTTACTGGAAACTTTCGACGAGTATTCCATGCACTTTTCTAAGTTAGGGTTATCAGCGGAAGAATTTACAGGAATCCTTATTCGAGGTGCTGAAAATGGTGCATTCAATATGAACATGGTTGGAGATGCGGCTAAAGAATTGGGAATCCGTGTTATCGATGGTTCGAAAACAACAGCAGAAGGATTTAAAGCAATTGGGTTTAACGCAGATGAAATGGCAGCTAAGTTTGGACAAGGTGAAGAAGTTGCACAAAACGCTTTCCAAGCCACAATTGCTGGGCTTGCTGCAATTAAAGACCCTGTAAAAAGAAATACAGCTGGTGTAAATTTATTTGGAACAAAATGGGAAGATGTGCGAGACAACGTAATTCTTGCGATGGCAGATAGTAAAAAGGCGGTTGAAGGTTTCGAAGGTTCTACGGATAGGGCGAGCAAGGCGATGCACGACAACTTTGGTTCGAAAATGAAATCAGTGTGGAGAGATTTGAAAGTTAGCATTGGCGATGCATTTAGCGATAATGGTGGTAAAGAATTAATGGACGGAGTTGCTAGTGCTGCACAAAAGGCAGTTCCAAAGGTTAAAGCTATGATTCAAAAGGGAATCGAATTCGGCAATACAATCAAAGACAACTGGGGCACAATCAAGCCGATTTTAGAAACGGCAGGGATTGCTGTTGGTGTGTTTGTGGTTACGTTAGGCGCCATGAAGGCAATCCAAGGTGTTTCTGCACTTATAACTGGATTCAGAACAGCGATGGCACTAGCGACAACAGGACAGTGGTTAATGAATACGGCCATGTTAGCAAGCCCTTTAACGTGGGTTGCAGTTGGCATTGCAGCGGTAGTAACAGCAGGTGTGTTACTTTATAAGAATTGGGATACAGTTAAGGAAAAAGCCGGATTGTTGTGGGATAAGGTAAAAGAAGTTGGTGGTGGTATAAAAGATGCGTTTGTTAGTGCGTGGGATGCTGTACAGTCTGCTGCAGGAACAGCGGTTAATTTTGTAATTGATAAGATTAACGGTGTTGTTGAAACAATAAATAAGATACCTGGAGTGAATATTCCAATTGTTCCTAAGGTAGAATGGGGGGACAATCAATCAAAGATTGAACAAGCTGCAAGTTCGGGTACAAAATCTACGGCAGGTGTAGCTGTTGAAGGTTCTTTTGCGGTTGGTACAAACCGTGTGAAAAAAGATATGGTTGCACAAATCCATAAAGATGAAATGATTATTCCAGCAGTGCAAGCAAGATACCTTCGGGGACAAGGTGCAACAATAAATAATATCACGAAAATAAATAAACCTTTATCCGAAAGCGGAGGAAATGAAATAATCATCCCTGCAAGAAACACTGCTAAACTACGTAGCGAAGGAACAACAATCAATAATATTACAAACAAAAAAGAATTTGCCCCTAAATTATCCCCCAACCCACCATCTAAAAATGGAAATGATGGAGGAAATATAATTAATCTAAATGTAACTGTAAACGCAAAAGGAATTACAGCACAAGAAGTCGCAAATGAATTTGTACCATTAGTAAAAGCGAGACTCGAAAATATGTAGGAGGTAGGAAGATGGATATTTTTTTAAGCACAAAAGATCGGAAACAAGTCATTCAACTTCCTATTGTACCTGCTGAATTAAAAATACAAGATACTGTGAACAACGAAACATTTACAACCGTAAACCAGGGTGATATAAAATTACTCGGACTACGAGGATTGAAATCAATTTCTTTTGACTCATTTTTCCCCGCGAAGGAATATTCGTTTTCAAGAAATAAAGACATGTTTGGCTGGGAATACGTTGAAATTATAGATGCATGGATTGAAAAACGTATGCCAATTCGGATTGTTGCGGGTTCTGCAATAAATATATTAATGTCAATTGATTCATTTGAATATGGGCTACAAGATGGTAGCGGCGATGTTTACTACAATCTAAGTTTGTCCGAATTCAAAGAAATAAAATTAACGAAAAAGAAGGTGAAGTGATGACGCATGAATTATGGCTGGTGAAAGGCTCTACTATGACAAACATCACACCTTTAGTTGGTACAATCATGTGGAGGTCTAACATTGATGAACTTGGAGACGAAATTACATTTGATGTGGCATTCAATGATACAAAATTTTTTCCTAAAAATCCGTGTGATATCGGAGATATTATTGTTCTGAAAAATGGTAGTGAAATTACACGAGGGATAATTGTTGAGGAATCAAGAAATGGTATTAGCCCAGTACAATATACAGCCTACGATTATACATTTTACTTAAATAAATCGAGCGCTGTTTACCAATTTAATAAAATGCCAGCTGATGCGTGTATTAAAAAGATTCTTGATGATTTTGGCGTACCAATTGGAAAAATTACAGCCATGCCAAAGGTTATTAATAAAATTTATAACAATAAAGTTGTGAGTGAAATTATTAAAGATATTCTGGATATTGCAGGTAAAAAGCTATTTATGGAAATGGATAAAGGAAAGTTAAACATTGCAAAACGTGGAGATATTGTCATAAAAGCAAATTTTTCTTTATACACAGGTGATAAAAAGAAAGATGCAACACTGGCAATTTCTAACCCTTCTCATAAAAGAAGTATCGCGGATATGATTAATTCGATTCAAGTCGTCGGAAATAATGATAAGGTTGTTCTAGAGAAAAGCGATTCGGCAATGGTATCCAAATACGGTAAGCTACAAAAAGTAATTACACTTGATCAAGAAGAAAAAAAGTCGGCAGCAGTAATGGCACAAGAAGAATTGGATGAATTTTCAAAGATTGTTCATGATATAAGCTTGGAATTAATAGGGGATGATCATGTGCGTGCTGGACGTGTATTTGAAATTGAGGAACCATTTACAAAAATAAGTGGTAAATATTTAATTTCAGATGTAACACATACATTAAGTGATGGACATCACAAAATGAGCATGAATTTAGAGGTGATGTAAATGGATGCGATGACAGAGTTTGCTAAAATGTTTAAGGACCGAAATAATAACACCCCTCCCTCGATAACAACAGGAATTGTAATCACGCCACCACCGGAGGTACAAATACGATTGACAAATAATATTATTTTGGACAAAACAAGGTTAGTTTTTTCTGCGCATATGTTGAAAGATTATTACAGAGAGATACATCTTAAATTTAACGATGAAAACTGCGGTACAACAAACGTTGTAGCAGGGCATTCACATATTGTTGAGACTTTAAATGTAGATACAACAGACGCAAACTATACAACTACAGATACAATTGTTGCGGGTGACGAGGTAATCATAATGCCAACGGTTGACGAGCAACTATATTTTGTTTTTGACAAGGCGGTGAGGTATGAATAACTTACCAAAAATCGTTGAATTAGAATTTGATACAGAAGAAATTGTAGAAAATTTACCGAACCTAGGTAAGTCTTTTTTATTTGATTTTGATAAATGTGAGTTTGTTTTTGAAAACGGAAAAATGGTTTTAGTTGCAGATGTTGAAGCACTTAAAATTTGGATAACTAAAGTGTTAAAAACAGAGAAATTTAGATTTAAAATCTACGAAAAAGCAATAAACAGAGAAGATGAGTATGGAGTTACAATTGAGGATTTAATTGGTGCTGTTTTACCACATCAGTTTGTACAATCGGAATTGAAACGTGAAATTGAAAATGCTTTATTGAAACATCCACGCATTGAATATTTGTCTAGCTTCGAGATTGAACAGGTGAAAGACAGGTTATACATTAATTTCAGAGTGAATCTGATTGATGGAGAAACGTTTGAAAGTGGGGTGAGTTTTGTAAATGGATAAAGAAGCTATACACGAAAGGATGCTATCGAATATATCCGATGAGTACGAAAAAATAGATGGTTCGTTTATGTTTGACGCAACAAAACCAGCTGCAATCGAGTTAGAAAAGTATTACGACAAATTAGAAATTATCAAAGGTAAACTAAGCCTTGCGAATTTGGAAGGTGACGAATTAGAGCAACGTGTATATGAATTAACAGCACTCACAAGGAAAGAAGCTACATTCGCGAATGGATACGTTGAAGTAACTGGAAATGTTGGAGCGATAGTGTATAAAGGAGACAGGTTTTCAAGCGATACAATCTTGTATATCGCTACCGAAGAAAAACAAATCGATGAAACGGGAAAGGTTGACGTACACGTTCAATGTGAAGTGTCTGGCTCGGTCGGGAATGTGCCAGCAAAAGCCATTACTAAAATTCCCGTCAGTTTAGATAATATAAATAGCGTTGTGAATAATGAAAGGTTTACGAATGGCTATGACGAAGAAAGTGACGCGTCACTACTCGAACGATATTATGAAAAAATTAGAACGCCTGCAACCAGTAATAACAAGTACCATTTTAGAAATTGGGCGAAAGAAGTTGAAGGCGTTGGAGATGTTAGAGTAATTCCACTTTGGGCGGGTGATAATACGGTAAAGGTCGTAATAATCGATTCAAACATGGAACCTGCATCTGATGAGTTAATACAAAAGGTGCAAGATCATATCGACCCAGACAGTGCAGGTTTGGGGGAAGGCAAATCGTCGTTAGGTTCCTTTTGTACTGTGGTTAGTGCTACGGTAAAACAAATCAATTTATCTTTTAACCTTACTGTGTTAGATAACTATGATAAGAATACTGTCATCGAAACGATAAAAGATACGCTTACAAGCTATCTAAAAAGCGTAGCATTTAAAACAAGTGTAATATCATACGCACGCCTTGGAAGTATCATATTAAATTGCGAAGGTGTTGTTGATTATACAGATTTTCTTTTAAATGAAAATGACGAAAATATAAGCGTTGAAACGGAAGAAATCGCCGTGTTAGGTGGTGTAGCTGTTGATTAACTACTTGCCGCTCTACCTAAGAAGAAGTAAAGTATTTCAAAGTTTAATAAGAGAAGAAGAAAAACTAATCCGCGGGATTGATATTGAGCTAGAAGATTTTTTTAATCAACTTTTTATCGGCACAGCGACATGGGGGTTAGTTTTTTACGAAAAAGAACTAGACATACAAACAGACTTAAATAAATCAATTGAAGCGAGAAGAGCAGCTCTTACAGCGAAATGGCAAGCTGGAAGCAAAATTGATAGATATATCTTGGAATCTGTTGCCACTGCGATTTTAAATACTGTTGTAACAGTTAGTTTTGATGGGAGGATTATCTTTACATTTAGTCCAAATAAAGATGATCGTGTACAAAATATTAGTGAGTTTTATCGTATTGTTGATGATATTAAACCGGCTCACTTGCCGTTCTTGTTACAAGCAAAAATTAAATCTGAAATTACAATATCAAGCAAAAGCAGATCTTGGAAATTCCCTTACCCAATATGCGGTATAGCAAAATGTGCTCCGATTCTTGGTAAGAATATTCAAGCGGATTTAACTATAAATCCAAATAGTATAAATGTCAACCCACCATACCCAATTACAAATCGAAAAGAAATGGATAAAAGATTGGGGAAAGAAACGAAAAATAGCTCATGGTTTGTGGTTAAAAATGTAAGCGTGAGTTTACCTATGCAAATTTGTGGGAGAACGAAAGTAGGTGTGTAAAATGGCGGTACAAGTTAATAAATTATTTTTAGACCAAGTAACTAACCATGCAAGTAATCTAATTCACAGCGCGGTATTGGAAATTGATGGGGCTGAAAAGGATTATGATTTTTTGCGCACAAAGATTGAAAACGGAAAGATCTCGAAGTATGTACATTTAGATGTTGATGGGGGGCATATCACTAAGGCAAGACTTGTAGATAACCAGCGGAGAAACTTAATGTACAATGAAATGAGCGTGCGCAAACTAGATGATGGTTTTATGATGGTGTTTACTATTTTAATAGAAGTAAAAGGTGGTGTTGTGGAGTGATGTATAAATATACACCAACAATATGGGAAGATGAAATAATAGATGTGGACGAAAGTGGACAACCAATTCCAAAGGTAGACGAAAACGGAAATATTATTAGAGACATTTTCGGAAACACAGAATGGGTAACGATTCAGGACGGCACACGTATTAAGGCAAAAAGATTAAACAACATGGAAGACGGAATCGTGAATGCACATAAAGGTATGGAGAGAGTTGATAACGCAATAAAACGCCTACAACTCCAACTGGAAATGACAGATCGAGTACCATCTAGCAGTGGTGCTTTTTTTGATGATTTTTCAGGAGAACCAAACACACGATTTGTGAAGGATGATACACGAACAGATCTAATTGAAGCAGTCGAAGCAGGCGCAACAGTGTTAAAAGTGGCTAGTGTGACAGGCTTTAAGGAATTAACAGAAATTACGATATTTGACGGAACAAACATGGAGCATGTGCAGATTGCTTCTATAAATGCAGAAACCAAAGAAATAACGTTGCTTAACGGACTTACCAGTGCATACGTAAAAGGCGCCAAGGTATGTCGGAGCAGTGTGGCAGAGTCAGATGGAGTCATGCAGTTTGGTGCGTTTGAATTATTTTCTATAGAAAAGGTGGTGGGATAATAAATGGCGGATTTATATATTTGGGAGAAATATAATGTAAATAGCAGTACAACCTCCACACCATATAAAGTAGCTACGGGAGAATATGTATATAAGTGGAGGAATCATAATGGTCTTGAAGGTACAACACAATGTACACCAAGTGAATGGCAAGCATATGGAGGTGTTGCGAATGGTAATATTACAGTTATAAGTAAAACGCCTGTTTATGAAACTAGATACAGTTATTCTACAACCTATTATAAAGGCTCTTATATAGGAACAGTAACAGCTGCATACAACGCTTATTCCAACAATGCTAGAAACTCAGACGGCAATTGGTATGTTCGGGGAGGACTGGCAAATAAAGTTCCGACCGTTACATTAACTACTGCAAACAATCTTACACTATACGAAGCGGACACAATCACTGTTGCGGGAACGGCAACAGATACAGACAGTGGGAATGTAGTTACGGTTAAGTATAAAATCGCTGAATCTGTAGAGAAGGCATTGACTGCGGCTGTGTCGGACGGTTCTAATGCGATTCCTTTTAACAAATCGCTTGTGTTTAAAGGCGGAAAAATCCTTGACGGAGAAACCGCTATAACAGATGTTTTGACAGATGG
>ERZ1090865.887-NODE-888-length-15882-cov-11.111202_pt1 | contig 15882 bp, 9 predicted proteins | sample MGYA00478478_ERZ1090865 | MGnify/ENA primary metagenome ERZ1090865 (study PRJEB33644, sample SAMEA5815715) | chicken gut metagenome | biome: Chicken; feature: Gastrointestinal Tract; material: Caecum | place: Ireland | collected 2019-01-01 | study: A study of the... | reverse complement strand
CGCGTTCCACCGTGGGCACCGTTACCGAAATCTATGACTACCTGCGTCTGATGTATGCCCGGATCGGTGTGCCGCACTGCCCGATCTGCGGACGGGAAATCACCCAGCAGTCCATTGACGAGATGGTGGACGAGGTGATGAAGCTGCCGGAGCGCACCCGGTTCCAGGTACTGGCGCCGGTGGTCCGGGGGCGCAAGGGCACCCAGGCCAAGGAACTGGATGCGGCACGCCGCGCCGGTTTTGCCCGTGTCCGGATCGACGGGAACATGTATGATCTCAGCGAGGAGATCAGCCTGGAAAAGAATATCAAGCATACCGTGGAGATCGTGGTGGACCGCCTTGTCATCAATGATACGGTGCGCGGACGGCTGGCGGATTCCATCGAGACGGCTCTGGCCCAGACCGGCGGTCTGGTTCTGGTGGATGTGATCGGCGGCGAGCCCATGATGTTCAGCCAGAGCTATGCCTGCCCGGAGCATGGCGTTTCGGTGGAGGAACTGACGCCCCGGATGTTCAGCTTCAACAACCCCTTCGGCGCCTGCGAAAAGTGCACGGGCCTCGGCACTTTCATGAAGGTGGACCCCGCCCGTGTTATCCCGGATAAGCGCAAATCCATCCGGGAAAGCGCCATCAAAGCCAGTGGCTGGTACTATGCGGAGGGTTCCATCTCCGAGATGACCTATCGGGCCCTTGGCAAGCGGTACGGCTTTACACTGGATACACCCATCAAGGACTTCAGCAAGGAAGCCTTGCATGCGCTGCTGTACGGTACCGGCGAGGAACGCATCGAGATGCAGCGGGAGAGCATGTTCGGTTCGGGCACCTATTACAACCAGTTTGAGGGCATCATTCCCAATCTGGAGCGGCGCTTCCGGGAGACGAGCAGCGAGTGGGTCAAGGAAGAAATTGCCCTGGTGATGTCCAGTGAGGAATGCCCCGCCTGCCATGGCCGCCGCCTGAAGCCCACGAGCCTGGCGGTGACGGTGGGCGGCATCAACATCGCAGATTTCTGTGATAAGAGCGTCAGTGAGGAACTGGAGTTCATCCGAAATGCCAAGGTCAGCGAACGGGATGAGATGATCGGTGCCCCCATTTTCAAGGAAGTCAAGGAACGTCTGGGTTTCCTGGAAAGTGTGGGCCTGGGCTATCTGACCCTGTCCCGGGGCGCTGCCTCCCTTTCGGGCGGCGAAAGCCAGCGCATTCGTCTTGCCACACAGATCGGCAGTGCGCTTACGGGCGTGTTGTATGTGCTGGATGAGCCCAGCATCGGTTTGCACCAGCGTGACAACGACAAGCTGATCGCCACGATGAAACGCCTGCGCGATCTGGGCAATACCCTGATCGTGGTGGAGCATGATGAAGACACCATGCGGCAGGCGGACTACATTGTGGATGTGGGACCGGGTGCCGGTGTCCACGGCGGTGAGATCGTGGCAGCGGGCAGTGTGGCCGATATCTGCAAGGTGAAGCGGAGCATTACCGGCGCCTATCTTTCGGGGCGCAAGTACGTGGAAGTGCCGGAAACCCGTCGGGAGGGCAACGGCAAGTACCTCCGGGTAGTCAAAGCCCATGAGAATAACCTGCAGAATATCACGGTAGACTTCCCGCTGGGGAAAATGATCTGCGTGACCGGTGTATCCGGCTCCGGCAAATCCACACTGGTGAATGAGATCCTTTACAAGACATTGGCGGCAGCCCTGAATGGTGCCCGCAGCCGTCCCGGACAGTGCGAGGAAGTGCAGGGCCTGGAATGGGTGGACAAGGTCATCGGTATTGATCAGTCGCCCATCGGGCGCACGCCGCGCTCCAACCCCGCCACCTATACCGGCGTGTTTGGAGATATCCGCGCGCTGTTTGCCAGCACGCAGGATGCCAAGATGCGCGGGTACGGCCCGGGACGGTTCAGCTTCAACGTCAAGGGCGGCCGCTGTGAAGCCTGCGAGGGCGGCGGTATCCTGCAGATCGAGATGCATTTCCTGCCGGATATCTACGTGCCCTGTGATGTCTGCAAGGGCAAGCGGTACAACCGGGAAACGCTGGAAGTCAAGTACAAGGACAAGAACATCTCCGATGTGCTGGATATGACGGTGGAGGAAGCCTGCAACTTCTTCGCCAACATCCCCAAAATCGCCCGCAAGCTGCAGACGCTGCAGGAGGTCGGCCTTGGCTATATTCAGCTGGGGCAGGCTGCGACAACGCTGTCGGGCGGTGAAGCCCAGCGGGTGAAGCTGGCCAACGAACTGGCACGCCGCGGAACCGGGCAGACCGTGTATATTCTGGACGAACCCACCACCGGTCTGCATGTGGCCGATGTGCATCGTCTGGTCAAAGTGCTGGACAAACTGGTGGACGCGGGCAATACGGTGATCGTTATTGAGCACAATCTGGATGTGATCAAGCGCGCCGACTATATCATTGACCTGGGACCGGAAGGCGGCAGCGGCGGCGGCCGCATTGTGGCAACCGGCACCCCGGAAGAGGTGGCGGAAAACCCCAACTCCTTCACGGGACAGTATCTGAAACCCATGCTGGAACGGGCCCGGGAACTGCAGAAGAAAACGAAATAAGAGGCAGGGCGCCCGCCAGGCGGGCGCCCTTGCTTTTTGCAAGGGGACCACAGCATAGCGTGGTGGGAAGAAAAAGCGAAAACAAGCGCTTGTACTTTTGGAAGCAATTTGCTATACTATTACGGTATATTGGATTTGTGTGCCCTTAAGGAGAATTCTTTTGGAAAAACTGACTTATACTCACAACGACGAAGCCGCCCAGGTGCTGGCGGCTTATTACGAAACACCGCCGCTGGCCTATGTGCGCAGCTATGGCTGCCAGCAGAATGTCAACGACGGTGAAAAGATCCGCGGTGTACTGCAGGATGTGGGTTTCGGCATCTGCGATACGCTGGAAGATGCCGATCTGATCCTGTTCAATACCTGCGCCGTGCGGGAACACGCGGAGCAGCGGGTCTTCGGCAACATCGGTGCGCTGAAGAAACTCAAGGAGCAGAATCCGCGGCTGATCATCGGTGTGTGCGGTTGCATGGCCCAGCAGGCTCATATCGTGGAAAAACTGCGCCAGAGCTATCCTTATGTGGATCTTGTCTTTGGTGTGGATGGAATCGACCGTCTGCCGGCCATGCTGGAGGAACGTCTGCGCCGCGGCAAGCGCTATCTGGAAAAGCCGGAACAGCGCAATGCCGTGGTGGAGGATATGCCGATCCGCCGCGATTCCGGCTTCCGCGCCTGGCTGCCCATCATGTACGGGTGCGACAATTTCTGCACCTATTGTATTGTACCCTATGTACGTGGCCGGGAACGCAGCCGGGAACCGGAGGCCATCCTGGCCGAGTTCCGGGATCTGGTCGCAAAGGGGTACAAAGAAATTACGCTGCTGGGGCAGAATGTCAACAGCTATGGCAAAGGGCTGGAAAACACCATCGATTTTGCCGACCTGCTGAATCTGCTCTGCGCCGTACCCGGGGACTATCAGATCCGGTTCATGACCAGCCATCCCAAGGATGCCAGCCGCAAACTGATCGACACCATTGCGGCACAGCCCCACCTGTGCAAGCACATTCATCTGCCGGTTCAGTCCGGCAGCGACCGGCTGCTCCAGCAGATGAACCGGCACTACACGGTGGAGCAGTACCTGGAACTGGTGGACTACGCCCGCAAAAAAATCCCGGGAGTGACCTTCTCCAGCGACATCATCGTGGGATTCCCCGGGGAAACCGAGGAAGATTTTGAGGCAACACTGGATCTCGTGCGCAAGGTCGGCTATATGCAGCTGTTTACCTTCATCTATTCCAAGCGCAACGGGACCCCGGCAGCCAAGATGCCCGATCCCACCACTCATGCGGAGAAGGCGGCCCGCATGGAACGGCTGCTGCGCACCCAGGATGAGATTGCGTTTTCCGCCATTGCCGCCATGGCCGGACAGACCGTGCGGGTGCTGGTGGAAGCGGCCGGGCGCACGCCCGGAACGGTGAACGGCCGTCTGGACAACAATCTGGTGGTGGAATTCCCCGCCGAAGAGACGCTGATCGGCCAGCGGGCGCAGGTGCATCTCACAGGATCCCGCGCTGCCCTTCTGACCGGCGAACTGGTCAGCGAATAAACAACATAATAAAGGAGTTACTAAAATGGATTGCATGGATTTGTTTAAGAAAGCGGCTGCGGCGATGCAGACCGATCCCCGTTACCTCGAACTGGACGCGGCGCGCCGTGCCAACGATGCCGACCAGGAACTGCAGGGCATGATCGGGGAGTTCAACCTGGCCCGGCTGGACCTCAACAACGAGAGTGCCAAGTCGGAGACGGATGCCGCCCGGGTGGCGGAACTGAACAAGAAAATCAATGACCTGTATACCCAGATCATGGCCAGCGAGGGCATGGTCCGCTATACGGCTGCCAAGGCAGAGTGTGAAGCCATGGTCAGCTATATTGATGCCATCATCAACACTGCCATGAATGGCGGCGATCCCATGACCGTGCAGCAGCCCTCCGGAAGCTGTACCGGCAGCTGTGCCACCTGCGGCGGATGCCACTAAAAAATACCCAAACCCAGGATATTCAAGAGATAACAGGAGTGTGAAACATGGCCGAACAAGCAGTATCGCCCATGATGAAGCAGTATTTTGAGATCAAGAAACAGCATCCCAACGAGATTCTGTTCTACCGTGTCGGCGATTTCTATGAGATGTTTTACGATGATGCCCTGACGGCTTCACGGGAACTGGAACTGACCCTGACCGGCAAAAGCTGCGGCAAAGAAGAGCGGGCACCCATGTGCGGCGTTCCGTTCCACTCCTATGAGACCTATGTGGCCCGGCTGATCGCCAAGGGCTACAAGGTGGCAATCTGTGAGCAGATGGAGGACCCAGCGCTGGCCAAAGGACTGGTCAAGCGGGACATCATCCGGGTGGTCACGCCGGGCACCGTCATCGAGAGCAGCATGCTGGCGGAAGATAAGAACAACTATCTTTGCAGCATCTACTGCAAGCGGCGCCGCGGGCGCTGGCGCGCGGGCATCTGCTTTGCGGATATCTCCACCGGCGAGGCCCGGGCGACAGAACTCAATGCCGAGAAGATCGGCGGTGCCATCATCACGGAACTCTGTCGCTATATGCCCAGTGAAATCCTGATCTGCCCGCCCATGCTGGATTTCAAGGATGTGACCGCCTATATCAAACAGCACACCAATGCGCTGGTGGAACTGCGGGAGGAGTCCTGCTACAAGGACTCCCTGATGGAGGCCACCATGGCCGGGCAATTTGGCGCCGACTGGCGAACCTCGCTGGGCTATGAGGAAGACGCGCTGGTACCCTACGCGGTGGCGGCCCTGCTCAACTATCTTCAGGAAACGCAGAAGCATGGCCTGGAGCGGATCAAGACCGTAGAAAACTATGCGGATGCGCAGTATATGCGTCTGTCTCCGGTGACACGGGCCAATCTGGAACTCACCGAAACGATGCGCGGCCGGGAAAAGCGTGGCACGCTGCTCTGGGTACTGGACAAGACCGAGACATCCATGGGCAAGCGGTTGCTGCGCTCCTGGATTGAGCAGCCACTTGTGGATGCCGAAGCCATCAATGCCCGTCTTTCCGCCGTGCAGGCGCTGTATACGGCGAACATTGCCCGGGCTGACTTGAAGGAAGCGCTGTCCCATGTGTTCGATATCGAGCGCCTGACCACCCGCATCCTGTATGGCTCGGCGACGCCCCGGGAAGTGAAAGCGCTGGGGGATACCTGCGCCCGTCTGCCGGAAGTGAAGACACAGGCTGCGGCCTGCGGCGCGTCCCTTCTGACCCAGCTGGCTGATCAGATCGACCCGCTGGATGATCTGCTGCAGAAAATTACAGCTGCGCTGGTGGATGATCCCCCGGCCACGCTGAAGGACGGCGGTGCGATCCGTGCCGGGTACAACAGTGAAGTGGATGAGCTGCGGGACATCATGCACGGCGGCAAGGGATATCTTGCCAACCTGGAAGCGAAGCTCCGGGAAGAGACGGGCATCCCCAAGCTGAAAATCGGATTCAACAAGGTGTTCGGCTACTATATCGAGGTCAGCCGTTCCTATACCGATTCGGTACCCGACAGCTTTACCCGGAAGCAGACGCTGACAACGGGGGAACGCTACATCACTCCGGAACTGAAAGAACTGGAGAACAAGATCCTGGGCGCCAACGAACGGCTTCTTGTTCTGGAACATCAGCTCTTTGCTGATCTTCTGGCAGAGATTTCGGCGCAGGTTGTGCGCATTCAACGCACGGCCCTGGCTGTTGCCCAGCTGGATGTGCTGGCCGGATTTGCCGAGGTGGCGCTGCAGAACAACTACGTGCTGCCGGTGGTGGATCAGAGCGGCGTCATGGAAATCAAGGAAGGGCGGCATCCCGTTATCGAGCAGATGCTCAAGGGAACGCTGTTTGTGCCCAATGATACCCTGCTGGATGAAGCGGAAAACCGTATGCTTCTGATCACCGGCCCCAATATGGCCGGTAAATCCACCTATATGCGGCAGAATGCCCTGATTGCCCTGATGGCGCAGATCGGCTGCTTTGTCCCGGCGTCCAGTGCGCACATCGGTGTTGTGGATGCCATCTTTACCCGTGTGGGCGCTTCGGACGATCTGGCGGCGGGCCAGTCCACCTTTATGGTGGAGATGACCGAGGTGGCGGAGATTCTGCGCCATGCCAGCAAGAACAGCCTGGTGATTCTCGACGAGATCGGCCGGGGCACTTCCACCTTTGACGGTATGAGCATTGCTCGGGCTGTTGTGGAATATATCTGTGACAACATCGGATGCAAAACGCTTTTTGCCACCCACTACCATGAACTGACCAGCATGGACAAGGATATTTACGGCGTGAAGAATTATAACATCGCCGTGAAAAAACGGGGCGAGGATATTACCTTCCTGCGCCGCATCGTGGCTGGTCCGGCAGATGACAGTTATGGTATTGAGGTGGCCAAGCTGGCGGGACTTCCTTCCAGTGTAACCAAACGCGCGCATGCGGTACTTCGGCAGCTGGAGGCCAGTGCGCCGGGGCACAACCAGAGCATGCAGCTGGATTTTGAGACGGTGGAAGCCTACAACAATCCCACAGTGCCCAGCGAAGTGGTAGACAAGCTGCACAGCATTGACATTGAAACGCTGACGCCGCTGGAAGCACTGAACTTCCTGTATGAACTGAAAAATGCATTGGACAAAAACTAAAGGCAGGTGAACGGCATGGCGGAAATCCGCGTACTGGACAAACATACCGCCGAATTGATCGCGGCGGGGGAAGTCGTGGAGCGCCCTGCGTCGGTTGCAAAGGAATTGCTGGAAAATTCCATCGACGCGGGGGCTACACAGATTACCCTGTCGGCGGTGCGCGGCGGCATTGCGCAGCTGCAGATTGTGGATAACGGCAGCGGCATTGAGGCTGAGTACATTGACAAGGCGTTTATCCGGCATGCCACCAGCAAGATTGCCACGGCGGAGGATCTCAGCCATATTCATACGCTGGGATTCCGCGGCGAGGCACTTGCTTCCATTGCCAGTGTGGCCAAGGTGGAGGTCCTGACCCGCACCGAGCAGGATGAATATGCCTGCTGTTACCGCATTGCAGGTGGTGAACCGCAGGGCATGGAGCCGGGGGCACGCCCGGTGGGCACGACCATCACGGTGAATGAACTCTTTTACAATACCCCCGCTCGTATGAAGTTCCTCAAAAAGGATGCCAGCGAGGGTACCTACGTGGCGGAAACGGTGTTGCATGCGGCGCTGTCCCACCCGGAAATCAGCTTCCGCTTCATCCGGGAGGGTAAACAGCAGTTCATGACCCCCGGGGATGGGGAACTGCGCAGCGCCGTGTATGCGGTGATGGGCCGGGAGTTTGCCCGGGATCTGCTGCCGGTGGACGGCGGCAGCGGTGTGTATCACATCAAGGGACTGATTACCCCGCCGCGTGCCTGCCGTGCCAGCCGCGGCACGCAGCATTTCTTCGTGAACGGCCGGTATGTCAAGAACCGTACCATGATGGCTGCGCTGGAAAACGCTTATAAGGGCACCATGATGCAGGGAAAATTTCCTGGGGCGGTTCTGATGCTGGAGATGCCCGCCGATCTGGTGGATGTCAACGTTCATCCTGCCAAAACGGAAATCCGGTTCGCCCGGGAGAGCGATGTCTTTGACGCTGTCTACCGTGCTGTACGCATGGCGCTGACCACGCCGGGCAGCGGTGAGTGCCGCTTTGAAATGTCCCAGGAGGCGCCCGCCGGAAGACCCGCTTCCCCTGAAAGGGCGGCAGCGCGCCCCGCCACGCCGGAAAAATCCCGGTTTGCCACCCTTTCAGCGGCAGAATACCGGGCGCTGAACCGCTTGACGGACCCGGTCCCGGCCCGTCCGCTGCCGGGAATTATGTCGGTGGAGTCCCCGGCTCCCCGCTATCAGGCTCCTTCGGCTGCGCCGGTCAGAACGACAGAAACCTCCTATCGTCCCACAACGGAACAACAGGAGACGGTGCTGGATATTCTGCCGGATCTGCCGGAGGAAAAGCCTGCACCTGCTGTTGCAGAACCGAAGAACCCGGAGACCATTCCGAGTGTGGAAGCCCACCGGGAACCGCCGGAGCCTCCCGCGCCGCAGCCGGAGCAGCAGACGATGCAGGCATTGAGCGCTTTACCCCGGGAACAGGAACCGCCGGAGCAGACCACGATGGTGCCCCCTGCGCCGCAGCCTCTTCGTCTGGTGGGGGAAGTGTTTAAAACCTACATTATCACCGAGCGGGAAGGGGAACTGTGCCTCATTGACAAGCATGCCGCCCACGAGCGCATTCTGTTTGAGAAGCTGGCCAAGGATTACGGCCATGTACCGGCGCAGATGCTGCTGGTGCCGGTGCAGGTCAATCTGACGGCTGCGGAAAAGCAGGCCTTGCTGCAGAATGCAGAGATGCTCAACGATGCCGGCCTGGAAGTGGAGGACTTCGGCGGTTCCACCGTGATGGTCCGGGCGGTTCCTGCGGACGTGCAGGTGGATGATGTGGAAGACATGGTGGTGGAACTGGCAGCCCGCTTTGTGGATGGCAGCCATGATGCCCTGCGGGAAAAGACCGAGTGGGTACTGCATTCCATCGCCTGCCGTGCAGCCATCAAGGCGGGGGACCGGACCAGCAATGCAGAGATGCTGGCATTGGCACAGCAGATCCTGGAAGGGGCGATCCCACCGTTCTGCCCCCACGGGCGGCCCTGCGTGCTGAAGATCACCCGGAAGGAGCTGGAAAAACAGTTTGGACGCCTTGTATGATCGTCCCCGTGTGGTGGCCATCGGAGGACCGACGGCTACCGGGAAAACGGCCCTCTCTGTGGCGCTGGCGCGTCAGTTCAACGGTGAGGTCATCAATGCCGACTCCATGCAGGTATACCGCGGTCTTTCTGTTGGTACGGCGAAGGCTACCGAAGAGGAACGTGCGGGTGTGTGCCATCACCTGTTGGATTTCCTGAACCCGGAAGAACCGTACAGCGTGGCTGAGTTCGTGGAGATGGCAGCGGGGCTCATTCCACAGATCACCGGCCGTGGACATCTGCCGCTGGTGGTGGGGGGCACAGGACTGTATATCACCAGCCTTTTGCATGGCATTGCCTTTGCACCGCAGCGGTCAGACCCGGAACTCCGGGAAGAATTGCAGCAGGAAGCGGAGGAACAGGGGGCACAGGCGCTGTATGAGCGTCTGCGCCAGATCGACCCGGAATATGCTGCCAAGGTTCATCCCAATAATCTGCCGCGTGTCATTCGTGCGCTGGAAGTGTTCCGGCTTACCGGGCGGAAAATGAGTGAGGAACAGCGGCAGTCCAGACCGGAAACGCCGCCCTACCGTTCGCTTTGCCTTTGTCTGACCTACCGGGACCGCGCGGAACTTTACCGGCGGATTGATCTGCGGGTGGACAAAATGTTGGAACAGGGAATCCTGGGGGAGGCCGAAACGGTCTGGCTTCATAAGGCGGAGTACCGGACGGCGGCACAGGCCATCGGTTACAAAGAGTTCTTCCCTTACTTTGAAGGAACCCAGTCACTGGCGGCCTGTACAGCTGCTCTGAAGCAGGCGACCCGCCGGTATGCCAAGCGGCAGCTTACCTGGTTCCGTCACCAGAATGATGCCCGGTGGCTGTATGTGGATGAGGAGGACGCTTTCGGGCGTGCTGCCGAACTGATCCAGAACTTTTTGCAGAACTGAGCGGGGAAGGAGGCAAGGACTGCATGGAATCCAAAAAGGTACACACGGCGGGCCGTGTTGCAAAAGGTATCAGTCTTGCGCTGCTGGCGCTGGTTTCCCTGTATGTGATCCTGCAGTGCTTTGTGATCTTTCACCAATCCTATAAAACGGAAACGGCCATCGCCTACACCATGGCGGACAGTGTGACGCTGGACGGTGTGGTCTCCTTTGCCACCGTGCCGGTGGAGGGCAGCGGCAATCTTGGGTATCTGGTAAAGGACGGAGAGCGTGTGAGCAACGGCACGGTGGTGGCCGAATGTTATACCGATGATTCACAGGGGCTTTTGCGGGAACGGCTGGACCGCCTGGGCAGAACCATCGATCTGCTGAGTAAGTCGGAAAACTCCACCGGCAGTGATCTTTCCGTGCTGACCAATCAGACGCGGCAGGCGCTGTATAACCTGCTGGACAAACTGGATACGGCAGAGTACAGCGGCATTACCGATGCTGAGGATGACTTCCTGCTTGCCCAGAACCGGTTGCAGGTGAGCACCGGGCAGACAGGGAATTTCTCCCAGACGATCAGTACCTTGCAGGCCGAGTACGATGAGATCAATGCGCAGCTTGGCACGCTGCAGACAATCACAGCATCCACCAACGGATATTTCAGCAGTACAGAGGCGATGTCTCCCATTGTGACGGATCAGAATTCCTTGGACAGCGCATCGCCCACCGAATTGCAGCAGATGCTGGAAGCGGGATTCCCGGCCAGGGATACCGGATGTGCCGGTCAGATTGCAACGGGATTCAGCTGGCGTTTTTATGCCGTCTGTGACCTGGAGACGGCGGAACGGTTTGATGGTATTACCTCGGTGAAGATCAGCGTTCCGGGCAAGCAGAATACGCCTCTGGCGGCGACGCTTGTGGAAGTTACTCCGGACGAAGCGTCCGGCGTGGCAAAACTGGTGTTTGAATGCCAGACCATCAATGCGGAAATTCTGAGCTTCGGTCAGGAAACCGCTCAGATTGACATAAAGACGTATGAGGGAATCCGGATCAACAAGGAGGCCCTGCATATTGTGGACGGTGCACGGGGCGTGTATGTCAAATATGGAAACCTGCAGCGCTTTTTGAAGATTACGACGCTGTATGAGGATGATAACTACATCCTGATACCCGGCAACGGTGCCATCGGCACGGACAATGAGGTACGCCTGTATGATGAAGTCATTGTGCAGGGGACCAATCTGCAGGACGGCAAGCTGTTGTAGCACAGAAACTGACCGTTTGATATTGACAATTCCCATAAAAAAGAAGATAATGTTTAATGTATATCGCTGTAACAGTTCCTGCACTTTCTAGGGTGCAGGTTCGATCAAAGGAGTAACGACGATGTCTATGTTTGACAGTTTGAAGAGTAAGCTGGGAATCGACCCGGAAGGGGATTCATATATCGACGATACCGAAGACGAAATTTTTGCCGGCGGCCAGGGGGCTGCCGCACAGAATTATTCTCAGGCTGAGGTCAAACAGCATAGCAACAAAGTGGTCAACATCAACGCAACCACCCAGCTGCAGGTTGTCCTGGTGAAGCCGGAACGGTTTGAAGATGCCTCGACGATCGCGGATCAGTTGAACGCCAAGCGTACGGTGGTTTTGAACCTGGAGTCCACCGGCAAGGAGGTCTCCCGCCGTCTGATCGATTTCCTGTCCGGCGTTGCCTATGCCAACAACGGACAGATCAAACGCGTGGCCACCAGTACCTTTATCATTACGCCCTACAATGTGGATATTATGGGCGATTTGATCGACGAACTGGAGAATAATGGCGTATTCTTCTGATCTGCCGGCCGCGCGGGGATTCATACCTCCGCAGAGCGATGAAGAACGGCGGCTGATGCGCCGGGTGGAAGAGCTGTGCCGGGTGGCCCGGGAGCGGGGTATTCCCCGTTACATGGGTTTCCTGTCGGACCGGGAGCAGGATCTGGCAAAAGCCGCCTGTCACAAAGCAGATTTTGCGGCAATACGATTCTGGGGAGGCTATGCCGGCGCCGAACGAAAGGTGCTTTGCCTGGAACCGCCGGAAAGCTGGCAGGAAGAGCCTGTGGCGTATCTTCGTATGACAGCAATGGGAGCCGGAGGGGACAGACTGCCAGGACATCGGGACTACCTGGGCTCCATTCTGGGGCTAGGGCTGGACCGTGTCTGTATCGGCGATCTTCTGGCCGATCCGGAGGAACCGAAGGTCTTCTATGCGGTGGTGCTGGCTGACAAGCAGGAATTCATTGCCTCCGAATTATCCAGTGCAGGGCACTGTCCTGTGCGGGTGGAAACCTGTGATCAGCTTCCCCCGCACCTGGAGCAGGGAATAGAGAGAGAACTTAAGGAAGCAACGGTATCTTCCCTGCGGGCGGATGCCGTGCTGGCCGCGATGATGCATACCTCCCGCACCAGAGCCGCAGACTATATTGCAGCGGGGCGGGTGGAAATCAACCATCTGCCGCTGCGGGCTGCCCATGAGACCGTTTACGCCCGCGATATCTTTACGGTGCGCGGTGTGGGCCGTTACCAGCTGGCCGAAATCGGCGGAAAAAGCCGGAAAGACCGCGTGTTTATATCCTTCTTTCAGTATTGAAGCGTGCAACGCTTTTGGCAGATCGCTGACCCCGGAAAGTCCGAAAACAGGAGGAAAATCATGATATCTTCTGAGGATGTCCGCCGCGTAACATTTGAAAAGTCTATGCGCGGCTATCGCTGCGATGACGTGGATGATTATCTCAAACAGGTTGCGGAAAGCATGGAAGAATTGTCGGCCAAGAACGACGATTTGCAGAAAAAACTGGTGGTGCTTGCGCAGCGCATTGATCAGTACCGCGCCGAGGAAGACACGCTCCGCACCACGATGATCAACGCCCAGCGTCTGGGCGAGAATGTGATCCGTGAAGCCAAGCAGAAGGCAGCGGAGATTATTCGCGCTGCCAATATGAAGGCGGAGGACCGGGAACAGCGTGCCCGTGACGATGTGGAACTGGCCAAGCAGGAGATCGTCACGCTGAAAAGTGAGGCGGATAGTTTCAAGCGTTCACTGATGGAGATGTACCGCAAGCACATCAACCTCATCAGCAAGCTGCCGGAATACAGAAAGCCCGAAGAGGAGGAGCCGGCTCCGGCCGAGCCGGACAAGCCGGCAGCGGAACCGGTACAGAGTGCTCCGGCGGAACCCGCCTACACGGAGCCCGCGCAGCCGGCGCAGACTGTGCCTCAGCCGGAAGCCAGTGCACCGCAGCAGGAGACGCACTACTATGAGCCGGCCGACGCACCGCAGAGCACTCCGGCTGCCGAGGCGGAAAAGGTGGATACGGTGGAGTTTGCCATTGCACCCCATCCTGAGGAACCGGAAGAAATTGCCGCCCCGACCCAGCCGGCACCGCAGCAGAATGATCTGCCGTTCCAGCCCGGCGCGGGATTGTATGATGAACCTCCGGTGGAAAAGCCTGCAAGGAAAACCAGAAAAACCAGCACGGGGAAGCGCGCTTCCCGCAAGACCAAGGCAGCTGCTGAACCGCAGGAGGAGCTTGCTTCTCCCGCGTTTGACAATTTTGAAGGCGTAGACTTTGACAGTTGAGCCTGCAGAGGCAGAACAGAATTTTTCTTGATAGAGGAGAGTAGGAAATCTTGCCGCAGAATTATAATGACACCATCCACAAGATGCAGACGCCCTTTGAGATGCGGGCCGGTCTGCCCAAGAAAGAGCCGAAAATGCTCGAGGACTGGGAGCAGAACCATGTCTATGAGCAGATGATCCGCAACAACGAGGGCAAACCTCGTTATATCCTGCACGATGGCCCTCCGTATGCCAACGGCAGCATTCACATGGGCACCGCGCTCAACAAAATCATCAAGGATATCATCATCCGGTATAAGAACATGTCCGGTTTCCAGGCCCCCTATGTGCCTGGTTACGATACCCACGGTCTGCCCATCGAACTGAAAGCGCTGGGCTCTCTGGGCGACAAGAAATCCGGCGTCTCCAAGCTGGAACTGCGCAAGATCTGCAAGGAGTTTGCCACCGAGCACATTGGTGTGATGAATGAACAGTTCAAACGCCTGGGTGTGCAGGGTGATTTTGAAAATCCCTACCTGACGCTGCGTCCCGAGTTCGAGGCGCGCCAGGTCGAGATTTTCGGCGAGATGGCGAAAAAGGGCTACATCTACAAGGGCATGAAGGCCGTGTACTGGTGCCCGGAGGACCGCACGGCGCTGGCAGAGGCGGAAATTGAGTACGCCGAGGATGAGTGCGATTCCATCTATGTGCGTTTCAAACTGACGGGTGATCCCAAGGGCGTGCTGGCCAAGCACAACATTCCGCTGGACAAGGCCTGGATCGTGATCTGGACCACCACGACCTGGACGCTGCCCGCCAACGTGGCTACCTGCCTGAACCCCGATATTGAGTATGCGTTCGTCAAGATCGGCGACGAGTACCATATCATGGCGGCAGAACTGTTCAAGACCACGATGGAAGCTTGCCATATCGAGAATTACGAAGTCATGCCGGACACCGTTCACGGCGATGAGCTGGAACTGATGGAATACCAGCATCCCTTCCTGGACCGCACGGGTCTTGTGATCCTGGGCGATCATGTTACGCTGGAAGGCGGTACCGGCTGTGTCCACACCGCGCCCGGCCATGGTGTCGAGGACTTTGAGGTCTGCGTCAACCATTATCCCCAGCTGCCCATCGTGGTGCCTGTGGACGATGCGGGATGCCTGACGGAGGAAGCCGGCAAGGAGTTCGCCGGTCTGAAAGTCTGGGCGGCTAACAAGGTCATCCTGGAGCATATCAAGCAGTCCGGCCATCTGATGGGCGTGCAGCATATCACCCACCAGTACCCCCACTGCTGGCGCTGCCATCATCCCATCATCTTCCGCGCTACCGAGCAGTGGTTCTGCTCCATCGACGCCTTCAAGGAAGATGTCTACAAGGCCATCGACAACGTGCACTGGCAGCCGGCCTGGGGCCATGACCGTATGACGGGCATGGTGCGCGACCGCAGCGACTGGTGCATCAGCCGTCAGCGTGTATGGGGCGTGCCCATCCCGGTGTTCTACTGCAAGAAGTGCGGCAAGTACCATATCACGGATGCCTCCATCAAAGCGGTTTCCGATCTGTTCCGCAAGGAAGGCAGCGACGCCTGGTACAAGTATGACGCCAACGAGATCATGCCCAAGACGGAGGTCTGTGAATGCGGCGCTTCCGACTGGGAAAAGGATCCCGATATCATGGACGTCTGGTTTGACTCCGGCTCCACCTGGAGCGCTGTCTGCCGGGAGCGTCCCGAACTGACCTGGCCCGTGGATATGTACATGGAGGGCGCCGATCAGTTCCGCGGCTGGTTCCAGTCCAGTCTGCTGACCTGTGTGGCCACCCAGGGCGTTGCACCGTACCGCGAGGTGCTGTGCCATGGCTGGGTTGTGGATGCACAGGGCAAGCAGATGCACAAGTCTGCCGGCAACGGCATGGAGCCTTCCGAGATCATCCGCGATTACGGTGCCGATATTATTCGCCTGTGGGTCGCCTCCAGCGACTACACCGTGGACGTGCGTGCCGGCAAGGAAATTTTCCGTCAGTTGTCGGAAGCCTACCGCAAGATGCGCAATACGGCCCGTTTCATGCTGGGCAACCTGAG
>ERZ1090865.879-NODE-880-length-16000-cov-6.153653_pt1 | contig 16000 bp, 23 predicted proteins | sample MGYA00478478_ERZ1090865 | MGnify/ENA primary metagenome ERZ1090865 (study PRJEB33644, sample SAMEA5815715) | chicken gut metagenome | biome: Chicken; feature: Gastrointestinal Tract; material: Caecum | place: Ireland | collected 2019-01-01 | study: A study of the... | reverse complement strand
ACCCTCTGCCGCTGCCTGCGCTGCCTCTGCGGCCTCCTGCGCATCTTCAGCTTTCCCCTGCGCCGTCTCTGCCGCGGACTGCGCATCTTCAGCAGCGTCCTGAGCTGCCTCGGCCTCGGTCTGTGCCGCCTGCGCTGCGGATGCGCTGGACGCTGCGGCCTGGGCAGATGCCTCGGCGGCATCCTTGTAGCCCTCGACCTTGAGGACGATGTCGTCGAGCTCGGATGCTTGCTCCGCATCGACGATGGCGTTGATGCTCTCGAGCACGTTGGCCTTAAACACGCGCGATTTCCACACGCGGTTGTAGCTGCCGTCCTCGGCGGGCTGCACGCCTACCAGCTGCAGTTCGCACTTGCCGTAGGTTACCGCGCCCGCGCGCGGAATCCATACGACGTCGTCCGCCAGCGCGACCCAGCTCGTCTCGCCGTTTTGCGAGATCTCGACGCGCCACGCCCAGTCCGCCGGATTGCCTACGCTCTCCGGCAACACAAATTCGATGCGGTCAACCGCATTCTGGTTGTCGATCGTGAGGTTCAGCACAAACGCGCCCGACGAATAGCTTACGCTATGATCCTCTGCGATGGTAATGATTTCCGTCATGATTTCACCCCTTCGATGCCTTGACCGCGTGGAATCCCGCCACGCGCATCCGGTTTTTCTGCGCTTCCAGTCCGGCCGCGCGGCTGATCTTGTCGTACTGCAGCTGATAGGCGTTGATCGTGCGCTGGACTTCGCGCCGGAGCGGATCGTCGCCCGCGGCCTTTGCCGCGATCGCGATGTCCTTTTGCTTGCGGATCTCCGTCTCGATGCGCCGCTGCACCTGCGTCCACTGATACCGCGTGCGCGTCTTGCCGCCGATCTCGATCTCCTCGGAGCTGCTCAGCCGGTAGCGCTCGAGCTGCTCGCGGGTGTAGGCCGGTTCGGACACGCCCAAAATGATCGGGTAGATCGTATGCTTGCAGTTCCACTGGCCAAACGGCCGGCGCAGGCTCTGCTGGATGCGCTCAAACTGCGCGTTGGAGTATTGCCCGCCCTGATAGGGCAGGTGATCCTCTGCGCACAGTCCATGCGCCGAGATCTCCACGCCGTCCGCGCCGACTTCCCGGCCGATCTCGTCGAGGTACGCGCGGTTGAGGCTGCGCACGCCGTCCAGGATGTTTTGCCGCACGGCGGTGTCCAGCCGCCGCGTCAGGCCGCTCGGATACTGCACGCGCAGCCCGCCCGCGCCGGCCTCGCGCACGGCCTTGCGGATGGCGCTGGTGTAGTCCGTCATGCCCGTCTGCACGGCGCGGATGCCCGCGTCGATCGCCTCGCGGTACAGCGTGGACTCGATCGTTGTGCGCGACAGGTTGACCAGCTCGCCCGCCGTCACTGCCGCCTGCGCGCGGACGATCTCCAACAGCGCGGGGGAGGATGCCGAGATGCCCGCCGCGGCCTCGCCAAACCACGCCTGCGCAAATTCCGCGTCGATCTGCGCTGCCGCGAGCAGCACGGCCTCGACCTCCGATGCGGAGATGTTCGCCGCCTCGGCGATCTTCGCGCGGATTTCGGCCAGATTGGCATCCATCCGCGCAAGCTCCCTGAGCCTGTGCAGGTCGCTGGCCGTGAGGTTGCCAATGGATTTGAGATGCTCGCCCATCTTGGCGAGGTACTCCTCCGCGATCTCCTGCATCCGCTGCTCAAACGCCCTGACCAGTTGGTCGAGCTGCCGCTCGGTCAGCATGGGTTACTCCTCGGCCGCGCCGGGATCCGCTGCGCCCTGCGCCATCATGCGGTCTACGGCGAGCTGCGCGTCCTGCGCGCGCTCCTCGGAGATGCGCTGGATGTCGGCCTCAGCCTCCTCGATCGTGCCGCCGCGCACCCACTGCCTGAGTTCCGCCTTGCTCGCGCCGCCGAGGGACTGCAGCTCCGTCAGCTGTGCCCATGCCTCGGTGCTGGACTCGATCAGGCTGGTGTCCCAGTCGTACTCGATCTCGTACTGCCCGCGCGCACCGGCGGGCGTCAGCCCAAACGCCTCGGCGAGCACGTCGATGGCGTAGGCCAGATCGGCGGCGGCGCCCTCCCACGCGTCGCGCATGGCGCGGATGGTCGCGAAGGTATCGTACTGCGCGGCGCGCACCTCGTCGCGGTTGGCGTAGTTGAGCTGCTGCCGCTCGGTGAGGATACCCTGCGAGAGCCCGCAGCCCTTTTCCACGCGCCGGAGCAGCGTGTTGTAGCGCAGCTCCATGGCGTCGGCGCGGATCTGGGGCGCGTAGGTCTGCCACGGCGCATTGCCGCCCAGGACCATCGTGTCGACCGGAACAAACGGGTCGTCGCCGTCCTGCACGGTCTTGCGCAGGCCCTCGATGGTCACGCCGCCGTAGGGGTCGCGCGCGGCGTCGCCCGACGCGCTGCGCGCCACCGGCTTGCGCCACAGCTGCGCGTCCATGCCCAGCATCATCCGGCCGAGCTTGTACTCACGCCGGTACCACCGCATGTGCTCGACCAGCTCCGCAATGTCTGCCTCCACGCCGTAGGTGATGGGCACGCCGTGGATGTGCGTGTCGCGCCGGTTGTCGCGCGGGCACCGTAAAAAGCCGATCAGCGCGCGGTCCGTGCCGCCGATGGCGATCTGTTCCGGCAGCGATGCCCACGCGGGGTTGATGTCCAGCGCCACGCGCCGTCCGCCCGGCTCACAGGCCGCATACTGGATCGTCTGCACGCCGTCCTGTCCAACCGAGTAGTCCGCCAGCAGCAAATACGCCTGATCTGCCGTGACATAGCGGTCGATGACCAGCGTGGCCTCGACGATCCGGTCGCCGTCCATCCGGGCGACCAGCATCCGGTTCTGGTCGATGGCCTGCACGTCGATGTGCCCATCGTGCACATAGGGCACAAACACCTTGCCGCCCTTGCCGAACGCCTGCGCGGCGATCGACGGGCCGTCGTCCCACACGCGCTCGAGCATCTCCCTGATCAGCGCGCCGCGCTCGCCGCCCTGATCGTCGATCGTGCACGTCGAATCGCCAAAGGTCAGCATGCCAAGTTTGTTGGCGATGACAGCCGAAATCCCGCCCGTCGAGATGTCCTCGTACTGCTCCGCGTAGCGGTCGACCTCCGCGGGCTGCGGCGGCACGCGCCGCCGGAACAGCGCGCGCACAAACTCCCTGATGCGCTCCAACATTACAAATCCCTCCGCATCCACACGCGGTTGAGCGCATACCGCACCGCGTCAATCGAGTGGTTGCCCTTGTCCGGGTAGGCGTCGACGTAGGTTCCCTCGCGCGTCCGCTCGTACTCATAAGTCGCAAACTCCCGGGCCGTCTCCGGGCACCGCTCGGGGTCGATCACGATCTCCCTGAGCGACTGCAGCCACTTTGTGCCCGCCGCAACGCTGCCCGGCCCCTTGGTCGCTCCGATTACGCGCAGGCCCTCGTCGCGCATGTCGGCGATGGACTTAAGCTCTGCACTGTCGGCGATGATCTCCTCGCCGGGGGTTACGCCCTTGCGGTCGATCAGCAGCCGCGCCAGATCCCGGTTGGCCGTGCGCACCGTGCGCAGCTCGTCGTAGATGTACAGCCGCCGCTGGGCGGGGAAGTAGGCGCAGCGCGCAAAGTGCGCCGGATCCGGAAACCAGCCCCAGTCCAGCCCCGCATACGTCGCGCCAAAGGACGCAGTCTCCGCGTCCGTGATCGGACGAATCTCCAGATTGTCAAACACCTGCCCACCCGTTCCGGTGACCTCGCCCAGGTACATGTGCCGGTACGCGCGCTCGTCCACGGCCTTTAGCGCCTCGGCCTCTGCCAGAAACGCCTCGCCCAGCCATTCGGCCGGTACGTCCAAATAGGAGCTTGCGTGCACCAGCCGTCCTGGCTTGGGCACGAGCGATTCTGCGTTGACCCACGCGCCGGACGTCGCCGGCGGGTTGTAGCTGCACAGCACCGCGGCGCGCCCGCTGCCCGCGCCGCGGATGACGCTTGCGCGGATCGTCCGGATGTCCTCCACGCCCGCAAACTCCGACAACTCCTCGAACCACAAAAAGCCGAAGTACCCGCGCGAAAGCGCGATGGACTTCGACTTTGCGGGATCGTCCGCGCCGCGGAAGAGGATCTTTTGTCCCGTCGGCTTATAGGTGATCTGGAGAGGAGAGAGCCGGAATCGGAACCATGGCTCCAGCCCCATGCGCAGGATGACCTTGGTCAGCTCCTCGTAGACGCTTTCGCGCAGCGTGGCCGCGACCTTGCGATAGACGATGGCGTTTGCCATCGGGTCGCGCAGAATCCCAAGGATGATCTCCGTGGCCGCGAAGGATGATTTGGTCGACCCGCGCCCGCCCTTGAGCCAGTATTCCGCGTGCCCGCCGCGCTTGATGTCGCGATGGATGGCCAAAAAGGCCGGCGCGATCAGGTCGGAGACGCGAATCCGATCAGACATTTGTCATCTCCCGAATCGTCCACAATCACCGGCACGGCGCCCTCCATCTGCACGCGCTCGGTGAACATCCCCAGATGCTTGCCGAGCAGCTCCAGCGCGCGGGTCTTGTCGCACAGCCGGACTTCGCGCTCGACAAAATCCGCTCCGGCCTTGACGCGCACGCCGGCCACCGCGGCCAGATCGTCCGGGGAAGCATCCTCGCGCAAGCCGCCAGTCTTTGCATCGATCACGTCCGACGCGCGGACAAAGGCCACGCGCGCCAGCTCCCGCACGACGCGGTCTGCGCTGACGCCGGTGCGGCGCGAGCGCTCGGCCAGAAGCTCGTCTATGCGCGCGCGAACGGCAGGTTTTTGACGGTCGCTTTGTTCGTCCAGCCATTTCCAGGCGTCCCGCGCCGTGCTCGGTGCAAACCCCGCGCGAATCGCCGCATGCCTTGGGGACAGATCAATCAGGTATTCCTCGCAAAACGCCTCATCGCGCTTGTTCATGCGCACCTTCCTTTCTGATGGATATACGGCAAGAGGGCGGCATCTCTGCCGCCCTCCGGGGAATATCGCTATACACACAACACCACATTAGCATTATAGCACATTGGATGTGGCACGTCAAGGGCAATCCGCGGTGCTCATGGATTTTTCTTTGACAATCCCGCCACCGCCCTTATGTACCATCTTCGCGCGGATCGCGGACTGATCCCCATTTCCCGGCCGGCTTTGCGCCAGCTGAGCTCGTCGAGCGCCCGGAGTTTGACCGCCTGCCGCATGCGCTCTTTAGGGAGGCGCTCGATCAGGTCGTTGACGGCCCAGAGCGCATCCTGATAGGACGCGGCAAGGCCGAGGAGTTTTTTTCGCTCCTCGACCAGCTTTGCCACGGCATCGTAGCGCGCATCCCCGCCGTGCCCGCACGGCGTCTCTGACCAGCTCGATGTGCAGCGCTGGGCAAATGCCTCGAGCCGATCCACGCGCTCGCGCTGCTCCTCCATTCGCGCCCGTATCCTTCGCGGGCGGGCAAGGATCTTCTCAACTTCCATGCGCACCTCCTGCAGGTTATATTTTATACGCCCGAGCATTGGTTTTCCCGGCTGTCCCCAGGCTTCCCCTCTGCCACACAGCCTTGCCGTCTGCATAGACCGCCCATTCGTCCGCCCGCCGCCGCATGCCTTCGCGGCCGACGTAGATCGTGCGGAAGATGGCAGGTTCCAGCCGCGCATCCACCTCGAACTGGTAGACGTCCCCCGGCTCGGTGCGAAGCAGTCCGTCCTCCACAATCTTACCGCCGTATGTCTCAGGCTTCGTGTTCATGACCTTGCGAAATACCTCGCGCGCCCATTCGTTTCTGCGCTCCGTGTTCATGTCATTTTGCTGTGCCATTGTTTTTGCCTCCATCCATCCTCGCGCCGCATTTGGGGCAGTAATGCATGTCGTTTTCCTGGGGTGTGCCATCAATCAGCACCCACTCGTGCCCACACACCGAGCATACCCACGTCGCGTCATCGTAGAGGTCGCTTGGATTAAGTATCCACTCCCCATGCCGCACAGGTTCGGCGTCTTTCACCATGGCAAGTGTGCCGATACGCCGAATGGCTTCGTCTGGTGTATGCCCGTCCCATTCCGGCGCAGAATCAACTTCCCTCACATGGAACATGTCCCAATACGGGTCTAAATCGTAATGATATGTGGCTTGCCCTTCCGGCGTATCAATCCCAACGATAAACATCCCGTTGTACATGGTGCCATCATGGTGCTTCTTTGATTTCCACGCTATCCCCGGTCTGTCATTGCAAATGACGCTGAATAGCACCGCCCGATGGTGATACAACTCGTTAAAGGTATGGTAGCCATCTGACGTATCGCCAGTTATCGGTAAAGCATCTATGGCTGGGAAATTTTCGACGCAAAGCATAGCGCTTTCAATGCCGCTGGACTCGAATGTTTCCCATTCGTAGTTGGCATTCTCGCGTTCCTTTGCCTCGTTGTACCATTCTTTTAGTTCTTCGAGCATCGCCGAGCGGGAAATCAGGTTGTTATCCATTGCGCATCCCTCCTATTCGTCCATTTGAGCATTCAGCCACGCCTCTTTGCATTGCACACACGTTTCGCGGCTCATCCGTATCGTGCGACTACGACACAGCGCTCGTTCGTCGCCCAACGTATACGGGCAGGCGATATTGTAGTGAATGAACGCCTCTCGTGCTGCGCCGCCGTCGTCTATTTCATCATTTAGGGCGAGAATCAGGTATTCTTTGTTTGTCACAACTCACACCTCCCACGGAAATTCCTGCTTGAAATCGTCGCCCATCAGTTCGCGCAGGGATTCTTTCATAAAAACAGGTGTGCCATAGTCAGCGCATGCCGTTGCTATATCATCAATCCATTCCCTTTTAGGGGCAACCTTGTTTTTCGAGTTGCCTGTTTCCGCGCCAATGACAACCCACGCCCAGCGTTTTCGTTCGCTTCCTGTGTATGGGTTAAACTCCATAAACTGATCTTCGTCCGTCTCTATTCGTTCTCGGATAGGCTCTATCGAAACCCATTGTGCCCTGGAGCGATTGGCTCTTTCGAGTTCGGCATTGTTTGAGGCGCTCGCTCCAAACCAGCAATTTTCAATTTCGTCCAGATCTGGTATGTGCCCTTCTTCAAATCGTTCCAGCCAGTCACCGTACCGTTCAGGGTTTTTCGTGAGGAACAAATAGCGGTGCCGCAATGCCCTTTGAGTAGATTTGATAACATCATCTATCCACTCATCCGGCACCCAGTCGCCGAAAAGGTCGGCCATGCTGCAAACGAAGATGGTGCGTGGCTTCCTCCAGCGCTGAGGCTCGTCCAGCTTATAGCGGTGAAAGGTTGGCGTGAAATCGAACGGATATGGCTGGATTTTTCCGCCATTAATTCCAACGCTTCGCACTGGTTCATCAAGCACCGGATAATCTGTGAATATCGGCATTTGATTTGAACCAAACCGCTCTGCAATCCTCCTCGCATAGCAATACTCACATCCGTGCAGACAGCCGGTGACAGGCGACCATGTAGAATCGCACCAGTCCACTCTCGATTTATATCCCATTTTTTGCACCCCATTTCCAATGCTTTCCGACCTGATTATGTCCGTGTGAATATCTGCGAAGTCTGCCTTTTGAATCGTGCATTTCAATCATTGTCCCGCATCCACAAGCACATGGGATGAGTTCTCTTGACTTTTTCCGACTTTCAGCGTAGGCTTTTCCACCCGCAACAAAGGCATCTTTTCGTTTTTCCGTCATAGAATACCCATGTTTTCTCATGTGCTCTTCATTGGTTAGCAGTTCAAGATTTTCAATTCGGTTATCGGATTTGTTCCCGTTTTTATGATGAACGACTTCGTTCTTTTCAAGAGCGCGCCCCAAATGTTCTGACATTACAAGACGATGCTCAAATATATACCCTTTGCCTTTTCCTTTATTTGCATTGGGATGGTTCGGGTTCCACACAAGTACGTACCCTTGTTTTGTTAAAATCTTCTTCCGATGGCTGTCACACCAATCTATCTTCGTAGTTTTACCCACGCCTCACACCTCCTTCGGCGGCTTTTTCTATTTATTCTTCAATATTTGCGGGCATAGATTCATAAGGGATATGCGCGAAAGTCTTTAGAATAGCTTCAAAAATGATTTTCGCTCCCATGCACGGTACGGCCATGCCAATCTGCTTACGGACGCTTTCCTTGCTACCTTCAAAAACAAAATCATCCGGGAAAGTTTGCAGTCTGGAGCGTTCTCGATTGGTCAGCGCTCTCGGCTCAGCCCAATGGTAGATATGAGTACCGCCACCGCCGCTACCGGTTACAGTATAAGCAGGCTTTTCAGGATCAAGCCGCTTATAAATCTGGCTTATCTTTGCTCCGCTGATATTCAGCTTCAAATGTTCGGGCAGATCAGCAGTAAATGCGTTCTGACCGGGTTTGATATAGCCAAGCCGCTCGACAACAGTCGGAGACTGTTTTGTAAGGTCATTATTGGGTGCATCTTTCGGGATCGGCGGCACTTCAATGGCGGTTCGACAGGTATTGTCCACCTGGGCATGAGGCGTATTAGAAGGCACTTTGAACTCTACATCAATATCATCACGGATACCTACAATGATAATCCTGTGCCGTGCCTGGGGAACTCCATAGGTTTCAAACTTATAAAGGTTTGGATAGAGCTTATACCCAGCAGCTCGCATCTCATCCAATATCTTGGTGAACGCTTTGCCATCATTGGCATTTCTCAGGCCACCGACATTCTCAGCCAAAAACCATTGAGGCTTATACAGTTTGAGAACCTTAACACCGTATGAATAAAGGGGGCCGTATACACCATCCATACCCTTCTGTTTTCCGACAACGCTGTAATCGTTGCAAGGAAAACCAAAAGCAAAGGCATCTATAGGGGTAAATTGAGTTAAGTCCAGTTTGCGGACATCGCCATGATAAACAGTTCCAGGCATATCAGGGCAGATGTTACGCCGATAGGTCTGACAGGTATTCTCGTCATAATCGTTGGCCCAAGCATGAACGATTTTGAAGTCAGGGTCTCCAATATCCGCATGAGTAGCACCCCAGGCCAACCCGCCCGGACCGCAGAATAGCTCTCCTAATCGAAAAATCATGTGTTCTTCCTCCATTTCGTGAATAGGTCAATCTGTTCTTGGATGTGGTTTCTCTCATTGCAGGCATATTTCTCGCACATCCTGTGCGCCTGCTGCATGCCCTCCAAAAACTCTGCCATGTCAATCCTCCTCCAATATATGTGCCTTCGCCAATTCCGCCGCAATCCGGTATTCCCGGCCAAACCTGTTATCTCCGTGCGTTTCTTGTACAGCCTCGAGAAATTCATCCACCGTACCCGAAAAGCAGCCGCATCTTACACAGACATTCTCATCTTTGTTTTTGTAAAACGTAGTAAAACCATTCCTACTGCCAATCGGCCCAATGACAATAAAATCTTTGTTGGAATTGATGTGCGCATCGCCGACTACCCACGCATCGCCGCTAACCCACGCATTGCCGCTGTGAGAAAGATTACTATCAGACTCAATCCAACCGCCAATATCGCCAGCATTTACACCAGCGCTCGGTATATCGATTACGGCTCGGATTCTGTGCAATATTGTCGTTGAAGATAGGGCGCGTGTTTCGCCGGTAAACTCATACTTTTTCCGATCCATTTGTCAATCCTCCTCGTATTCCCACAGTCCCAGTGCCTCGCCCCATACGATCACCGTGCCGATGCACACGGCCCATATGTCCGCGATCCGATTGCGGATGCGCTTGCCCAGCGGCGGGCGGCGGTACAGCGCGCGGCGCGTGGCGGCAAGCTGCTCGGCCAACAGCCGGTTTCGGCTGGCCTCGATGGTCTCGCTGCGCGCAGCGGTCGCAGCTCTCTGCTCGGCCTCAGCCTCCTGCTGGCGGCGGATTTCCTGCTTCACAATTCCGTTGACGATCACGTCAACGCCCTCTCCGTTGCCGCGTATCACTGTGGCGGTCATTGTTCTCGTCATTGCGTGCCTCCCTCAAAATGGCAGTTCGTCGTCGTCGGGCAATTCGATAAACTCATCCGCCCGCATCTGCTTCGGCGGATCGGCCTTTGGTGCTTGTGCGGCGGGCTGCGAAGCCGTCTCCGGCGCGCGGTCGAGGAACTCGACGTTGTCGGCGATGATCTCGGTGACGTAGCGCTTGGAGCCGTCCTGCGCCGTGTAGGAGCGATTTTGAATGCTGCCCTCCACTGCGATCTTGCGGCCCTTGGAGAGGTATCTGGCGGCGAATTCGGCCGTCTGACGCCAGCAGATGACGTTGAAGAAGTCGGCCTCACGCTGCCCCTGCTGATTGGCAAACCTGCGCTGGACGGCCAGCCGGAGCGTGCATTGCTGCACGCCCGACTGCGTCGTCCGGGATTCGGGATCGGCGGCGAGATTGCCGATGAGAATGACCTTGTTCATAGCGCTCCTCCTACTTTAATTTCTGCCATATGTTTTCTTGTGGCGGCCACCCCCTGAATGGAGCCAGCCGCTTCGTTGCCCCATACATCCCATCCCGGCGCGCGGCTGCGGGCGAAAAGCTCAATCCTGGGAACGTCGCCCATTAGCCGGACGATGCGGCTGCGGGCTTCCTCCGGTTTCTTGCTGTGTTCCTCGATGTGGGACAAAATCACCTGATGTACCCCGGCATTGGCACGTTTCGGGTGCCCTCTGGTGGCAAGCAAACAGATCTCGGCGTTTGCCCGCGTCCAGTAACCCATGCCGGTGAACAGGGTGGGCGCTTTCCGGTTCAGCTTCACCCAAACGAAAGCGACGGATTTATAGGAAAATCCCCAGGCATCCAACACCGGCCACGCCTCTTTCAGCAGAGGAAACGTCACCCAAAGAAACAGGGCACAGTCCTTTGCTGCCAGTAGACGAACCGGCAGCGCCTTTATATCTTCCAGGGACATGGTGGAATAATGGCTTTCCGCAGACCGACCCGCGCCCTTTTTGCTCCACACTCGGTAATGCCAGGGTGGATCGGCATAGATTACTTTGTATCCTTCCGGAGCTTCCGAGGCTCTAAGCCTCTCCGGAGCTGCCGAGGGAGTCGGCTCTTCCTGTACCTCGGGAATGCTGATAAACTGTGCAGCCGGATTAAGTGCTGTCTTAAAGTTCTTCTTGCTTGCCATGAGTTAGCCCTCCTCTAGCATACTTTTCCGCCGTGGCGGTAAGGGCGGGTCTTGTTGTATTCGTGCTTTTTCATGAGGAGTTCGATAGGGTCAAGACCCTGCCGGCCGATCCAGTCGAACACCGCCTTTACATTGATCGAGAGAATCCTTGCGTCGATACCCATACTGTGCCAACTTCTCGACGTAAAGTCATGCAGGTGTGCAACCAGTTCCGGAAGCGCAACAGGTTGCATGTACTCATAGAGTGTTAAGTCAAGACGATGCGTTTCTTTACACGCGGCAATGTAATCCAGTATCCGGATCACGCCGTCGATCAGCTCCACGGCGATTCCCTCTGGCTTGTGATTCTCATTGCATTCATAGCCTTCGCAGATTTCATTGTGCATAACCGGCCGATTTTTGCAAATCACGCAATCGCAATTTACTGCGTACCAAACCATCGGACGTCCGGCGCGGTACTCCTCCAACGCTTCCGACCACTCGGAGTGGATCAGCGCGATGATCTCGTATGCGGGCCGGTCTTCCTCCCACCAGCCATGCGCTTCGTGGATTTCTTTCGCGATTTCAGTCAGATTTATCAATTCGTCCATATTCTCCTCCAAACGTCATGCCTTGGAACGGGCATTCTTTCCCCTTCGGGCATGGGTACTCAAACATGTAAGTCGATTCGATGTCCCGCCTGAGCGGACAATGTTTCGCGTCTGCTCCCTGTTTCTCACAGCAGAAGCACTCGAAATCCACCACGCGCTGTGTGATCCGCTCAAGTGCCCTCTGGGGAACGTAGGTGTATCCGCCGATTTCATCCTCCGAATGCTGCACTGCGGTTCTTTTCACCTGCACGATCATTTCCGTGTTCTCAAGCTCTCTCCGAACGGCTGCGAGCTTCTTCAGCGGCACTGTCATCAGGATGTTAAACAGCAGCTTTTCCGAGAGCACTTTTATGAGCCGCAGATCGCGCCATCCGCCGGGGATTTCCCGGGCGCGCCGTTCGAGTTCCTGATAGCAATCGTTAAACGTGCTGACAGCCCCGAAGAGCTGCCGTGTGGCGTAGTATTCGCGCTCCGAGAAGTGGAACCGTCCGTCAGCGTCCTTCTCAATCCTTCGCATGGTTCCTCCTCATGCGCCAAACGGTGCGCGCTGTTCAGCTTCGCTCCTGACTTCCTCGCCGTTGTCCGTCCTGTTCCAGCGGAACCGGCCATAGCTGCCGTTGCGCCACTGACCGATGCCGCAGAGCATGCCGTAATCGAGCGCCTGCTCGATGATCTTCCAGTCGATCTTGCCGCTGGCCTTGGTGCCGCTGTTGTCGATCAGCTGGATGTCAAAGTCGAGTTCCCAATTATCGACCAGCTCGCTGCACGCGAGCGTGATGCGCGGCCCCTGCATCGTCTGCGCGCGAAGGGTGCGCTCGAAGTTGAGGTCGGCCTCGTAGATCAGCTCTCCGGTGCCCTGCCGGCGCAGTGGGATCATGCGCGGCGTGACGAACACATATCGGTCGATCTTGCCGTTTGGAGCCTTGACGCCGTTGACGGCTACGAGCGCGGTCATGGCGGACTTGAGATAGCCCCGAATCATGTAGTCCTGCACGCATACCGCGCCGGTCTTCGGGTCGAGCAAAAAGACCGTCTTGCCCCTTTCGAGGTCGTTGGGGAGGGCGCTGATTTCGTCGTCGGTGTGCGTTCCTGCTGGGGCTTTGCTGGCGATGTAATCCGTGTAGATTTCGGAGTTGGAGGGCTTTGTGCCCAACATCTCCGTAAGTCCTGTGAGGTGGTAACTGCGGGTTTCAAAAAATGTGCTGTGCATTCGTAATTCCCCTTTCCTGTGGTCGCTGATTGTGTGGAGGATGCCGCCGGAACGGCATCCTCCGGTCGGTCGTTTGATCTCGCGATGCCTGACATTGCCAAGATGCACATGGTCGCGCGATGCCATGCCAATGCCTTGCTTCACAGCGCCAAGGATTGCCCACGCCTTGATTCACACTGCCATCGCATTGCTACACAACGCCTTCGCTGTGCCAAACAAGACTTTGCCATCGCAATACTAAACTTTGCCGTTGCCAGGCTTTACAGTGCCGTGCCTTGCCGCCGCAACACTCTGCAGTTCCCTGCGTTGCCGCTACAGCGCTAGACCTTGCTATCACTTCGCATGCGTCCGAACGGACGCCCCTAACGGTGACAATCTGTCACCGGAACATCTTCAGCGCGGCCAGTGCCGCGAGTGGTCATTCGTCGCCCACGATGCGGCGGACTTCTTCGGTCGCAACTTCTGCAAATCGCCTTTTTAAGGTCTCTTCCAGCCGCTCCCGGATCTCGCCGGGTAGATCGCCGTGCACATTTGCGCCGATCCCGATGTGGATTGTGCGCTCCTCGGTCTCCGGCTCTGCGCCGTGATCTTCGGGTGGGGTGGGATCATCGGGCTCGATGTCCAAACCGCCGTCCGAATCGTCGTCCGGCCATTCCTTGGCCGGAATTTCGCCGAGGCAGTAGATGGCATCGATGAAACCGTAGATTCCTCTGAAAACGGTGCGTAGCTCTTTGTTGTTCAGTGTGATTTTCATGGTCATCCCTCCGTGATGATAATTTCGACGCCGGGGTTATCCCGGTCGTACTGCACGCGGGAGCCGTCGTGGCTCGCCGCGATGCGGCTGTTGTCGTCGGCCAGCACGCCGGCCTCCACGAGGATGTCGAGCGTGGCCTCAAGCAGGTTGACGAGATCGACCTTGCGCCGGGTCGCCATGTGGTACACGCACTGCACGTTGACAGGCCGGTCGATGTGCAGGCGTGCCGCGCTTGGAATCCTCAGCGCACAGTCTGCGGCGTATTGCCGGTAGGCCTCGCTCGGCGCAATCCAGCGCCGGGAACCGCGGCGGCGAATTTGCTGCGAGTTCTTTTTCGTTCGCGGATCGCCGGGAAGCCAGAGGCGGAGCGGGGTCACGGGGCATCGCCCCCGTAGCGGTAATTCTTCGCTCGGTCGCGGCCGATCGAGAGGCAGTAGCCCCGCGAGCGCTCCGCGATGCGGGATGCGACGGCCATGTCGATGTCCTCCAGCTCGGACAGGTAGCGCTCGGCGCTGATGATCGTCGGCGCGCGGTTGATATAGCGCTGGTTGACGATCTCGTAGGCGAGCTTGATGTCCGCCGCCGTCGGCGGCTTTACGGCGCCGAAGCCGTCCTTGACGGGCTTGAAAAAGTCGTCGATGTACAGCACGGGAACGGTCTTGAGCGGCTCGACGAGCGCGGAATACTGCTCCGCGTCGTTTGCCACGGCCTTGATCCTTGCGCTGTCTCCCGGCCATGTGACGTATCTCAGTTCGAGCTTTTCGCGGATCATGAGCTGGCCTGCAACGGCCGTGCAGATGTGCGTCTTGCCGCAGCCCACAGCCCCGCCGATGTAGAGCCACGCGCCGGATTTCGCGCCGGAAGGGTCGTTGAGATAGCGCTTGGCTACGTCCACCATCTGGCGCTGCCAATCCGTTACAGCGCGAAATGCCTTGAAGGTCTGGGCGCGCACGGCCTTTTCAAGCCCGCTCTTTTTCAGCCGCCACAGGCTCCGGCGGATGCCCATGCAATCGCACTCGGGGTATGCGGTGTAGACCATGCCGTTGCGCTCGAATGTCTCTGCGGTGTGGCCGCGGTTTAAGCACTTCGGGCAGTCGTATTCGGCAGGGTTGAGGTCTCCGCGCTCGCGGTTGTAGCGCTCGGCGCGGCGCGCTTCGAGGTCGAGCAGGGTCATGCCATCGCTTTCTTCCGCGATGGCGCTATAGGATTGTCTCCCCGTCGAAGACGCGGCGCGGTCCATCATCGCCGCCAGCAGTTCGCCCACGGTCTGCATGTCTGTTCCTCCCTTCTCTGTGCGCTTGTTCAGCCGCTTTTGCGTCGCCAACGGTCTTAAATCCGCTGTCCACGTAGCGGTTTAGAATCGCCCGTGTGTAGCTCCACGTGGGCGTGCCAGCGGCGCACGCCTCATCGATCGCGTGGCGGATCAGATCGTCGGGGAGATCGTCGCGGAAGGATACCAGCTCTTCGCAGTTTCGTGGCGACAGATTGCGCAGGTTGTTCGCCGCGTAAACCTCCAGAGTGCCGAAATCTGGACGCTCTTCGCGCGCGTACGCGCGTCCTCCTCCAGCTCCGGTATACCTCTCTCTCTCTTGCTCTGTATCTTGCTCTATCTCTGTCTCTAACTCTATCTCTGTCTCTTTCTCTGTCTCTATGGAGACATTTTCGGATACATTTCTGGATACATTGTATCCACTTTTGTATCCACCTTTGTATCCGTCGTGCCCCCCGTGCTGTCCCTCCTGCTGTCCCCTGCGCTGTCTCCTCTGCTTATCCGCATAGTCGGTTTCACTGCCGACCATGCTCGCGTAGTTCGCGAGGATACATTGTCCCTGACCGCCGAGATACAAAAGCCCCAGCCTTTTGAACAGCTCGATGCCCTTGAAAATGGTCGCGGCAGAGAACCATTTCGCATCCCGGCGGATTCGCTCGAGGTCGTAGGGGATGATCTGATCGCCGATCTTCATCGCAAGCTCGCCGCCCGTGTTGACCGCCATCATACACAGGGACACGTACAGCATCATGTAGTCCGCGCCGTTCTTCATCCCCATCAGGTAATTCACGGCGTCGCTGTCCATAAAGTCCTTGCTGATCTTGAACCAGTAGAACCGCTTGCCCGTTGCCATGGCGTTACTCCTCTTCTTCATCGGCATCGCGGGGGATGCCGATGATCTCTAACACGTCGTCGATTGCGTCCATCAGGCAGTACGGCTCGAGGCACTCGGAGCAGTCTGCCGCATCGGAGTATTGACACCTTCTCATCGCAACTGCAACCCCTCTCCATAGTGGATTTCCGTGCCGGGCACGATCTCGCGCATCGCGGGGGATGCCGATGATCTCTAACACGTCGTCGATTGCGTCCATCAGGC